>Ga0209553_1000245_pt1 | contig 28292 bp, 28 predicted proteins | sample LauGreFBDMM110DN_2_FD_188217 | JGI IMG/M metagenome (GOLD analysis project Ga0209553, IMG submission 188217) | Freshwater lake microbial communities from Lake Michigan, USA - Fa13.BD.MM110.DN (SPAdes) (version 2) | ecosystem: Environmental > Aquatic > Freshwater > Lake | place: Lake Michigan...
CGTGATGGCGTTATTGGCGGGCGGGGCCGGTGGAGCGCGCTCTTGCCATTCGGGCAATCGCGCCCACACCCGCAAGCCAGAGCCCACACCAAATTCACCTGTGTCAGCCTCATCGCCGCCCAATGCAGCCAGCACGGTCGGCCCCCATGGCCAGCGGGCCCGCGCCATACTGGCAGCGATAGTGCGCAGCGGCTTGGCCTCTATTTCCGGGATCAGGGCCAGCTCGTTAAGTAGGGCCAGACAGATGTTGGCCAGCAGTGCTGGCTTGTCCTCAATGCTTTTGGCGCGCGGCAGGCCCATCGCTTGGGCAAGGCCATCAACGGTTGGAACCGCAAACCTGGCGGGGCGCGTAAAGGCAAACAGTTCCAGCGCATCAGCGGCTTCAAAGCGCTCCAGCTTCAGTCGTTTTGCTGTGGCCCGGGCATGGCAAAGAATCATATTTTTACGCGCCACCACCTGGGCGGCTTTGGCCGTGGGCAGCACTTTTACTTCGCCGTCAGGGTCCAGTATGGCCGCGTCCGACCATTCGGCCACAATAATGTGGACCAACGGTAAACCGACGCGGCGGGAAGAGGGGGTTGGGGCGGAAGCGCTCATGTGGCAAGAAGACTTATATATAAAGTCGACCAATCTCTAGTGTACATGTCGGGCCACCATCCGGCACCATCCGGCCTCTGCTTGACCTCCGGTGGGCTGCCGCCTACACACCCAATTCATTTCTAGCCCCAGATCACTCATGACCACCGCAGATCACGCTCGTAGCTCCAACGCCTGGCCATTCCAAGAAGCACGGTTCTTATGGAACGACCGGCTGAAGGCCAAACTGCCTGAGAAGGGCTATGTGCTGTTCGAGACGGGCTATGGCCCTTCGGGCTTGCCGCACATCGGCACCTTTGGCGAAGTGGTGCGCACCACCATGGTCCGCCGTGCGTTCGAGCTGGCAACGCCTGGAATTAAAACCCGGATGTTTACCTTTTCCGATGACATGGATGGCTTGCGCAAGGTTCCCGATAACGTCCCCAACAAAGAAATGATCGCGAGCCATTTGGGCAAACCGCTGACCAGCATCCCCGATCCGTTTGGAACCCATGACAGCTTCGGGGCTCATAACAATGCGCGGCTCAAAGCGTTCCTGGATCGTTTTGGCTTCGAGTACGAATTCAAAAGCTCAACGGTTAGCTATAAAACCGGCGAGTTTGATGCCGCGCTGTTGCGTGTGCTTGAGCATTATGACGACATTATCAATGTCATCTTGCCGACGCTGGGGCCCGAGCGCCGCGCAACCTACTCGCCATTCTTGCCCATCTGCAAAAAAACCGGCGTGGTGCTGCAAGTTCCCATTGTTCATCGCGACGTTGCCGCTGGAACCGTCGTCTATGAAGACGAGTCTGGCCAAAAGATTGAAACGCCTGTCACGGGTGGCCATTGCAAACTACAATGGAAGTGCGATTGGGCCATGCGCTGGTACTCGCTGGGCGTTGACTATGAAATGTCGGGCAAAGACCTGATTGATTCCGTCAGGTTGTCGAGCCGCATTTGCAATATCCTCGGCGGCATTCCCCCGGCCAACCTGACCTACGAGTTGTTTAACGATGAACTTGGGCAAAAGATTTCCAAGTCCAAAGGCAATGGCATCTCGGTCGATGACTGGTTGAAGTACGCGCCACCCGAAAGCTTGGCACTCTATATGTACCAGAAGCCCAAGGCGGCGAAACGTTTGCATTTTGATGTTATTCCTAAAGCGGTCGACGAGTACGTCGATTTTCTCGACAAATTTTCGGCTGAGGACGATGCCAAGAAGCTCGAAAATCCGGCCTGGCATATTCATGGCGGTAAGCTGCCAACGGAATCAGTTCCGCTCACTTTCGGATTGCTGCTTAATCTCGCAGGCGTTTGCCATGCCGAGGGGCCACAGGTGATGTGGGCGTATGTCTCGCGCTATGCGCCGGGCACCACGCCTGCGTCTGCGCCGATGCTCGACAAGTTGGTAAAATATGCAGTCGCGTACTACAGCGATTTCGTCAAACCGGCGAAGTTCTATAAAAAAGCCTCTGCCGACGAAATAACCGCCCTGGTTGATTTGCGTGACAGTGTTTCTACGTTCACCGGCGAACCCACGGCTGAATTGCTTCAAACCCTTGTCTTTGAGGTGGGCAAACGCCACGCGGCGACATTCCCCTTGTTGCGCGATTGGTTCAAGGCGCTGTATCAAATTCTGCTGGGCCAGGAACAGGGGCCGCGAATGGGCTCGTTCATTGCGCTTTTTGGGATCAAAGAGTTGCTGGCTTTGCTCGATCGGGCGATCAAAGGGGACAACCTCGCAGCTTAAAGCAATCGTGCTGCGTGGTCATTAGATGCCCTAAGGGCGGCAAAACTCCTTATCTTATGCTCTATTTACAGCACTGCACATATGCTGATGCCGCGCCGAAACTTGATGGCCAAAGAGCCCAGCACCAGAAGCATACCCTGAGCACGAAATTTGCCCCATACACCGTTGCGAATCATCATGGCGATGCGCGCGATATCCATAAAGCTGGAATGGCGGCCATTGGTGAAGTAAAGGTTGAAGTCAATGTCGGTGGGTAGGCAGCGGTACTGATAGCGCGCTTCATCAAAAAAGCCGACAGACTTGCCAAACCTCAGGCCCACCCACGCAGTAAGGAGCGTTCACGACATGCGGAAGATCAGGTTCATGTCTGAAGCCTCGGCGCGGAGTCTTTGATTTGGTCGCATTTTCACCGATTGACCCTTTTGGGCCAAGTGGAAGACCACTTCTCGGGAAAATGCGACTAAGCCGCTACCGCTGTGCCGAACAATTCCTCTTCCATGTCCATGATGGAATTGCCACCGGCGAGGATGCTCGATAACAACGCGCCCGTTTTGGGCAGCATCTTGGCCATGTAGAAGTTGGCCGTCTTGACCTTGCTTTTGTAAAAGCCAGTTGGATCGTCGTTCTGCTTGGTTAAGGCCAGCTTGGCCATGCGTGCCCACAAGTAGCCCAGCGCCACGTAGCCAAACAGATTGAGCAGGTCCATGGCCGCCGCGCCCGCTTCGTTGGGGTTGCCCATGCCCTTTTGGGCGGTGGCACCCACAGCTTGCTGCAAACGTCCGAAGGCCTTGGCCAGCGCAAGCGTGTATTCTTCCATGGCCGGGTCAGACGCATTTTGTTCGATGAACTCTTGGACCGGGTGGAAGAACGCACGCAGGTAACGCCCATAATGCGCACCCATTTTGCGGCCCACGAGATCGAGCGCCTGAATGCCGTTGGTGCCTTCATAAAGTTGCGTAATGCGCGCATCGCGCACGAACTGCTCCATGCCATGCTCGCGGATAAAGCCGTGCCCGCCGTAAATTTGTACGCCGATGTTGGCAACCTCGAAGCCCACATCGGTACCAAAGGATTTCACCACAGGCGTCAGCAATTGCACCAAGTCATCGGCGGCTTGGCGTTCTTCGGCTGTCTCGGCCTTAGCGGAGCGGTCCAGCTCCAGCGCCACCCACATCACCAACGCGCGCACGCCTTCCGTGAGCGACTTTGCCGTCAGCAAGTTCTTGCGCACGTCGGGGTGAACGATAATCGGGTCTGCCGCTTTGTCGGGGTGCTGGGCACCCTTCAACGCGCGGCCCTGGATGCGGTCTTTGGCGTAGGCGAGACCGCTTTGATAGGCCACTTCAGCCAGCCCTAAGCCTTGCACGCCCACACCCAAGCGCGCGGTGTTCATCATCGCGAACATGGCGCGCATGCCTTTGTGCTTTTCGCCCACCAACCAGCCAATCGCGTTATCGAAGTTCATCACACAGGTGGCATTGGCTTTAATGCCCATTTTGTGTTCCAGCGATCCACACGCCAAGCTGTTGCGTTGGCCAACACCGCCATCAGGTTTGGGCATGAATTTCGGCACAATGAACAGGCTGATGCCTTTCACGCCCGCAGGCGCTTCGGGAAGCTTCGCCAAAACCAAGTGGCAAATGTTCTGCGTCAGGTCATGTTCGCCCGCCGAGATAAATATTTTGGTCCCGGTGATTTTGTGGCTGCCGTCGGGTTGTGGGTCGGCCTTGGTGCGGATCAGGCCTAAGTCAGTGCCGCAATGGGGTTCGGTCAAACACATGGTGCCCGACCACGAGCCGTCGACGAATTTTGGCAGGTACGTCGCTTTTTGCTCGTCGGTGCCATAAAGCTCAAGTGCGTTATATGCGCCGTGGGTCAGGCCGGGGTACATGCCAAAGGCCATGTTAGAGGAGCAAATCAACTCCTCGATCATCATGTTGATGGCCTTAGGTAAGCCTTGCCCGCCGTACTCGGGGTCGCAGGCAATGCCGCACCAACCGCCTGCCGCGAACTGTTGGTAAGCCTCTTTGAACCCCTTCGGTGTGCGCACCACGCCATTCTCAAACGTGCAGCCTTCTTCGTCCCCTGAAAGATTGAGCGGGAACAATACTTCGGCAGACAATTTTCCTGCTTCTTCCAGCACGGCATCGACCACATCGGCAGAAAAATCGCCGTAGCCTTTCAGGTTTTGCAAATCGTCGCCGTTGAACAACTCACGGAAGACGAACTTCATTTCGCGCAGCGGAGGTGTGAATGTGGCCATTGTCGCTCTCCTTAATTGCGCAGCGGTTTGCCGGTATCGAGCATGTGCTCGATGCGGGCTAAAGTCGCCGATGTGTGCATCAAGTCCATGAAGGCCTTGCGCTCAAGTTTTAGCAGGTCTTTTTCGGTGACGGTTTCGGTGTGGTTGGTCTTGCCACCCGTCAGCACGTTCGCCAAGGCCAATGAGACTGTGACGTCATGTGGTGTGGCTTTGCCGGTGGCAACAAACCCTGATAGGGCCAGTTTCAACGCAGCAACGCCGGTTGCGCCAGGCAGCGAGATCACCGCATCCTTAGGCGGTTGATATCCATTCACTAACTCCAAGGCTTTGGCTTTAGCATCGGCCAGCACTTGGTCGCGGTTCATGGTGATGCCGTCTTTGGCCCGCAAGAATCCCATTTCCTTGGCTTCGAATGCAGACTTTGAAACCTGCGCCGTGCCGATCATCTCAAAGGCTTTGGCGACGGCTGGCATCGGTCCACCGGGCAATCGTTTGTCGGCCTTCGCGCGCAGCAGCATTTCCTTGCAGCCGCCCCAACCGGGGATCACGCCCACGCCGACTTCGACCAGGCCGATGTAGGTTTCCGCATGGGCCACAATCGCGTCGGAATGTAGCAAGATTTCGCAGCCACCACCCAGCGCCATGCCCAAGGGGGCCGAGACGACGGGGAAGGGGGCTTGCTTCAAGGCCAGATAAGTTTTCTGGCCGTCTTCGATCATGCTCTCGATCTCGCCCCAGACCGCAATGTTAGCAGCGAACAGGGCCAGTCCAATGTTGGCGCCGACGCAGAAGTTCGGGCCCTCGTTGTAAATCACCAACGCTTTATATTGCGTGTTGGTTTTGAACAATTTCAGTGTGTCTTTGTAGGCTGCGAACGTCAGCGGATCAAGCGCGTTCATTTTTGAAGCGAACTCGAAACACAGCACGCCATCGCCAATGTCCCACACCTGCGCTGACGGATTTTTGATGATGGGTTTTCCCGCACGTTTGATATCGGCCAGTTTCAACACACCCGGCGCGCGCGGCACATCAACATAGCTGCCGCTGGTTGTCAGGTATTGCAGCTTGCCGCCGTCGACGCGGTAGAACCCGCCTTTCTCAGCAGCTAGTTTCAGAAGCGGAGGCACGGCTGTGCCAGCTTTGGTCAGCTTCTCGGCAAACCAAGCCGCGCCCATTTTATCGATGGTCTCGAAGGGGCCCACATCCCAGCCGTAGCCGTCTTTCATGGCCTCATCGATATCCACAATCGTACTGGCGATTTCTGGCACCAACGACGCCGTGTAAGCCAAGCCTTGGCTTGCGATCTTCCAGGCGTACTGGCCGCCCCGGTCGGGGTGTTCCACCAACGCCTTTAGCCCGCCTTTTTTCGACGCCTCTAAGCTCTCCAACACGGCCTTGGTCGAGGGACCATAGGTGCTGGTCTTCAGGTTGATACTTTCCTTCGACCGCTTGCCATCGGGCGACTTGGTCATTTTGTAAAAACCGCTGGGGCCTTTGCGACCAATCCAGCCATTTTTCAGCATTTCAGTAATGACTGCAGGCTGCCCATGGATGCGTTGATAGTCATCAGTTTTGGTCAGGCGCGATTGCATCGAATTGGCCACGTGGGGCATCAGGTCAAGACCCACCAAGTCGATCAAGCCGAAGAGGCCAGTTTTGGGAATCCCAAAGGGTCGTGAGCCAATAGCGTCGGCTTCTTCCACCGTCAGGCCTAAATTGATGGCTTCCACCACGCCGCATTGCATCCAGTAGGTGCCGATACGATTGGCGATGAAGCCAGGTGTGTCATTGCAAACGATAACGCCTTTGCCCAAGCGCACATCGCCGAATTGTTTGATCTGATCAACGGCGTCTTTGCGGGTTTTGTCGGAAATCACGACTTCCAAAAGCCGCATGTAACGCGGTGGGTTGAAGAAGTGGGTGATCATAAAGTTTGGCACTAAGGATGCCGCCATGCCCCCGGTGAGATCTTTGAGGGGAATCGTCGACGTGTTCGACGAAACGATGGAACCCTTTTTGCGGTTGGCGTCTATCTTTTTGTAAAGATCTTGCTTGATGTCGATGCGCTCGATCACGGCTTCGATAATCCAATCGCAATCGCCCAACAGACCCAAGTGGTCTTCGGTGTTGGCGGCGGTCATGAGCTTCGCATTGTATTTGCTCATGAAGGCAGCGGGTTCCACTTTCATCAACTTGGCAATCGCGCCCTCGGCAATGGCGTTGCGATTTTTGGCGTCCTTGGGGACGATGTCGAACAAGATTACCTCGACGCCCGCATTGGTCAGGTGCGCGGCAATGCCTGCGCCCATCACGCCTGCGCCAATCACGGCGGCTTTTTTGATGTCGGCCATGTTTTGCTTCTCCTTACATGGCCTCAAGGACGGTCGCGATGCCTTGCCCGCCGCCGATGCACTGCGTTGCCAGCGCATACTTCTTTTTCTCGCGCTTGAGCAACGCAGCGGCCTTGCCGGTGATACGTGCACCCGTGGCCCCCAGCGGGTGGCCCAAAGCCAGTGCGCCGCCATCGATGTTGGTTTTCTTCAGATCAACGCCGAGTTCCTTCACCACGGCTAAACTTTGGGCCGAGAACGCTTCGTTGAGTTCAATAATGTCGATTTGGTCAAGCTTTAGGCCTGCGCGTTTCAGTGCTTTTTGGCTCGAGAGTACAGGGCCGATGCCCATGATTTCAGGCGCGCAGCCCGACACAGCAATCGACAAAATACGCGCGAGCGGGATGAGCCCGTTTTTGGCTGCATATTCTTCCGAGCACACGATGACCGCCGAAGCACCGTCCGTGAGTGGCGAGGATGTGCCAGCCGTGACGGTGCCCTTTTCGTTAAAGGCGGGTTTCAAGCCTGCCAATGTTTCGGGTGTGGTCTCGGGGCGGATGCAGCCGTCGGCATCAATCATGCCGCCTTCGCCGGGCACGGGAACAATTTCATCTTTGAATTTGCCAGCCGCTTGGGCCGCCGTTGCGCGCTTGTGGCTTTCCACCGCAAAGACTTCCTGCTCGACGCGGCTGATGTTGTATTTTTTAGCCAGGTTCTCGGCCGTTTCGCCCATACCCATGTAGGCAGCGTGTCCGGCGTTAATGAGGATCGGATTGGGCATGGGGTTGAACCCGCCCATCATCACTCGGCTCATGCTCTCTATACCTGCGCATATAAAGGCCTCACCAGCGCCCATTTTGATGGCCCCAGCAGCCTGGTGAATGGCCTGCATGGATGATCCGCAGAAGCGGTTGATCGTGTCGCCGGCGATGCTGTTGGGCAAGCCCGCCAGAAAAATGATGTTACGTGCGACGTTTAAGCCTTGCTCGGCTTCAGGGAACGCGCAGCCCAGCGCCAAATCCTCGATGTGGTCAGGGTTGATTTTGGTGCGCGCAACCAAGGCTTTCACCACGGCTGCCGTCATATCATCGGGCCGTAATTTCTTCAGCGCGCCTTTGTTGGCGAGTGTAAAAGGCGAACGGGCATATCCCGCAATGACAACGTTACTCATGGCTTCGTTCTCCCTTGGTGTGTTTCCCCAGGAACGGTTGTGAATTTTCGCGCTGGCGTGCTGGTGCGCCCGCGCTTCACTTTGATGCGTGTCACGGCTTCGTGTTCAATATGGCGCAGTTCCTTGATGGTGACCTGAAGGTCTTGCAGCTTGCCTTCCAGTTCCGCAATGCGTTCGCGACTTTTACTGACAACGTAACCGAGTTGTTCAATGTGCTCAGAGTCCGAGCCGTAAAGTTCAAGGTAATTGCCGATTTCTGTCAGTCTGAACCCTAAACGCTTGCCACGCAAGATCAGCAGCAATCGCGCACGGTCTACATAGGTGAACACGCGTACAATCCCGGCGCGCTCAGGTTTGAGCAGTCCGCGTGTCTCATAGAAGCGCACCGTGCGTGGCGTAACCCCCACTGCGCCCGCCAACTCGGCGGTGGAGTAAAAGTGACTGTGCGTCGCTGCAGGTTGCGGGGCTGATATGGTTGCCATTCTAGGCCGCCCCTTGAGGAGCGGGAAGATCTTTCCCCGCCTCTTCTTGCCTCAGTTCTTTCTTCGAGAGCTTGCCGATGAGAGTTTTTGGCAAGACATCGCGGAACTCGACAAACTCGGGCCGTTCGATGGATGATAATTTATCTTTCAGGAACTCAGCTAACTCCTTCTCTGTCAGCGTTGCACCTTTCTTCAGTTTGATAAACGCTTTGGGGGCTTGGCCGCGATAGGGGTGATCGACGCCGATCACGGTGACTTCTTCGACTGACGGGTGCAACTGAATGGCCTCTTCGACCATACGCGGGTAGATCTTGAACCCTGAGGCGTTAATCATGTCTTTGATGCGATCAACGATGAACACGTAACCGTCGTCGTCCATGGTCGCGACATCACCCGTATGAAGCGCGCCATTTTTTAGTACGTTGGTTGTTTCTCCTGGCTTATTCCAGTAGCCCTTCATCACTTGCGGCCCGCGGACGCAAAGCTCGCCTCGTTCTCCAATACCAAGCACGCGGTCGTCATCGAACGAGCGAATTTCAACAATCGTGCCTGGCATCGGCAAGCCAATGGACCCGGCTTTATTCATGCCCACGGTTGGGTTGGTGCAAACGACTGGCGATGTTTCGCTCAAGCCATAGCCTTCAACCACGACGCAGCCGGTCAGCGCTTCGAACTGTTTTTTCACTTCGACCGGCAAGGCCGCGCCACCCGAGATGCACAGCTTGATCGAGGTCAGGTCGTATTTCTTGACCAGGGGTGAATTGTTGATGGCGGTGAAAATCGTCGGCACCGCCGGGAAGAAAGTGGGTTTGCGTTTATGAATCAATTTTAGACAGTCTTTCAAATCGAAGCGCGGCATCAAGATAATAACGGCGCCATATTCGAAAGCGCTGAGCATCACCACAGTCATGGCGAAGACATGGAAGAAGGGCAGCGCAGCCAGGAATCTCTCTTTGCCAAGTTGTGGGTTGTTGTACCAGCGCGCAACTTGATGCGTGTTGGCCGTGACATTGGCGTGTGTCAGCATGGCGGCTTTGGGCATGCCGGTTGTCCCGCCGGTATATTGAAACACGGCGATATCTTCTGTGGGATTGATCGCGACACGCTCGTAGTCGCCACGATTATCCAGCAACTCGTCGAACCACATTTGCAACGGGTCTTCTTTGACGTCCGCTAACGTCTTGCGCCGAAACATCGAGAACAACACGCCCTTATGAGTAGGCATCGCGTCGGTCATAGAGCAGACGATGAGTTTTTTGAGTTTTGTGATGTCGAGGATTTTGTGCGCCTTGGGATACATGGCGGCTAGGTCCATCGTGACTAAAATATCGGCCCCAGCATCTTTGACCAGATGTTCAAGTTCGCGATCTGCATACAGCGAGTTCACATTGACCACCGTGCCGCCCGCGAGCAGCGTGCCCATGTAGGCCAGTACATAATAATGTGTGTTGGGCAGCATCAATGCGACCCGCGTGCCCTTGGTTACGCCGATCTTTTGAAATCCTTTGGCCGCGCGCGCAGCCATGTGCCCAATCTCTTCGTAGGTCCAAAAATTACCCAAAAATTCGAGGCAGATGTTGTCGGGGTAGTTTTTGACCGCGTTCAGAAAGCCCGCGTAGGCAGGCAACTGTGGAATGGCGGCATGCCAATCCACGAATTTTGGGTAGCTTTTCAGCCAGGGGTAATCGCTATGTGCATCCATCTCATCCCTCGTGGACCTTGATTTTTCGATCCCGTGATCGCCCGCTTCAGGTCTTACGTTAGTAACCAGTGGGGAAACTTCAATGCCAATCGCTGACGTTAACATCACTTGCGAGACTGAGATTCTAAAGATTCAATATTGTGTTATTATTAAATGGCTTAATGGGCATTTCAGCCCCAGGCCATTCTCGTCGCGCTGGTTTTTGGTCGAGCACCGTCGCGTGGCGCGGGCCTATCCCGTGGCGTCTCGATCACTTTATTTGTCGAGCAGGCTTGAAAGCTTGAGGGCGATTCCCTTAGAGCCGAACACCTTGAGGCACCCCATGGTAAACGCGACCATGGGATTCAGGTCGCCGTTCATCAATTTCATCATATTCTCGGGCGACAGGACCAAGGTTGTTTCCGCATCGTCGCTGGCGGGATTGGGTGTGATTTTGACCTCATCGCCAGTGGCGTCCAGCAGCACTTTGCCATCATCGCCCAAGTCGAAAAGCACGATGTGATTTAAGGGTTTCAGGACATCGGCCTGCTTTCGCATTTCACCAACGATCTCGTCCAAAGTCATGTTTGTCAATCCCATTCACATCAATAAAATGCATCTTCACAGCTGATTATGAGCAATATTCGGTTGCGGTCCTGGAGGGATCGTCTCACAACAACGCCCATATTGTCAGCAACAGGATTTGTCATGCCAAGTGTTTTGATGACCGGTGCGAATCGTGGCCTCGGGTTTGGCCTTGTGAAACTCTATGCTGTCGAAGGGTGGCGCGTGTTTGCCTGCTGCCGCGACCCCAATAAGGCCAAAGGCCTCAATGAGTTGGCGGCCAAGTCGTCGGGCAAAGTTACGGTCCATGCCGTCGACATCGAAAACCATGCCTCGATCGATGCGCTGGCGCTTCAGATCAAGGGGCAACCTATCGACGTGCTTTTGAATGTGGCTGGATACTATGGTCCGAAAATTGTCAGCGAACCCGGCGGGTTGCAAAAATTCGGCGAGAGCGATTACGCCGACTGGTCACGCATCTACAAAATAAATGTCATGGGTCACATGAAAATGTGTGAAGCGCTGATCGAGAATGTTGCGGCGAGCCAACACAAGAAGATCGTCAATATTTCTAGTATTGTTGGGTCCATTGGCACCATCGGTCATGGTTACGGCGGCAATATGTATGGCTACCGGGCCTCTAAGGCTGCGCTGAATGCGATCACGCGCGGGATGGCCGAGGACATGAAAGCCCGCGGCATCATTGTTGTTGCCATGCATCCGGGGTGGGTGCGCACCGACATGGGCGGCCCCGGCGCCGATATTGATACCGACACCTCAGTCAAGGGTATGAAGAAGGTGATCGACGGCCTGAAGGCCGACGACATTGATAAGTTCATGACGCACGACGGCTCGACACTGCCCTGGTAATCATCGCTGAAAGACACCACCCATGCGTGCCATCCAAATTCGCCAGCGCATCCTTGCGGTGAGTGTTGATCGCGACGAGAACGGCAAGTCACAATGCATTGTCGAATTGGACCCCAAACTGATCGAGACCGAGCCCTATCCGTTTCGCCCTTTCCAGGGCTGGCGCTATCTGAAGCCCGTCGCTGCTCCGCCAGATATCCGGTCAGGCGCGGCGCACATCGACCCACACATGCCGTCAGCTCTGCGCGTCGAGTTGCGACGGCCGGGCCTTCTTTAGCTTACATAATTTGGGGCAACACATTCTTTGTTTGCAGGCAGCCGTCGAACGCCAATTGTGGATGCAGGCTTTTGTCCCAAAACTTTGCGATAATGCGCCGGCCTGTGACGCCGTTGGTCGCATCACCACACAGCCACACCGCTGGCGGCACAATCACATCACCGGGCAATAACTTAGATCTCGTCCCCACTTTGCCGGGCACCATGTCTTGGCTGATGAACGGGGTGTCGGCTGCGCCGCCCGGCAGCAGAATATTCACATCAACGCCTGAGCCTGCTAATTCTTTGGCCCAGATCACGTGGCTCATTTCCAAGCCAGCTTTGGAAGCGCCGTAAGGCGAGAGTCCAGCGGAACTCATGGTTGTGAGACTCGTGGAGATCGAGAAAATCTTGCCGAACTTCTGCGCCAGCATGTGCGGCACCGCCGCGCGGGTCATCTGATAAACCCCGGTGATGTTGGTATCGATGATGGCTTTCCAGCCGTCCAGCGGCACGTCCCAAAAGCGCGGGCCGCCTTGCCCCGCCAGCCCGATGCGATATTCGCCAGTCCCGCGCCCGGCATTGTTGACCAGCACATCAATGCGGCCAAAGTTTTTGAGTGTTAATTTAACGGTGGCCACACAATCAGCCCATTCGCGCACATCGGCTTTCAGGGTGACGAAACGGCCCGGCCCGGCAATGGCATCGGCTTTGATTTGAACATCGGCCAGTTCTTCTGGCTTGCGACTACCGGTCGCGACGACCTTTGCTCCACCTTTTAGCAACTCCTCAGCGATGGACCAGCCAAAGCCCCGCCCACCGCCGGTGACGATGACAACGCGATCTTTCAGCGACGGGTGATATAACGGGTTCATAGCTGCAACTCCATCATTCAGATGCCATTGCTTAGCGCGAGCGACCGGGCCCGCGCAATCTGGCCTCCGATTGTGTTCGTTGAGAGAACGCCCTTGCCTTTAAGTGTGCAGATAACTGCGGGTGAGCGGAACGGTGCCCAGACGTTTCTCGATCTGAATCTGGGTAATCATGAGTTCGCCCTGACGGAACGCCACTTCGCTGCCGGTCAAATAGAAATCCCACATTCTGAAAAATCGCGCATCGTACATTTTCTCGACGTCATTTTTATGGGCATACAAGCGCTCGCGCCAATGGCGCAGGGTTTCGGCGTAATGGATGCGCAAGGTTTCGATATCGCTGAAGTACAATCCGGATTTTTCAATGGCCGGGGTTATTTCTGACAACGTCGGCACATACGCGCCCGGGAAAACATATTTGGAGGTCCAGGTCGGAATGGGGCCGGGGTCGCGGAACTTTGCAATGGTGTGAATCAGCGCCACACCATCGTCAGCGAGAAGTTTTGATACTTTCCGGAAGAAGGCTTGACCATGCCGCAAGCCCACATGCTCGTACATGCCCACAGAGACGACCCGATCAAACCGGCCCTCCTCGTTGCGATAATCGCGCAAGATAAAGCGGCAGCGATCAGACAAGCCCGCCTCAGCGGCGCGGCGTTGGCTGATGGCGAGTTGGTGTTCCGACAACGTAATGCCGGTGACGTCGGCCCCGAAGTCTTTGGCAAGCGTGAGCGCCATCCCGCCCCATCCACTGCCGATGTCGAGTACCTTCATGCCCGGCTTGATCAGTAGTTTTTTGCCGATGTGGCGCTTCTTGTTGATCTGCGCTTGTTCGAGTGTGTCGGTCGGTGATGCAAAGTAGGCGCAGGAGTACTGCTTGTCCGCATCCAGGAATAAATCGAAGAGTTCGTCCTTCAAGTCATAATGGTGCGCGACATTTCGTTTGGAACTTGCCAGGGGGTTGCGGCTGACCCAGCGGCGAATCATGCGCTGTGCTTCCAACACTGCGCCGAACGCGCCGTGGCGGGGCGCATTGATAAAATTGCCGTAAATCACGTGCAGGAAATCGATCAACGACGCGCCGTCGTCAATCGTCAGGGCGCCGTTCATATATCCTTCACCGACGGCCATTTCTCCATCCAGAAAAATCCGCCAGTGCAATTTCGGGTCAAGCAACGTAATGCCAATCGATGGCCCGGGTACGCGCCCGGCAAAAATATGGCGTGTGCCGTCGGCATCGGTAATGCGAAGTGTTCCCGTGCGGATCAGATTGCGGAAAACAAGCCCAAACAGCTTCATTTGAATGACTCCCTCAAATGTTATCCAAACAAGATCAGGGGCACACCAATGGCCAGGATGCCAACGCCAACAATCTTCGACTTCGTGATCGGTTCTGCAAACATGATACGGCCCACCACTAACGCAGCCAATAGGCCTGTCACGCGTTTCAGGCCCTCGACAACGGCCACCATGGTCGTCTGATACGCGGCGAGTTGTAGTCCATACCCAAGCCCCGCCGAGATCGCCGAGCCCAGTAACGGCAGCTTGCTCCCCGGTGGTGGAAGCAAACCACGCAAGCCATACGACGTGATGACCCATACCCCGCTGATGGCACAAATCGCAGTGACCTGTATCAAGCCGTGCATTGAAACCGACGAGGCATTGATGCAAAGCTTGTCAAATACGGGCGTTAGCGACCAACCGACGATGGTGAGCAGCATGGGCTGTACACCTGGCTCTCGCCGTAGCGCGGTCCAGGATGCGGTAGGGCTGACGCCTTCTCCTTGTGGCATGTACAGCGCAAAAAGGCCGATGACGATCAGGCCCGTGCCACTGAGTTGTCGCAGGCTCGGGATTTCACCCAGCACCACCGCAGCCGCCAGCGTTGTCAGAACGGGCACCAAAGCGAGCAGGGGGATCATCATGCTAAGTGGCGAACGCCGAACAGCAGCAACAAACATCAAATTCGCCCCGATCCCCAGGGCCACGTCGACCACGCCCGGCAGCCAATACCCCGACGTCATCCGAACATCGTCGGACAGGGCGACCACCAGCGCCAAAATGGGGATCTGGCCGCCGATAAAATAGAAGAGCACCAGTGGGTTGGGGCAGGTGGCCGGAACAGCTTTGCGGAAATAGTCCGCGCCAGCAAAACCGATGCCGCACCCGAGGCTAAGAAGAATGGCAGACAGCGAGACGGTTAACATTCAAAACCTAAGCGGAAGATGTGGAAGGTGAATTCGACTGGCTTTGGGATGGGCGGTCAAGCCCTTTGAAATACATTCATTTGTCGATAGATTGCGCCGCAATTCCGCCGCGTTCTGTGACGATTCTAGCGTTATGAGATTACAATCTCCGTGACGGAGAGGGAGCGAACATGAATATTCGAGTGGTTCTTGTGGCGGCACTCACCGCGCTCAGTCTCAGCGCCTGTGTAGCTTATGATGCCGATAATCCGGCGCTCTATGATGACCCAGCACTGGCCGCACTTCGGGTCCAAGATCCCTTTGCGCGCGATCCCTTTTTTGTCGATCCTGTCTATGTTCTTCGTTATGACCGCTTTGGTCGGCCGTTTTACGTCTCTGTCGTGCCCACAGGCCCACAGCGTTTTGGCTATTGGTCTCGCGGCAATGGCCGTGGACCCTCCGCAGGCGGGTACGTTGGCCGCGGGCGTCACAAAGAACAACACACAATTGAAGATGCGCGGCGTGAACCGGAAAACAGATTGCCGGTTGATACAAACCCGAATGTCGGCGACCAATGCCAGGGCGAGAACTGCGATGTGGAACCCCCACGGGATCAACGTGGAGATCAACCTGGCGCTCCAGTGGTCAACGTCAATCCAGATATGAGCGTGCTCGAGCGCTGAGGTCGTGGTCCGATTCTAACATTCGCATCCCGGCTGGGATGGCGATCTTGCGAATGCCAAATTCGCTCCGCTTGTAACCCCTCGCAGAGCTTGTAAGGCCCCGAATAGTCAAACACGGCACCCGTTTCTATGACTCGGCCCAGGCGCACGTGTTATGCTCCGGCCATTGACCCCCGGCGGATTACGTCCCCATGTTGAAGGGGTCACATGATGGCTGACAACTAGAGATTGGCGATGGAATAATGTCTGATTTTATCAGTGATCTGCGCGACCGACTCAAATCTGCTTGGAGTGGAGGGCTCGAACGCCTGACCGAGCGCTTCAAACGTGTCGATGCCACCGGCGATGCCCCTGCGCCCTCGGAAGGGCGCGGTCGGCGGTACTGGTGGCTTGCCAGTTTGGTAGCGGCATTCCTGATCGTCTACTACCCGCTGGGAATGATGCTCTATCAAACCATCGACGATGATGTGGATATGCAGCCAGAGCCGGAATATTTGGCTGAAGGCGGCAGCCGCGCTGTGGCCATTGTTGCCAGCATGCTCAATCAGCAGACCGAGTATTGGGCCCCCAATAAGCCATTTTGGATGCCCGCCGCCGCCCTCGATAACATGCCGAACTATCAGTCGGGCATGGTGTATGCTATGTCGCGCTTTGCCATTGAACTAGGAGACTATTTAGGCCGTGTGCGTGGCTCAAGTGGGATGGATCCCAATCTCGATCTCGCCGCCGGATTGCTCAAGACCGACCCCACCACATGGTATTGGGGGCAGGGGAATATTTTGCCTCAGCCCACGGCTGAATCCCGTTACCGCAAAGCCGCGCAAGCTCTCATTACATACAACAAAGAAGTTGCCAGCGGCAAAGCCAACTACGACCGCCGGGCCGACAACCTGATCGCGTTTTTAGATCGCGTGTCGTCTGATCTCGGTGCGGCAAGCTCGGCCCTTGATTCGCGCGTCACCGAATCCGACGCCGGATTTTTTGACCGCCAGGCCGATGATGTGTTTTACGATGTGAAGGGCAAGCTTTACGCGTACCATATGATCTTGCGTGAAATCGGTGTCGATTTCGAAGCGGTGATTGCACAAAAGCAGGCCACGGGCATCTGGACGAATATGCTGCAAAGCTTGCGCAAAGCTGCTGTCATGGATCCGCTGATTATTGCCAATGGCGAGCAGGGCAGCCTGTTCGTGCCCTCGCATTTATCGCAACTGGGTTTTGATTTGTTGCGCGCGCGGACGCAAATTCGCGAAGCCACCGACGCCCTGCAAAAATAGGTTATCTCCGAGAATTTCATCGCATGTCAAAAGTAGTCAAAAGTGAAGAGCAATGGCGTCAAGATTTAACGCCTGAGCAGTACCAAATTTTGCGCCGCAAAGGCACTGAACGCCCGTTCACCGGCGAGTATGAAAAGTACAAAGGCGATGGGGTGTTCATCTGTGCGGGCTGTGGGCAGGCGCTGTTTGATGCCACGACCAAGTACAACTCGGGCTCGGGCTGGCCGAGTTTTTATCAGCCCATTGAAGACAAAGCTGTGGATGAGCATTCCGATCAAACCCTGGGCATGACGCGGGTTGAAGTGACGTGCTCGAATTGCGGTGGGCATTTGGGGCATGTCTTCCCCGATGGGCCGCGCCCCACAGGTCAGCGTTATTGCATCAACTCCCTCAGCCTGAAACTCGATCCAAAAAAAGACTAAACTGCGATGGCCCCGGAGTCCGTTTGCGATTACCCGCGCCCGCCCGCTGTGAAGCCCGATGCGCGCCGCGTGCGGGTTGAATTTGCTGGTGTGGTAGTCGCCGACACAACGCGTGCCATTCGCATTCTTGAAACCAGTCACCCGCCGAGTTTTTATATTCCCGCCGCTGATGTGCGCATGGACCTGCTGACGCGCGAGGAGCATCACTCCTTTTGCGAATGGAAGGGCCAGGCGGACTATTGGACACTAAATATCGCTGGGCAGATTGTTGAGAATGTAGCCTGGAGTTATCCGCAGCCAGTGAAAGCCTACGCGGCCATTCGCGATCACATCGCATTCTATCCGGGCCGTGTTCATGCCTGCTATGTGGCTGACGAGCGCGTCACGCCGCAAGCGGGTAATTTTTATGGCGGGTGGATTACCTCCGAGATCAAGGGGCCATTCAAGGGTGCTGCGGGGACGCAAGGGTGGTGAGCGTGCGCTAGAAACCCGCGGATTTGCCGCCATCGATGGCCATGTCGCTGCCGGTGATGAAGCGCGCGTCATCGGATGCCAGGAATACGATGGCCTCGGCGATCTCGCGCGGTTCGCCGACCCGTTGCATCGGGATGCTGGGACCTAAATTGGCTTTGGTTTTGTCGGGCTCAGGGCCAGCCATACGTTTCCAACCATCCGACCAAATTAACCCTGGCAGAACCGAGTTCACCCGAATGTTGTGGGCCGCGCCCTCCAAAGCCGCTGATTTTGTCAGCGCTTGCTGTGCCCCCTTGGTGGCGCTGTAGGCCAGCCCAATGCTCACGGTTTTTTCGCCCATTAAAGCCGATACGTTAATGATGGCTCCGCCGCCGTACGCCACCATGTGTGGCCATACCGCGCGCATGCCTAAGAAGGTGGAATCCAAATTCGCCGCGACCATCAGGCACATATCATCAAGGCTGAGTTGATCGAGCGGCTTCACAATAATACTCCCGGCGTTATTGACTAAAATATCGACGCGCCCAAAAGCCTTCAGTGCTACTGCCATCACCACCTCCCATGTCTTCTCATGGGTTGTGTCTTGCTGCACAAAAATAGCCTGGCCCGCATCGACCAGCGGCTGGATGTTTTTAGCGCGCTCCAGGTCACGCCCGGTGATCACCACCTTGGCTCCGCGCGCAATCATCAATTCAGCCGTCGCCCGGCCTATGCCCGCCGTGCCGCCGGTAATGATGGCCACTTTGCCGTGCAGTAAAGTCATGATGGTTTTTTCATCGGGCGCTTTGGCCGCCATCGATGTTGATCTCAGCTCCGGTCACATAACTCGCCTCTTCCGATGCTAAGTACACAACCGTTTTACCTACATGCCAGGTTTCACCGACTTCGCCCGTGGGTACGCTGGCGCGAAGCTTGGGCATGTACTCCTCGACGTTGGGGCCCATCACGTCGGGTACGCCCTCGGTCCAGATCAGGCCGGGATGAATCGAATTCACGCGGATGTTGTGCGCAGCGCCTTCTAACGCAGCGGCCTTCGTCATGCCGAGTTGCGCACCTTTGGCCGCGCAGTACGCAGTGCCAATGGCGCCGCCTTTTTGGCCCGTGATGGAACTCATGTTCAAAATCGTGCCGCCGCCCGATTTTTTCAAATAGGGCCAGACGTGCTTCATGCCCAAAAACGGCCCATCTAAATCCACGCGCAGCAGAAACTGCAAGTCATCGAGCGTCAGTTTTTCCAGCAGCTTGATCACCGCTTCGCCCGCATTGTTCACCAAGCAATCGACGCGGCCATAGGCGGCCATAGTGATGTCCATCACCCGGGTCCAGTCAGCTTCCACCGTCACGTCTTGGCGCACAAAAGTGACGTCACCACCGACATCGTGAACCAAACGCACAGTGTTGGCCCCGCGTTCTTCATTGCGTCCCGTCACCACAACCTTGGCTCCGGCTTTGGCCATCTCGATGGCGCAGCCCTTGCCGATGCCCGACGTTGCGCCCGTGACGATGGCAACCTTGCCCGATAACAGACCCATGATGCTGGCCTTCCTTAAGCGGCCAGCAAGCCGCCATCAACCGGCAGTATATAGCCGGTGATGTAGGCGGCGTCGTTTGATGCCAGAAATGCCACAGCTGCCGAGATGTCATCAACGTGTCCGCGCTTGGCCAGCGGTAGTTGTGGGGGTAGCACGGGTACAATTTTGCTTTCAGGCGCCCCCTCGATCAAACCTACTTGCACGGCGTTGATGCGAATGTTGTCTTTGCTCTCGGCACAACTGAGTGCCGCAGCTTTAGTCATCATACGTATTCCATTCGCACTCGCGTTATACGCCGCTTGGTACGCGAGCCCGATAGTACCGTAGGCTGACGCGATATTGACCACCGCCCCGCCATTGCCCAGTTCGCGCATTTTGACAACGCCATAACGTAAGCCCAAAAAGGCGCCTTCAAGGTTCAGCGCATTCACGCCCTGAAACTGCGCCAACGTTGTATCGGCAATCGAGGTTGGCGCGTCATAGGCGGCCGTGGCGATGGTGATGAGAATATCGAGACGTTTGAAAGTGCTGATGGTCTCGGCCAGCACGCTTTCCCAACCCTCAACCGTCTGCACATCAAGCTGGATGGCTTTGTGTGCCGGGCCCGCTGCACGCGCGGTACTTTGTGCGCTCGCCAGGTCGGCATCAGCCACCATCACCACCGCGCCCTCACTGGCCAACCTGCGCACAACCGCCTGGCCGATGGCCGATGCACCGTTGCTGACCAAAGCAATCTTTCCTGCGAAGCGTGTCATGTGATTCTCCGAGTGTGAATATATCTGCTGCGATGAGAGGCTTATCTAAAGCCCAACCTAACCCAACACGCTCAATGCAAGCGCTGCTCTGAAACAGGCCATACTCATCGCGATGCCAATGATCGGTGTGCGGAACCAAAACCGAATTCCGAACCACAGATAAATCAGGGGTACGACGACGGCGATGGTCATCAACGGCATGTTGGCGGCAAGCGCTGCGAAGTTCTGCAACGCGAGAATCAGAAACACAAGCCCAAACACAATCGCGCCCAAACTATAGCTGTGGTTGAAGCCCATCCACGCTTTCCACATGGTGGTACGCGCAGTGAGTTTGGGCGTGGTGGCTTCCATCGCCAGCCGCACCGCATCATCACGCGGCGTTAACTTGCGCGGCGTGCTCATGTCCATGAACGTATAAAGCCAATGCACCAGCCCAAGGACAATGAACGGAATTGTCCCGGCGATGAAAAAAAATTTGGCGAGGCCCATCATTGGCCTAACCCCGCCCGCGATAAGGTGCCACGACTTGGTCGGGGATCCAGAGGCCTTCTGGAATTGTTCCGGTTTGCCAGAACACGTCGATGGGAATGCCGCCGCGCGGGTACCAGTAGCCGCCAATGCGCAGCCATTTGGGTTCCATGGCCTCTACCAAGCGCTTGCCGATCATCAGCGTGCAATCTTCATGGAATGCGCCGTGATTGCGAAACGAGGTGAGAAACAGTTTGAGTGACTTCGATTCGACGATGGTTTCATCGGGCGCGTAGTCAATCATGATATGCGCAAAATCAGGTTGGCCGGTGACCGGGCAAATCGAGGTGAATTCTGGGCACGTAAACCGGATCAGATAATCGGTTTCCTGGTGCGGGTTGGGCACGGTTTCGAGCACCGCCACATCGGGGCTGGCGGGGATGTTCGCGGCGCTGCCTAGGGTTTTTAGGGTTTCATAACGGTCGGTCATCGGTTGTCCTCGTTCGTACCTTGCCATTGTCAGGCAGAGCCGCCCCACACTCAACGCCCCTGAAAGGCAACTTGAAAGCAGAGCGTTAGCCCATTACCTGTCACTCCCATGTCCGACGATCTTCCGCCAGAGCCGCAACGCGGCGACGATGATTATGTGGCCTCGCCCTGCATCAGTGTGTGCAGCGTCGACCCGGTCACGAAGTCTTGCATTGGCTGTTTGCGTACCCTGAAGGAAATTGGGGCGTGGCGCACCATGTCCCCAGAACAGAAGCGCGAGGTGGTCGAGGCCACGGAAGAGCGGGCAAAGGTTATTCCGAGGCGCAATGCCAGCGGCCAAGCCTTTGCCAAAGATCACCCCAAATTACGGCGATTTCGTAATAAAATCAGCTAGTTATAAGAATTCTGGCTGGCAGGCTGCTTTCGCTCGAAATGGTGCCGTCACCACAATTCATTGATACTTAAGCGATTGAGAGTACAATTGGTGGTATACTTGGCTCTAAGACTGGGGCCTTGAGAGAACGACCGAAAGGCCCACGCCATGACAACAATGGTCACCACCGACCGATGGCTGCCCGCCACGCCAGCGATGAGCCTCGTTGGCGATGCACCAGCACTTCCACGCCTGCCCGACTTGGCCGACGTGCAGGGTATCATCGCGCGCACCCTCAGTCAGGCCCGTTCGCTGGGTCGCGATGATCTGACCCAGACGCGGGTTGCAGCGCAGGCCGTGATGGCGGTGCGGCCAGATTTAACGCTGTCTCAGGTCATGAACGGCATTTCCCGTCTCCAGGCTACCGGTGCGGTTTAATTCTTTGTTGCGATGATAAACAGGCGCTGCATCGTAAACAGCACCTTACCGTCGCTTTGGCGCGGGTAAGCTTTGGCCACCAGCGCGCTGTAATCGGCTAAATAGTCGTGCTTTTCGGCATCCGTTAGGACTGACAAGAACGGCACTAGCCCGGTGCTGGAAATCCACTCCGTGACCGGGTCATCGCCCTCCAGTACATGGTGGTAGTGCGTCTCCCAAATATCCAGATGCGCTGCGAAGGGTGTCAGCAAATCGTAATAAGCGCTTGCTACCAGCGGATCGGCATGAGGATGCGCGCCCTGGAAGCGGGCCTTCCACTTGTCAGAGCTCGCCAAGGCTTCAATGCACGTGTGATAGAGTTGCGGGCCTGACAGGGGTACCTGAACCGCCAACAAACCGCCCTGTGTCACTTGGCGCATCAAGTGTGGAATTAATGTCTCGTGATGAGGAACCCAATGCAGCGAGGCATTGGCAAAAATAAGTGCGGCAGGCTTGGGTGCCGTCCATTGCGAAATATCAGCCTTCTGCCACTCAATGCCAGTTGGGAACTTTTTGCGCGCCGAGGCCAGCATGTCGGGGGATGAATCAACGCCGGTCACACGACGCGCCGGCCATTTATCTTTTATGCGTTTGGTCAGCGTGCCAGGCCCACACCCTAAGTCGTAGATGTCTCCATGGACCGATAATGTCAGTCGCGGCAGTAAATCGTCAGCCGGGCGCGCACGATAAGCGGCATAGCGCAGATACAGATCAGGATACCAAGTCGCGGTCATGTGGGGCCAACACTCCGGCGGCACCACAGTTGATACATTTCAGTGAAGGTGCCGGGGTGGTTTTGCTCGAAGATGTCCCAGTTGTCGAGATCGCACGCTTTCGGATCATCCGGAGATTCGGCGGCGAATTTCTGCTTGATGCTGGGGTCATCGAGATCAAAGCCCAGAAAGTTCAGGCCAGAGCTGGTCAGCAATGCTTTAAGACTGCGGGGCGTGTACCGAGTTTCTTGAATGTTGAAAATCAGATCGTGCAGCCCATCGAGGGTAAAGAACTCGGGCGTGTCGACAACGCCGCGTGCAGGATGATCGGTGGGCAGCGCCAGTAAGATTTGCCGTGCGTGCCGAACACCATGATCCTGCGGCAATGGAGGTTTCAATCTCATGAGGCGCGGCACCCAGTGCACGTTCCATGTCGTCGAAACGCGCGTCGGACTCGAAGATCGTTTTGACAACGAGGCTGAGCGGTTGAAGGTCGAGGCTGGGGTCGGTCGCGCAGTGTCGTAATGCTTACAGCACCGGCGTGGGGAGGGTTTTGTACCCACCCGTGACACTTAAGATATTGAGTGCCGCGCGACGATAGGCCGGGTTTTCAGGGTCAAGGGCGAGGGCCATCAGCAGCCCTGACAGCGCCTCCTTGCGATCGCCGACGCCTAAGGCGAGTTGAACGCTGTGGAAAGATAACGCCGCTTCCGAGGGCGAACTCTGGGTCGGCATTGCCCCATCACTATCGGTCAGCTTAGAACGGCTTCACTTTGCCCAGGAACGCCGCCAAAGCCACACCGAACCACAACACTAGCGCTGCCCGGCGTGAGCGTACCAATGCTTCTTCAATGATGGTGTTGCCCTTGTCGGCAGCCTCACCGCCTTGGCGGACCATGCCAAAGCCGATAATCCACTTCGCAATTTCAGTCCGCAAGTAAACGCCCAGAGAAATAACGACCGCGAACACCAGTAATTTGACTTGCATCCACAGTGTCATCACCGGACCACCCTGGGCGATTGAGTAAATGGCAACAGCGGCTATTCCCGAAATCAACAGATAACGCAAATACAAATCATAGGTGCGTAGTTTTGCTGTCAGCGGATGGCGATCATTGTAAAACATCCACCAATTGACACCGAGCCAGATGAACGACATCAACCAGGCGATACCGCCGATGGCGGGGCTGACGTCAATCACGCCGACGAGGCGGGCCATTTCTAAACCCACAGGTCCCAACAGAATAAGTGCGGTGCGCGGGCCCATATCGCAGACCATGAGAGCGTTCATGAAACGGAAGCGCTCTTCCATGCTCAGCTTGCGGTCAGCGACATATTTTGACGTGACGTACACACCTAAGTCGCCGCCCAGCCAATACACGAACAGCACGATATGCACATACACGAGTACAAGATATGGATCGATTGACATAGTGGCTCTCCAATGACGCTGCCCCGACCAGGGCCCTTAGCTCGCCCTGTGATACAACCCATCTTAGGCCAGGGACAGCGATCGAAATCAATGTTTATTAGAGCCTGAGGCGTCTGTTTACAGACCCTCCATGTCACAGCCAGTATGTGCCACGGCTTTAAACTTCTGATGACAAAAAGGATGACCCCCATGTTGACGTTCACACGTTCTTTGACCGCCGCTTTTCTCACACTCAGCCTCTGCGCCTCAGCGAGTGCGCAAACCGCCGACGAGAAAACGGAAATTCGCGATGCCATCTGGGTCAAGGAGCAGGCGATTTATGTTAATCGCGCGCAAGGAGACCTTGAGTACTATGTTCAAAACACATCGCTGAATTATGTCGGCTGGCCACCAAGTGCTGCCAAACCCTTGCCACTGACGGGGCTGAAGGCAGACGCTAAACGGATGGTCGGGCAGAATAAAGAAAAACTCACCATGGAGTTCACAGATTTTGCACTCTCTGGCAATACCGCTGTGATTTATTATACCAATAAGCGCAGCGTGAAGCCCGACGGTACGCCGGTCGACGAAACATTTGAAAACATTCACGTGTGGACACGTGAAGGCGCAGACTGGAAATTGGTCGGCGCGATGTCACGGCACCAACCCAAACGCTAAGTCGGCGGTTAGAGGTGTGGATTTGATATTCGCACCCCTAGCCGCGGCTGAACTGAGAAGCGAATGTCAAATCCAAAGCTCCACTAAAAAATATTTTCTAATGGTCCTGATGATTCTAACATTCGTATGACCGTCATCCGAACCAGGATGCGAATGTTAGAATCGGACCACTCGCTTGCTTAAGGTCGCCCACGGCGAAGCTCAGCCCCATTACGAGAATAATTGCTGGCCCGAGGCGATTGCGATCTATCGCCAAATTGTCACCACGTCGTCGCGCGCGAGCGCGCCGTGGTCGATGCTGCGATCATCCATGCCTGTCAGCACAATGAAGGGAATATCGACGTCAAAGCGCCGCGCTTCATCCATCAGTTCAAAGCCGGTGTGGGGGCGTAGATAGTAATCGGTCAGACACAGGTCGACGTTTTCGCGCGTCAGCACTTGAAAGGCCGAGGGAATGGTGTCGGTGTGAAAAATGTAGGTCAGGCGCACGCCTGCCGTTTGCAAAAATTTCTTGATCAGGACCGCGTCCATGGCGCTGTCTTCAAACAACAGCACGCGCAAGGATTCCGGGGCAAAGGCTTTGGCTGCGCTGGGCGCGCTGGGGGCAGTTGTCGCGGTCTTTCTCTTTCCGTGGGGCCCCGTCGCTGCCAAATGGCATACGCTTAAGCCTTCTCGCGGATTGTAGGTTTTTATGCCGCAAAATAGTTCACAAGACGTGAACGCCACGCTTAAAAATGTGGCTAATTACGAAGCCGCTATCCGCCTGAAATTGCTTAAATCTGGGGCTGTTGCGATGGCCAGGCCCACGCCTTTGGGCAAAGTGTTCTCAAATTCTGCTTTGGGAAAACCATAATAGTATAACCGCCACTCATCGCCCACTTTGCGCAAATGTGGCGCGGCCACGCCGCCGCCATCCCAGGCGGATTCGTCTTCAATTTCAAAGACAGGTTGATCATAAAGCCGCAGCCACACGATCGCGTCATGCGACACCGCCAAGGCAATGGATCGGCGGTGGAAACGTGGCCCAGGTCCTTCAAGCGCCGTGTAGGCCATCAGCCACCGATGCCCCGTGTTGAGGGGGTTGGGGATCATGCTGCGCGTGAGTTCACCTGCACCGCCGTAACCGGGTGATGAGTCCAACCATTGCAAGGGCTGCGGCGCGGTCCACGAGCGCGCGCCATCGCTCGACACCTGAATCAGCGTGTCCCAACGTCTGAAATTGGGGTCGGTGCATGAGGTATACAGATAAATTTTCCCATCGGCATGCAAGGCGTTGGGCCACGCGCAATAGAGTTTTCCATGTGGAATGTCGGCCATGGCGCCATGTGCGGCGGCACCATACACGCGCGACCATGTCACGCCGTCATCGCTGACGATCAGCCCCGGTCTCATCGCTAAGCCTGGCAATGTTCCCAGTTTGGTATCAGTGGTTCTGAAATTGCCGCCGAACGTCCACATGAAATAACGACCATCGTGAACCGTGACGTCGGTCAATCCCACATGCAAGGAATCAAAGTCATCGCGACTGGTGCTGGGCTCGACGATGGCACCACCGCGTCCTAGCCCTGGCATCCGCTGCCAGGTCACGCCATCGGGCGAGGTCGCGGATGCGATAGATCCGCTGCCCAAGGTCGGCGGGGCCTCGCGTGTAAAATTCTGATCCCGGCAGTAATACCACAGCATCCATTGCTGCGATTTTTCGTCCCAACGCGGAATGCCGATGCCGACCTTGGCATCATCGCAGCACCCCGCAGGACCAGGACCCAGCACGAGGCCTTTCAGCTTATCGTGCGGCGCACCCTGAAACAGTGTGCTTTGCAAGCGGGCAGCGAATGTTGTCATAGCAACACCATTTTTACAGGGTCTGATGCGAAGAGTTACTATACCCTGACTGAAAGCTGCGACGAGGGGGAGAGATCATGTCTTCGACTTATAGCTTGAGGGCTGCGCTCACTGGACTGCTGGCGCTTTTTGCTATCAGCGCCTTGGCAGATGACTTGGCTGCCAATCGTAGCTGGAGCGATTTCGGGGGCACGCCTGGCGGTGGGCAGTATTCTGCGCTTGATCACATCACGCGCGAGAATGTTGGTGGCTTGAAACTCGCATGGACCCATCGCAATGGCGATGCCGCGCGTTTTGCACCCGGTGGCAAAGTAGCGAATTACGAGGTCACGCCGATTCTGGCCGAAGGGTCGTTATTCATCTGCACGCAGTTTGGGCGCGTGCTGGCACTTGATCCCAAAACCGGTAGAGAAAAATGGGCGTTCGATCCCTTCGCATCACTCATCAAATCACCCGTTGTAGCTGGCACATGCCGTGGGGTTGCGTATTGGCATGATCAATTGGCCCAAGCCGACTCTGCACCTCGCGCATGCCTCAGCCGTATTTTCCTGCAGCAGTATGGCGGGCGGTTGATTGTTCTCGATGCCAAAACCGGCCAGCCATGTAGCGATTTCGGCAAGGGCGGTATGTTGGATATGTCCACGCCCGATCATGGCGGGACGGGGCATATTCGCTTCACCTCACCGCCTTCGATTTTGAAAGACACCATTATTGTCGCGGGTTCAGTGGGCGATAACATCCGCGCCAATCAACCCGATGGCGTGATCCGCGCCTTTGATGCGCGCACCGGCATGATGCAATGGCGCTTGGTGACGATCCCGGAATCTATGAGTGATAAAACAGGCAATGCCGACGTGTGGCCACCATACTCGGTCGATGTTGAACGTAACTTGGTGTTCATCCCCACCGGCAGCCCCAGCCCCGATTTTTACGGGGTCCTGCGCAATGATCCGATTCCCTATGCCAATGCGTTGCTGGCCATTGACGTAGCAACCGGCCAAGTGAAGTGGCACTACCAGATCGTGCATCATGATTTATTGGACTACGATTTACCTGCGCAGCCCATCGTCGCCGACATCACACGCGCGGGGCGCAAGGTGCCTGCCGTGATTCAGATCACGAAGATGGGCACCATCTTCGTGTTCAATCGCGAAACGGGCGAGCCGCTGTTCCCAATCGAAGAGGTTGCGGTTCCAGCCTCTGATATTCCAGGCGAGATGGCCTCACCGACCCAGCCGCGTCCGGTTAAGCCTGAGCCTTTCTCAAGTCAGATCATCAAAGAAAAAGACATTTTCGGGCTGACGTTTTGGGATCGTGGCAAGTGTCGCGAGAGCTTCAAGGCCTTACGCTACGAAGGTCCATTTACGCCGCCCAGCTTGCAGGGCTCTTTGACATTCCCAGCCTCCACCGGCGGCGGGAATTGGGGTGGCGCGGCCTACGATCCGGTGCGCAACAGGCTGATTGTCAAAGCGCAAAACTTGGCGTTCACCTCGCGCCTGTTCCCCATTGGTGATCCGAACATTCCCAACATTCCCGAAACCGCTGGCTCGCGCGTGATGGAAGGAACACCATACTATTTGCTGTTGGGGCGTTGGTTGTCGCCCTTCGGCGTGCCGTGCAATCCACCGCCCTGGGGCGAACTTGTGGCGATTGATCTCGACAGCGGCGATCAAGCTTGGCGCAGGCCCGTGGGTC
>Ga0209553_1000247_pt1 | contig 28133 bp, 12 predicted proteins | sample LauGreFBDMM110DN_2_FD_188217 | JGI IMG/M metagenome (GOLD analysis project Ga0209553, IMG submission 188217) | Freshwater lake microbial communities from Lake Michigan, USA - Fa13.BD.MM110.DN (SPAdes) (version 2) | ecosystem: Environmental > Aquatic > Freshwater > Lake | place: Lake Michigan...
CGAGACGACCGGAACCCATGTGACGTCACTCATCCCGACCAACGTGTATGGCCCACACGACAACTTTTCGCTCGAGGATGGACACGTCGTCCCGGCGCTGATTCATCGCGCATGGATCGCCGCCAGGGATGGAAAGACGCTTCAAGTCAAGGGGACGGGTCGGGCGCTCCGACAGTTTATTCACGCGGACGATTTGGCACGTATCGTCGTATGGGCGGTCGAGTCGCCGGAGAAGCCACCACCCATGATTGTGTGCTGCAACGAGCAAGAGTATTCGATCCGAAAGCTCGCAAAAACAATCGCACGTGAGTACGGCATTCCCATCGAGTTTGTCGGTGGACCAGACGGCCAAATGCGCAAGTTTGCCAAGCCGGGTCCCGGCGAGTTTCCACAGCCCGAGAAGGATCTGAAGACTGGTCTTCGCGAGACGATCGAGTGGTTCAAAAATTATGCCAGTCAACAGTAAATGGATCACCACTTTCGCGATCCTATGAGTGCCGGCGCCATTGCCGCCGCCGCGACGTTGGCATATATCCACGTCAAGGCGTCCATGAACAAGGAGAAGCTTCCAAACTCTGCATACTTCAAGCCTGCGTTCCTGGTCGGTCTCCTCGTCTATTTCATCGTGTCCCAGGGCGCGGGTTCGAAGGAGTCCATTTCGCACGACCCTTTTTAAATCGCAGTGAATAATACATGGCGCGCTCGAACAACGGTGGTATCCTCGGATCCGGTATTTTCGGTGGTATCGGCTCGGTCGTTCAGTGCAAAGCCGAGGATGATTCGCTGTACTGCAAGTTTGCCAAACTGATGAATATCATCTTTTGGATCATCATGCTCGCCTTCATCCTCTATTTTCTCCGTGACTTGGCTAAGAACAAGTTAAAGTAAACAGACGTCATATACCTAATGGCGACCACCGTTTCTGCTTTCAATGACATGATGCAACAGTTCCTCGACGAACTCGTACTCACCTTCCCCGAGGAGAAGTCGTTCGTCAAGTACCAGGCATCTTTCAGCATGATTCGCAAGGCGCGCCCCCGTGCCGTGCTCGAGAGCTTCATGAAGTCGATCGGCCCGGTTGCTTCCCAGCTGATGGAGAAGAATGAGTCGTTTTTCAAGGAGAATTCCGATTCCGTGCCTCTGCTCAGCGAGCTGAACATTGCCAAGATCTGGGGGGATGATCTGTCATCCTCGACCAAGGAGGCAATCTGGAAGTACCTCCAGACGCTCTACATTTTGGCGTCGACCATCAGTGCTCTCCCAGCCGAGACGCTCAGCATGATTGAGAGCGTCGCCGAAAAGTGCGCCAAGCAGATGACCGAGGAGGGCATCACCGGTGAGGAGGCGCTCATGAAGAACATGTCCGGTCTCATGTCTCAGCTCATGGGCTCGGGTGGTCTTGCAGGGCTCATGGGCGAGAAAAAGATCTCGGAGTAATTCAATATGGACATTGCCCAAGAAGTGTTCAAGCAAGACAAACTTATGGACTTTTGGCCGTCCGATCGTCAGACGGCCAAGGAGCGTGTCGAAGCGACGACCCGCTTCATCGTGTATGCCGTCGTGATTCTGTTTCTGATTCGCCGCGATTCACGCGTTGTGCTCCTCGGTGGCCTCGTGCTTGCCGTTCTGTATGGTCTTTATTTCAATAACATGATCCCAGAGGGGGCTCGTTCCGCCTATGTTGCCAAGGGACTCCAGGGCTACACCATGCCGACCGTCGACAACCCCATGGGCAACATTCTGATGGGCGAGTATTCGACCAACCCTGACCGTTCACCAGCAGCGTGGTACCCGTCAGTGCGCAAGGAGGTTCAGACGGATTTCGACATTGTTCACCCGTTTGAAAAGGTGCGTGACTATGACCGCAACTTCTACACGACGGCAAGTACCACAATTCCCAACGATCAGGCGGCATTTGCTCAGGCTGCCTATGGTCGTCCGTTTGCGCCTCAGTGCCGCGACACCCCCGGAGCGTGCGACCCAGAGGGCAACCCGAACGCTCGTTTCCCGGAGCGTGTCCAGATGCGCGGCGGCAACGGTGGCGGCTACCGTTAAAAATGTTCACACCTAGAAAGAATGCCTCGGCTTCAGACTGACGGTGTCGTCCTCGAGGATGGAATCTGGAAGGGTCCTTCCAACACAAACTATGTTGACATGATCATGACCGACGATGCGCTTCGCTCCCAGACGAGCTCGCGCAACAACAAGTACTGGACGGCCGAGAAGTTTGACTTTCCGACCCTGTATGAGGTGAATGAACCGGTTCGCGTCCAGCTCAACGATCCCATCAGCACGTACGCCGTGTACCAGACCGAGTCCTTTGCCCAGCGTTACGGCGGCAAGAAGTAGATTTTTTATAGCAGTTGTAAGTAATATGGACCCTTTGTCCCTGGCAGCGATTGTCGGTCTTGTCTATTCGGGCAAGAAAATCAGCGATGCCAAGGAGGAACAGCAGCAGGTGCCTACGATGCTCGCGCCCAAGAAGATTACGCGTGTTGAGCTCGATCTCAAGAGCTTCCGTCGGTCCCAGGACCCCGTGTTTGACGACACGATCATGACGCCCGACACTGGTCGCGGGTTTGCGGGAAATCCCGATTGGCGTCTTCGATCGAAGGAGGCGGTGCCAAACATGGGCGATATCGTCAAGAATGGCAAGCGTTTTCCGTTCGGTCAGCCCGTGTATGACGTGTCGTACCGCGAGAATGTCACAAACAGGATGAACAACTTGAATCCGACCGAAAAGGTGTACGTCGGTCGCGGTCTCGGTCTCGATCCCAACACGGCAGCAGCCGGTGGTTTCCAGCAGTTTTTCCGTATCGAGCCGACCAACATGAACGAGGAGCGTCTGTCAACCCTCCCAGGCACGTGGGGAGGACCCGCCAACTCGTTCATCAAGAATGGTGGGACGACGATGGGTGAGATTACCCACCATGCCAAGGACAGCAAGGCGTGGCACCGTGATCCGGCTCAGAACCGTGGTCAGGGGCAGGGTGGTGCCCTCACAGCACCAGAGGGACGTCCCGACTTCCAGAAGACTCGTCGGACGACCAACCGTCAAGAGACGGGCTACCGTGATGATAATCTGGGTGACGGCCCGGCGCAGTTCAGGATCGGCCAGGGCTACGACAGCACGCTCATGAACAACGGTCAGACGCGGAGCACCAACAACCGTGTCAACCCCGATCGTGCAGCCAATCCGGGACGTATGAACGTTCGCCAAGACGCCGTCGGCATGGTGGGCGCCAATACGACGACCCGTCTCGAGGCGAGCTCTTTGCCCATTCGGCCGGCGGATGGTTCGCACGGTCAGCGTTACATCGTGCCGCAGTACCAGAAGGACAACATCTTCAAGGGGAACAGTGAGGCCAAGATTGATTTTAATCTGGCGAAGGATGTCCGTGCAAAGAACCCGTTGGCTCAGCCGGCCTTTGTGGACTATGCAAAGGCGTGAAAAAAAAAGGTTGACTTCTGTTAAATGAGCGGTGGCATTGTTCAACTCGTTGCAATCGGCGCTCAGGACGCATACTTGACGGGGAAGCCTGAGGTTTCGTTTTACCGGTCCACGTACAAGCGGTACACGCACTTTGCCAACTCGGTCGAGCGTCAGCTCATCCAGGGCACGCCGAGCGCGGGTGGCATTTCCACGATTCGGTTTGAGAAGAAGGGTGATCTGATGTCCTACGTGTACCTGACTGCTCGTGACTCGACCGGTGCTCAGGTCCCTCTGCTGAACTGGGCGAGCGTCATCGACAAGGTGGAGCTTCTTATTGGCGGCCAGGTGATTGACATGCAGGACGCCTACTGGATGAATAACATTGAGCCGGTTGTCGGCGCGACGAACACCAACCAGCGTCTGCTGCCCAAGTACGACAGCGTGCTCACGCCGACGCAGGCGGGCTTCAACAACAACTCGTTCCAGGCGCTCAAGTTCTTCTTCTGCAAGGATTGGCAGTCTGCTCTGCCCCTGGTGGCTCTGCAGTATCACGACGTCGAGCTGCGCATCACGTGGGCGGCGACCCTGACCGCGACCGCATTCAGCGGTGCGACGTCTCTGACGCCCACCACCTACCAGAATCTGCAGTACATTCTCTGGACCAACTTCATCTACCTGGATCAGACCGAGCGTGACTACTTCTCCAAGACGTCCCAGGATATGCTGATCACCCAGGTCCAGCGTCAGTTTGTGCCGAACACCCCCGTGATGGAGTTGGCCTTTGCTCACCCGGTCAAGTACCTGGCGTTCCAGTCGAACAACTACGTCCAGGCGTACACCATGAGTGCGACCAACGCATCCTCTCTGCAGCTCAAGACGCAGGTGAACGGCACGGACATTGGCGAGTCTCGTTCCCTGCTGTCGTGGGTGGATGCCAACCAGTATTACCACACGCCCAACGGCTACGCTCCGTACAGCGGTGCCGTCTCCAACGTGGCGATCGTGCCGTACTGCCTGGACACGTCCAAGCTGCAGCCGACCGGTACCCTCAACTTCTCGCGCATTGACACCTACCGTCTGATTACGCCGTCCAACATCACTCTGCAGAGCATCGTGCAGGGCACGACGTCTGGATCGACGGCTGCTGCCGGTATGTCTGCGTCTCCGTACATCTACGCGGTCAACTATAACGTGCTCCGTATCCAGAACGGTATGGGTGCCGTCTTGTATTCTTCTTAAAATCTCGCTAAAACCTAGATGAGTAGCGTCGGAGGTGCGCAGCTCTTAGCCGAAGGGCCACAGGACGAGTGGCTTTCAGGCACCCCCCAAGTTTCATTTTTTCGATCAGTGTATCGGCACAGCGTGCCATTTGGTACCGAACTCAAAAAAATGAATTTTGATGCAGATGGATCGTGTCGTTTTGACAGATACGGCGATCTCCTCGGGCCGTGTCATCTCACGGCGCACGACAAGGTGACTGGACAGCTTGTGCCTTTGAACTCATGGGCAGGAATCATCGATTCGGTCGAGCTCGTCATTGGTGGTCAGCTCGTCGACACGCAAGACTATGTGTACTCGTCGCAGGTGTGGCCGGTGCTCGAGGCATCGACGTGGTCGCAGCGCGAGGCAACGCCGACTGGATTTTACCCTTTACACTTTTTCTTTTGTCAAGACTGGTCACGCGCATTCCCTCTGTGCGCACTCAAATACCATGATCTGACGATTCGTATCAAGGCGTTGTCGACCACATACACCATTCAGATGTGGGCGTCGCTTCTCCATCTCAGCGAAGTCGAACGCAGTTGGTTTGTCGATCAGCCGCACCAGCTCCTCATCACACAGTCACAGCGTACACGCATCACTGCAGACCAGAATGAGTTTCAGCGTTTCGCCGGACCGATCAAGTACCTGGCGACCCAGGTTTTCGATTACCAACGTTTGTTCACCCCTGTCACGGCACCGACGCCCGTGACGCTCGACACGACAACCACGCAAACGTACACGGTCAATTACTACAATCCGTACAATCAATCAATCACATGGTCACATACAACTCCTCTGCCGGCAGGCGTCACCGTGACGTCCCAGACAAACACAGCGATTGTGTTTACGATTGCAGCCGGGACGCTTTTCCCGGCGACTGCATTGAATGTGACAGCAACAATAATAACACCCTAGAGTATGAGCGCGACCTTCGTGCTGGCTACAGGTGTACGGCCAGTACTGAGTGCCGTAGACCAAACACTGGATACGACGACGCAAAAGACATTCCAGGTGCTCCAGACGGCTGCAACGTCAGGCACGGGAACCATTACGTGGTCATATTCACTTCCAGACGGAGTGTCCGTCTTTACGTCCGGCGGGACCCAGATTACATTTTTGATCCCGGCGGGTTTGATCATACGGCCACAGATGTTCACCGTGACGGCGACAAACGAAGTGGGTCAGCGGTCAGTCACAACGGTGAGGCTTGCATCCGGTCCCAAACCCATCGTTATTTCGCCCGGCCCTCTCACGTTTAACACGTCGACCGTGGGACGCACGTTCAGGGTTGTTCAATCAGTCTCTGCACCGGGTCAGATCACATGGTCATACAACCTACCGATCAACGTGAATGTCATCTCGTCATCAAACAGTGAGATTATCTTTGGGATAAATGCCGGGAAGAACACCCCGTTAACACTCATGACCGTCTTAGCCACGAACGAAGCAAGTATCGCCTCGACTCCTGTGGATTTTGACGTCAGTGCGTTCATCGCCCCCAACGTCACAGGCATGGATCAAAGATTCGACACGACAACCTACCAAACATTTAGCCTTGCACAGACGATACACCCGGAGGCGACTGGACCCATCACATGGTCATACACGGGTGGTGGAAGTCCAGCTCTTGCTTCCTCGGACGACACGCAGATTACATTTTCGTTAACCATCGGAGGTCCGTATCGCGACAACGTGCCGTTCACAGTCACTGCGACCAACGTGCTCGGCGTCTCGGCATCGAAAACCATCGTTTTAACATCTGGTTCCCGGCCCATTCTGACATCTGCCGCAACAACCCTGATTGTCGACTCGAGCATCGCGCGCACATTCACAATCAATCAAACTGTGGCGCCTTCGGCAACCGGCCCACTCGTATGGAACGGTGGGTACCCGCCATCGACAATCTCGTACACGAGCGCGTCTGACACGGGCATAACGCTCAACGTCGCACAAGGGGCTATCATTTCAACGCCGGTTGTTTTTCCCGTCGTTGCGGCGAGTGGTATCACGCATCTCACGTCGGCACCTCTCGAGTTTTCAATCAAGGCGGCCGGGATACCCGCTCTCGTACCACCCGGTGCGCAGAATCTCGACACGCTCAGGACGAACGCATTTACGATCGCTCAGACTGGAGCATATACCGGTCCCGTGTCATGGTCATACTCCCCGCAAGTCCCGGCGACACTCATAACGTCCGACGGCGGGATCACGTTTTCGTTTGCACCCGGAACGAGCTTCGGACCAACAACCGTCACGGTCGTGGCGACAAACGTCATCGGCGTGTCCGCATCTACAGCCTTCACGGTGACGGTAGCCGTGAAACCCGTGCTCGTATCGCCTTTTCAGCTTGCGCTCGATACGACGACCCAACAGACATTCACAATTGCACAGACATCTTCGGGTGCCATGTCATGGGCATACACGTTTCCGCCCGCCGGGGTGACAGCCACGACGGCAGACTCGGGGATCACATTTACCGTCGCAGCCGAAACGTACTTTTCAACCAAAAACATGGTGGTAGAAGCCATAAACCTCGCTCAAGTTGCAACGATTCTCGGCGTCAATCTATCGGCCGGTGTTTCATCTACATTCATCATGAATTTTGGCGGGACAGACATTGGTTCCCCGACCGACGGCGGTGTCTTCCAAACGAATGGGCCTCCACCCGGGGCTGCATACCCATCCGCGTCACTCTTTCTGGCGTCGCCGTCCAACCCACAGACGTATGACGTGTTTGGTCAGCCGTACGGAAACGGCGAGTACATCATGTCGGCATCGTCCGTGTCGAGAAACATGTCAAACGCCTTTTCATTCACGGAGAATGTCGAGTGGTCATCGTCGACCAGTGTGTACACCGCCGGGGCGTATACGGGCGCCCAAGTGACGTATGTTGACAGTGTCGCGCGCTCGGGCGAATGGATCCAACTTCAGATTCCAGATACAATCACGGTGACGTCGATCCAACTGATTGAGGTTGGTGGGTCAAATGCAACCAGCTATATCATCGCGGGGTCGAACGACGGTGCGGTATGGTACTCAGTCTATCAGGGAACGGGCAGTGCATCAGGCGCCGACTTTTTCACGACTGTGCTGAGTGTCACGGGAGTCACGACAGCATACATGACCTACAGGTACATTGCGACGGCGACCAATCCGGCGAGCACGCTCACAAGCCTCGGCGGCCTCCAGGTGATTGGTACCACCGAATACGTGTCACCAAAGCTCGTCAATCCGCGCAAGCTCACATTCATCGTGACGGCCGAACAGCTCTTCACGGTTCAGCAAACGTCCGATCCAGCCGCAACAGGTATACTCTCATGGTCAACCACACCATTCATCACGGACAATAGTCCGTCGCCGGCAACAGTGTCGACGCCAAACATTTCCATCGCAAACCCCTACACGAACGCAGTCGCCGGGTCGTTCACCGGCTTGATTGAGTTGACTGACCCGAAGCTCGACATTGACATTCTGCGCGCCGAATTTACAATTGAGTTTTGGGTCTACGGGACGTCGAGCACAAACTTTGGTACGATCATTTCACGTTCGTCGGCAGCCGCACTGGCAGCCCCTTTTGATTGGCAGTTTTTCCAGGATGCGTCGAGCACGTATTTCCAGATGAACACGTTCCGTGTGGGTGTTCAACGTAAGGTGCTTTCGCCATTTGTGTGGAACCACGTCGCAATTGTAAGTGATGGGAGAAACGTCGTGCTTTACATCAACGGCGTAGACAATGCACGGACGTCAATCATCGTGGGTTCGTACACGGCCGGTCGATCAATCTTCATTGGCGGTGGAAACACGGGGACGCTGTTCACGGGGTACGTTGCCGATGTTCGGATCGTGTCTGGCTTTTCAGTGTACACGTCAAACTTTTCAGTTCCGACTGCACCGCTCGTCCAGGCAACGCAGGGAATCACGCTCATGCTTCTGCAAATCAAACCGACTCTTCCGTCAGGGTTTTCAATTTACAACGTCGCGACATCAGGCATCACATTTTCGATTGCACGCAACACGGTATTCACCGACAACTTTACGGTCCAGGTTCAGAATCTTACCGGCGGAGATTCGTCCGTGACGTTTTTTATTGATACGACGCCGACTCCACCCACCTTGTCTGCCGCAACACCCTTTGTCGTTCCGACATTTGTGTCGACGACATTTTCAGTGTTTCAGACGGCATCGGCGGCACTCACGGGTCCGATTGAATGGACATATACAACCCTCCCAACAGGCGTCACGGAGACGATCCCCAAGGATGATACCCAAATCACCTTTGCGGTTGCGCAGTACGCCGTGCCCTACCAGGAAAGTTTCACGGTAACAGCCACGGCTGATTTCGGTCTCACGAGTCTGATTGTTGTCTACACGGGGTATGGCAACACGCCCGTTCTTACGAGCGCATCACCCTATGTCATTGCATCGTCGGCCGGGACGACGTTTACGATCAGCCAAACGGCTCTGTACACGGGGACGATTACGTGGACATACGGAGCACTGCCGAGCGGCGTTTCATTTTCAAGCTCGGACGATACGGGCATCACGTTTGCTGTCGCGACAAGCTCGACGTCAGCAACCACCGACTTTAGCGTGACGGCGACGTGCTTCTACGGCGCGTCAAGCACGACCATTACGTACACGTCAGCACCTCCGGCCGGGCCAGTCGGGTCGGTCGGTCAATTCGGCTCGACGTTAAACCCGAGCATTTCGCTTTCGTGGTCTGCCGGGTCAAGCGCCACGTCATACTCAATCGTGACGACGCCCGCGACGACGACCCAAACGACGAGCGGCACATCATACACATTCACGGGTCTGAGTGCCGCGTCCGAATACACATTCACGATCCAGTCTGGTAACTCGATTGGTGCATATGCATCACCAGTCACGTCCGGAAACATGTACACGTCAGCTTTGCCGACCAACCTGGTCGTCGGCTCAGTTTCCGGGACGAGTATCCCTCTTTCATGGACGGCGGGCTTTGGCGTGTCGTCATACAGTGTCACATCGACGCCAGCGACAACGACCCAGACGACGAGCGGCACGTCGCGCACATTCACGGGGTTGACGGGTGGAACACCATACTTGTTTACGGTTCAATCAATCGTGCCCACTGGTATTGGTGGTACAGTGAGTTCCGTGTCGTTCGTGACACCGGCTGCAGCCGTCGCATCAATCACGAGCATTACCATTGCGGGTCTGACGAGCGTCACTGTCACATGGCCGGGAAGCGCAAGTGCGAGTTCATACTCGATCAAGACAACCCCGGCAACAACCACGCAAACCACGGGTGGAGTATCGCTCGTCAAGACGGGACTCACAACCGGTGTCGACTATACGGTGAATGTCACATCAATCAACGCCTTTGGTTCTGGCGGTGTCACAACATCTGGATCATTCGTCATTCCGAACGTAGTCACCAACCTTTCGCTCGGGAACCAACAGATTACGACGGTCGATCTCGCATGGACGCCTGCATATGGCGCGACGGGGTACTCAATCACGACGTCGCCAGGGACAACAACACAAACAACGGCGAATCCCAACTATACATTCACGGGTCTGAGTGGAGGGACACTCTATACATTCACGGTCGTGTCGACAAATTCGTTCGGATCAGGTGGCTCGGCGTCATCTGCATCAATTCTGACCAGACCGGCAGCCGTGACTGGAATCACCCCGAGCAATTACAGTCTCACGACGGTTGACATGTCATGGACAGGTGCAACCGGTGCCGCGTCATACATCGTCACGACGACGCCCGCAACCACCACACAAACAACCAATGGTACGTCAATCACAAAGACGGGCCTGACAGCCGGCACATCCTACATTGTCAATATTCAATCCGTCAATGCGAGCGGAAACGGCGGGACGGCATCGTCTGTGAGCTTCTTCACACTTCCGCCGGCCGTCACAAACCTTGCGCTGAGCAATCCACAGATTACGACGGCTGATCTCACATGGACGGCTGCACTCAGTGCAACCTCATACAAGATTGTGACGACGCCTGCTTCAACCATGCAGACAACATCTGGAACGACATTCACAAAGACGGGCCTTGTGGGTGGGACGACGTATACATTCACGGTGACATCAATCAACTCGAGCGGTGAAGGCGGGTCGGTCATTTCATCCTCGTCGATCGTGACTCGACCGGCCGCCGTCCTCAATCTGACATCCCTGAACCCACAAAACACGAGCATGGGACTTTCGTGGACGGCATCCCCGAGCGACATTCTCGTCACGTATACGGTCACCACGTCACCAGTCACAACGACCCAAACGACGACCGGAACGACACTTACCAAGACGGGACTCAGTGCCGGTGTTCTCTATACGTACTACGTGCTTGCGACCAACGCCTCGGGCGATGGCGGAACGTCAAACACGTCCAGGATTACTTTGCCGCCTCAAGTCACAAGTCTCGCGACGATCAACCCCCAACAAACCACCATGGGACTCACGTGGACGGATGCGCTCAGCGCAACGTCATACTCAATCGCGTCGTCGCCCGCCGTCGCAACATCGCCGCAGACGGCATCACCGGGTGGCGCATACACATTCACGGGCTTGACGGCCGGTATTCAGTACACATTCACCGTGACATCGATCAACGCGTCAGGGTCGGGTACAGTCACAGCATCCCCTGCCGCCGTATACACGCTTTCGCCCGCCGTCGCGAGCGTCACGACGAGTAACCCATTGACAACCACCATGGATCTCACATGGCCCGTGTCGACCGGTGCAGTGTCATATAGCGTCACGTCAACGCCGACAACCACCACACAGACGCTCGCGCCCGGCGGGACGTTCACGGGACTTACGGCCGGGACAACATACACATTTACGGTTGCGGCAGTCAACTCAAGCGGGTCGGGCGGAACGACAACATCTGCATCCAGGATTACGCGGTCGCTTCCACCGGCGAGCCTCACACCTGCAGCTGCGATTGCAGCATCCTTCATCGATTTGTCATGGCCGAGCGCGGTTGGTGCCGTGTCATATACAGTCGTTTCAACACCGACAACAAGCACATTCTCTGGAGTGACGCCGACGAGCCTCCGTTTCACTGGATTGGCGAGCGGGACGAGCTATACATTCACGGTATCGTCAGTGAATGCGAGCGGGACGAGCGAAACGTCAACGACATCGGCATCGGCGCTTACGCTCCCAGATCCACCGGCAAGTATCACGCCGAGCAATGCAACCACGACAACAATCGATCTCAATTGGTCTGCGGCAGTCGGCGCGGACACATACACCGTGACCACGTCGCCCGCGACGACGACCCAAAGTGGTCTCACGGGTACGTCGTACACATTCCCGGGTCTTTCGTCTGGAATCTCGTACACATTTACGATTCGGTCGGTCAATGCATCCGGTACAAGCCTCACTGCGACAACATCTGCGGGGTACTTTACAATCCCGGCGGCTGTTGCGACGCTGAGTACGAGCAATCCACAACAGACGTCGATCGACCTTTCATGGACCGATGTCACGGGTGAGTCTCAGTACACAATCACGTCGACACCATCGATCGTCGGATACACTTCTCTCGTCCTGGCGGCAAACACATCAAGTGCAACCTTTCCAGCGGGTGGGAGCGGATACGCACTCACGGCAGGTACATCCTACGTGTTTCGGATCACCCCATCCAACTCGAGTGGGAGTGGCGCATTCACAGACTCTGTCGCCACGTTCAGTTTGCCGGCTGCGCCCACCCTCTCAGCAACGTCCATCGGCGGTGTATTTACGTCGATCCAGAGAACTCAACTCACGGTCAACTGGATCGCACCGGCGGTCGGTACGACGACTGTGTACTACGTGTCATGTGCCGGCCTGGCGACCCAAACAATCACGGCACCGACCGTCGCGGCGACATTCACGGGTCTGACGGCCGGAACGTCGTACACATTCACGATCCAGTCGATCAATGCAAGCGGTGCAGGTGGTTCAGTCACGACGGCAGCCGTGTTTACGTTGCCGGACGCGGTCACGGCGCCGACGACGAGCGCATACGGTCTCACGACCATGACTGTTGGCTGGACCGGTGCGACAGGTGCAACGTCATACACAGTCTCGGCCGCCGTTTCACCGGCAGGTGGAACCGTTCCGACGACCCAGACGGGTATCGCCGGCACAACGACAAACTTTACGGGTTTGTCGTCCGGGTACAGCTACACGTTCACAATTTCGTCCGTCAACGCGTCGGGTACGGGCGATCTCACGACGGCGACAACAGCCGCCAAGACGCTTTCGCCTGCGCCCGGACAACCGACACTCACAGGCTTCGACGCTGCATCCGGTGGAACAACTCAGATCCAAATTGAAGTGTCGTCCTTCGCCCAAGGCGCAACCAGTAACATATTCACGTCGACACCGGCCGTCGCAACGTCGCCACAAACGTCGGCGGCCTACCCCTACGTGTTCACCGGGCTCAATCCGAACACATCATACACATTCACGGTCCAGTCTGTCAATGCGAGCGGGAACGGCTCGACGTCGATCGCATCGGCCGCTCTATTCACTTTGCCAAACCCGGTGACTCTTTCGGCAACAGACATTGGCGGCGTGTTTACGTCGATCCAACAGGCGCAGATGACTGTCAACTGGAACGCGCCTACCGGTGGTGCGTCGACATACAATGTCACATGTACTGGAACAGGTGGTACCACACAAACAGCTATCAGTGGGACGTCTGCGACTTTCACGGGGCTTACGCCCGGAAACTCGTACAACTATACAATCACGGCAGTCAACTCGGCCGGAAACAGTTCGACCGTCACGACAAACACCGTCCAGACGCTTTCGCCAGCTCCGGGCGTAGCAACACTCAGCGGTGCGACCAAAACGTCGATCGTCGTCACATACGCCACGGCAACCGGTGCCGCGTCGTACAATGTCACGTCATCACCTGCATCTACGACAACGACACAGGCGCTCGCATCCGGTGGAACGTTCACGGGTCTGAGTCCCAATACGAGTTATACGTTCACGGTTCAGTCCGTGAATCCGAGCGGGAATGGTGGAACGTCAGCCGCCTCAGCCGCGCTCGTTACACTCACGTATGCACCGACACTCTCGGCGACGATCGTCGGCGGGGTGTTTACGAGCATCACACAGACGACGTTTACGATCAACTGGGTGGCGCCAAGCACGGGGACGGCGTCGACATACGGCATTTCCGGTACGGGCGTCGCGACTCAGACTGGTATCGCCGGCGTATCTGTCAACTCGAGTACAGTAACAGCCGGATCGACAAACGGCGCATTCACAATCACGTCGTACAACTCGGCGGGGTTCGCGGGTGATTCTGTCGTGACGACGACGATCAAGACGCTTGCGGCCGCCGCGACGAGCTTCGCCCAAGAGGCTGGTACGGCAACGACACAAACAGTCATCCTCACATGGACGAATGCGACGGGCGCCGAGTCGTACATTCTGCTTGGTGGACCCACAACCCTCTACCCGACCACGGCATCGTCGACAGGATATACCGTGTCTGGGCTCACCAATCCTGGAACGGGATACTCATTCACGCTCCAATCACAGACCAACGTGGCACTCACTGGTGGCCCGTCGCTCGGTGGAACGACGGGTTCGATCACGGCGTTCACGGCACCGAGTGCGCCATCAAGCCTCGCGGCGGGAACACCGACCGGAACAACCATTCCATTCACATGGTCAGCACCCAGTGGAACAATCACGACGTATACACTCACGGGTGCCGGTATTTCTGGCGGGTCAGTCACATTCAACTATTCGACAAACCCGAGTTCGTACACGCTCAGCGGATTGTCGGCGGCAACGTCGTACGGACCATTCACGCTCACGGCGTCGAACACGGGTGGTACGTCTGGCGCATCGAACCAAGTTGGGGCGGTCACGACCATTCTGGTAGCGCCGACTGCACTCAACGTCACGAGCGTATCGACGAGTGCATTTACGCTCAACTGGACGGCAACCTCGGGTGCCGGGTCATATGTGGTCACGGGGACGAGTCTCGGTGCACCCCAGACTATCAACTCACCGACCGTCAGTGCAACCTATTCGGGACTCACATCTAGTACTGGGTATGGACCAATTACGGTCACGCCGTATAGCGGTGCCAGTGGTGGCGGAACGGCTGGAACAGCGGCATCGACCGGATCGGGGACAAGCGGAACCGTGTTCACTGTGCCGAACGCACCGGGTACACCCGCCTTATCTGGAACTGCAACCACGACTGGTTTCACGGTAGCATGGTCGGCACCCAGTGGAACAATCACATCGTACTCAATCACGGGGACGGGATCACCGACACCGACGGCATTCACGCCGGCGACCACCTCGCAGGCGTATACGGGTCTGACGGCCGGAAACGGGTATACATTCACAGTCACAGCGACGGGACCGGCTGGTTTCCTCAACACGAGCGGACCGGCGACGCTCGCGCGTACGAGCGCTGCATCGTCGGCCGGGACGGTCTACACGGATACAGTTGTCAACTTCGTCGCCGTCGCTGCCCTTTCAGGCACCTGCGCCTCGTCCAGCGACGGGACAACGTGGGTGTCACGAAATTTGCCTACGAGCGGGGCGTGGGCATCAGTGACTGTATACCCCGCGACGGGCCTGTTTGTCGCCATCGTTCAGTCCTCGGCGATCGCCGCATCGTCCACCAACGGGATCACGTGGACACAACGAACCTTGCCTACGACCGCGGACTGGCTCGGCGTGGCTGTAAACCCCTCTACCGGTGTTTTCGTCACTATCGGTAACCAAACGTCTACTGTCGCCGCCTCCTCCCCCGACGGAATCACGTGGACGCAAAGGACGATACCCGCCGCGGAGTGGTACGCGGTCACCGCCTCGACGAGCCTCTTCGTCGCCGTCGCCGTCAATTCGACCGCCGCCGCCTCGTCCACGAACGGAATCACGTGGACGCAACGAACCTTACCCACGAGCGCGCCCTGGATCTCGGTCACATGCAATCCCAGTGCGGGTCTCTTCGTCACAATCGCTTTGGGTACGAATATCGCCGCCTCCTCCCCCGACGGAATCAACTGGACACAACGAACCTTGCCTACGACCGCGGACTGGCGCGCCGTGACCTTCAATCCCACGGCAGGAGTTTTCTATGCCGTCGCCGCCGGTCCGTCGAATATCGCCGCCTCCTCCCCCGACGGAATCAACTGGACACAACGAACCTTGCCTACGACCGCGAACTGGTTCGGCGTGGCCTTCAGCTCTACGGTGGGTGTTTATGTCGCCACCGCTGGTGGAAACGCGGGCCAGTCGAACATCGCAGCCTCTTCCACTGACGGCATCACGTGGACGCAACGAACCTTGTCTGCGACCGGGTACTGGTTTACCGTTACTGGTTTTTAACCCCCATATAAATCACCTCCCCGCCAACTCCTTGCTGGTCTCGAACCCCGTCCATATTTTTGGTCGAGGTCTTTGACAGTTCAGGGGTTGGTGGGACGCCTCTTAAAGATGAAGGAAACTTTGTTACAAAGAGATGCTCGACGTCATCATCGCGACGCCCGGTCATGGCATGTGTGCCGAGTACGTCCAGAGCCTGATGAAAACCGTACAGGTTCTGAACGCGTCGAAGATCACCTGGACGTTCACGAACGCGTACTCGTCCCTGGTGCACCATGCGAGGGAACTGACCGCGACGGGAATTTCCGGGGGAAGGAACCTCGATCCGTCCGATCGAGGTCCGCTCGGCGACGCCTCGTACAAGAAGATCATATGGATCGATTCGGACATTTCATGGGAGCCTGAGGACTTTATGCGCCTGTACCGCTCGACTGAAAGCATCGTGACGGGTGTGTACCTGCTGGCGGACGGATCGATGACGACCTGCATGTCTGCAGAGTATCCGGCGGGTATACCGACCGGCGTCGTTCGCAAAATGTCGGGAATCCACCAGATTCAAAAGTCTGGGTTTGGATTCATCGCCATCAAGTACGGCGTGTTTGAAAAGATTCCGAGACCGTGGTTCACGTGCATGCCGGTCGAGGTGGCGCCAGGGGTGGTGGACACGGTCTCGGAAGACATTAGCTGGTGCATGAAGGCACAGCAGGCTGGTTTTAAGATTTATATGGATGCTGAAGTGCGCGTGGGACATATGAAAACGAGAAGGGTGGGGTTCTAGGGATCCACGACCGGCTCAGGTATAGTTTTCTTGACACATACCAGATGGCGTTCGCCGTGACAAACACCGGCAACGTAAAGACGCGCGTCACAACGCGTCTTTTCGGTTCCGCTCCAGATATATCAGTCACCCCGAAGAATACGGCACCCGTCTCGACGTCAGGGGGTGGCGTGGTGTTCAAGCCGGGTCAGTACGTCATTTTCCCAGGCACAAGTCTCGCGTCATCCATCAACTTTGGATCACAGACCGTCTCGGTCGGGTCGTCGGGCGTGTCGATCAAAGTGACGTTCATGTTCATGTCGAACAACACGTCGAGCATCGCGGTAGATAATCAGCGCCTCGTCGATTTCAACACGGGTGCAAGCGGCGTCAACAATCTGATCCTGACCAAGGTTGCCGGGACGAACAATCTCATGTTTGCCTACCGGAACGGGTCCGGGACGCAACAGAGCGTCACGACTTCGGGCTTTGCTTTTGAGACTGGTGTCGTGTATACGGTCGTCGCCATTTACAATCCGAACATCGGCGCGACCGGTCAACTGACCATCTATGCGGCATCCGGGAATCGTGTCGGTATAACACCCCTGGCGACGTCAACGCCGAGCGTCAAGGCGACGAGCTCATTCACATATACAAACACGTATATCGGTCGATCGTCGTACACGGCGGATCAACCGCTCATCGCCCAAATATACAGTCTCGGCGTGTACAAGCGTGTTCTCGGTTTGAGCGAGACGATCGCCCCGAACGTCTCCTTTGTCAATGCGCCATATTTCACGGGCTTTCTCCAATCGTCACAGCTCGGTGTCACATACATGCCCACGACGCCCAAATATACAATTGCGCTCTGGGTCCACTGGATCGGCGGCACAAACTTTGTTTCGACGGATGCTCTCGCGCTCGGGACGAACGGGACGGCGTTTGTCGGGTTCCACAATGCAATCTCATTCACGATCGGTGGGACCATCGTCCAAAACACGTGGCAACACGTCGCGATTGCCTACGCGGCTGGTTCCATGCGTCTTTTTATCAACGGCGTCAAGGTGGTGACGACGAGCGTCCCACTCTATAGGGCGTCCGGCATTGGTAAAGTGGTGATTGGAAACGGTTGGAAGGGGTACCTCGACGACTTTCGCATCTACCCGGCATCCCTCCCAGACAAGGCGTGTGCCGACCTGTTCTCGTACGAGACAGCCTTGACGTCCGACACGCCAATCACAGCAAACAACTACGTGTGCCAGGACATTGGCATTCAGTTTGGCTCGAACGTGTTTCCGGCAACGACGAGTCCCGGGTCGGGTGAACTCTTCCCCTTTGGCCCGATCGTCTTTCGTCAGACGACGCGGCTCGGCCGAAACGTGGTCACCCCGTGGTTCCTCCCAAGCAAGTACTTTATCATTTCGCCTTACCGAATCGCCGAAGACTATTCGCTCGCCTTTTGGTACTATGCGATCAACATGACAGGGTCGCCAGTGACGTATGTCCTGCTCAACATGCCAACCCTTTCACTGGTCAAGGCGGGCGCAAACTTTACGTTGGCGCACACGGGGTCACCGGCATTCACGCTCGCGACAGGTCTTGCGGTCGACAACCAATGGCAACACATCGTCGTCACGTACGAGACTGATTACAACGTCGCAAGCCTGTTCATCAACGGCGTCAATGTCGTGAGTGATGTCGCCGGCGGAACATCACCATACTCGACGTCCATTCCGCTCACGCTCGCGGCAAACATGACGGGGTCGCTTGACGATATACGCATGTACAACGGTCGACTCACCGACACGGATTGTCTCTTGCTGTACAACGCCGAACGCGGGTTGCCGAGCGATGCATCCCTGCCTCCAGTCATCTTCGGTCAACCAGACTTTACGCTCAACTTTGGCGAAGAAACCATTGCTCCGTTGACCGATACAGGATTTGGGCGCTACGCCGTCACGAAAATAGGCGCCGTGACGATTCGGTCATTGGCACGTAATGGACAGAATGTCAACACCCCCTTTCTTTTGAACGGGCTCAAGTACCTGCGTGTGGCGTACAACCTGCGGACCGACTTTTCAGTCGCCCTATGGATCTACCCGACGTCAACGTCACCGTGCATCTTCATTGACACGACCGGAATCACCTTTGGCATCGTCTCTGGAAACTACGTCCTGAACAACACCGTCATCGCGTCGGTGTCCCCCTTCCCGATCGACATATGGACGCACGTGACGCTCACCTACTTGGGAGATTTCAACACATCCAACCTCTTTGTGGACGGAACACAGATTGCAACAAACGTAGTCGTGTCCGGTGCAGCCTCGTACATTCCAAACTTGTCAACCCCCGTGACGTTTGGGGCGTCGTTCAGTGGATCGCTCGACAGTATTCGCGTCTACACGGGAATCCTCACAGCAACGGAAGTGTCGTCGCTCTTTGCATATGAGCTTGCCGTCGCCCCCGATCCAGTCATTGCGCCCATCGTGTTCACGGACCCAGACATGGCAATCAACTTTGGTACAGGAATCATACCGGCAGTCTCTGACGTGTATCCGCAAGACGGCACGTTGATTTTGGACTCGTCTCGTCTGGGTATCCCAAACATTGCACCGATCGAGAACGCACCGACGTTCACGTCGAGCAACGTCCAGTTTCTCGCATCGTCTTCTCAGTACATCAACACGGGTCCGGTACTGTGGAATGTTGAAACCATTGGAATCACAATCGTGGCCGACGTGATATTCACGGGTCTCGAAGAATACTACGAAGGTGTTTATTGTGCCCAACGTTCGAGTGGAGGCACGACAATCGATTCGGGCAACGCCGGGAACTTTATGCTCATGCGTAGCGGTCGAAGCCAAACGTTCATTTTTCGCATGTACGATGACATCGGAAGAGCATACCAGGTATACACCCCGTATCTTGCACAGAATCGGCGGTACATCATCGTGTGCGCATTCGATCCAACAGTCGAAAACGGCCTAATGTCCATCTCCCTCGATGGAACGATCGTGGGGACGCTCGCGAACGTTTTGAACGGGCCATTTTCGGATGACACGTACGCAAACAACTGTATCGGGTGTCTCTTTCCGGGCGCATACTATCCCGCCAACATCGACATGTACAAGCTTGCGGTGTTCAATCGCGTGGTGACCCCGGCGGAGCTCGACACAATCGTCTTTGGGACGCCCTACGCCATCTCGGACCTCGTCGGACTTCGAATTGATTCGATCAATTTTGAGTATACGAACGGCGTCGTCTACATCCCCTTTGAAAGTTCAGTCACGGACGTCATTTCAAACACAGTCATCACGCGTCAAGCGAATCCAGTCACCTTTACGAGCGGCATCGTCGGCCAGTGTGCCATATTCGGCGGGAACACGTCAGCGGGTGCACTTCCCCAACAGTATTACACCATGCCGAATGTGTTTACTGGGTACCCGCTTTCGATTGCTTTTCGGTTCAAGCCGCTGCTCACAACATACACGGGTCACATTTTTAACATCACGGACGGTGCCGGCACATCGTGTTTCAATGTCACATATGACGGCGTCGGTCTGAGCATCGCGACGAGCACAAGTCTCAATTCGGGAGTCGTTTTAGTTGGTGCATGGATTCACGTGGCTATTACGGTCGATGCGAGCTACACGTCGCGAATGTACATCAACGGGGTCCAAGTGTCACAACAAGCCGGATCGTTCAACATGTCGACGTTCGCAACAACAATCGTCATTGGTGGCAATGCGACTCTTCCGCCGACCAACGGCTTCAACGGCATGATGGACGAAATTCGGATGTTTCAGCGGGCGCTTTCGCCCAGTGAGGTTTCGACGCAGTATGAAACCGTGACACCGATCAACACGTGGACGCGCAATGCACCGTTTTGGCCCGGATCGTTCGTGAAGAAGGAGTTTGCCCCGACGTTCAATCTAGGACAGTTTGGCTATTCCGTCGCCCTGAGCGGTGATCACACGACGATTGTCGTTGGTGCACCCGAGGCGTCCCGCGCGTTCGTCTACGACATTGAGACCGAAACACTGTTGGCCGAACTCCCAAGCGTTGCCGGCTCATTTGGTAACTCGGTCGCGACCAACTATGACGGAACCGTCTGTGTCATCGGCGCACCCACATACAACAACGGCGCAGGCTATGCAGCCGTCTTTGACACGGCGACAGGTGCGGTCCTCAACGTACTCACGGGTGCGGGCAGTCAGTTTGGCTTTACCGTGTCGATGAGCGAGGATGGGTCGAGAGTGCTCGTCGGAACGCCGGGCGTCGGTGGATCGGGCGGGTACGCCACGGTGTTTTCGGGGGCGGGGTACGCGACGACCGCATCACTCGCAGGTTCGGGTGGCAGCTACTACGGACACACGGTGTCTCTGTCGGGCGACGGCACGACGGCATATGTCAGCGCACCGAACGACGGAGATGGTGTTGTCCGCGCCTTTTTATCGGACGGTACGTTCCTCAACACAATCACGCGTGCGTCCGGTACGTACGGCTACTTTGGCTTTTCGGTCGCGACCAATTCAACCGGCACGCGTGTTATCATCGGTGCACCAACCGCAAACAACAACACGGGGTTTGCAGGCGTGTATTCGTCGGACGGTGCGCTCATTTCAACACCCACCAATGTGGTTGGACTCTATTCACAGTTTGGATTTGCAGTCGCGATCAGCGGCGACGGCTTGTCTGTGTTTGTCGGCACACCATTCGGAAATGTCAATATATTGAGATCCGGGTACGCCGCGCTGTTCAACGCGGGAACTGGAACCCTGACCAAACAGATTGAGCAAACGACGTTTTCATTTTTTGGCGTTTCAGGAGGTGTCAGCTACGACGGATCGTACGGTATAGTCGGTGGAGCCGGACCATCAAACACGCCGTTCGTGATCAAGGGATCAGTCCTTGTGTTCAACACGAACCAGCGTGTCGACACGGCATACTATCTGCAGGGTGACTATACGGTTGCTGGGTGGTCCCGCTACAAGGCGGGGACGATTATATTTTCATCATCCGAGGTTCAAATCTCGACGGATGGTACGCGGTACATTGGCGTCCACAACGGCATAAAGTTTGGCATCCCCGATGTCATCACGTGGCCAGTCAGCGTGTTTGTGACAATCGTGATCGGTACGACCGCGACGACAATAACAAAGACGAGTGGTGGCTCAGCCTGGAACGGTCTTGCACGTACGGCGCAGTCATATGCGTACACGGCATACATGACCGCCACACCCAGTGATACAACCTCCGTGATGGCGTTTGGTCTGTCGACCGCGACATCCGTGGCGACGCCATCACTGGATTACGGCTGGCTGTTTTCCGGAAGTGCCGCAATCATCTTCGAGAATGGCACGTCCTATGCAGGCTACGGCGTGTACACGACATCGACCGTGTTCCAGGTGACATACGATTCGACAAAGGTGTCGTACTACAAGGATGGTGAGCTTCAACGAACAACTGTACGTGCACCCGGTCTCGCCCTATATGGTCAGGCAAACATGTACACCATCGGATCGGCATTCAAGGGGGTTGATTTCGGCTTCAACTTTTCGCGAATCGAATTCGACAAGTGGCAACATATCGCCTATACATATCTCGGCGACTACAACATTTCGAACATCTACGTCAACGGTCAACTTCAGGCGTACATAGGTGTGTCTCCTCCCAACGTAAACATCACCGGACCGTACGTGCTCGGTCTCGAATGGCAGGGCTACATTGACGACGTGCGCACATACTCACGTGTCATGGCACCTGATCAAATTCTCGCCATGTACACCTACGAGAGCACGCTCCCACCCGAACCGACGCCATTGTCTTACAGTATCCCGAAGATGGCGCTCAACTTTGGAACAGCTGACGTTGAATCAATCACGAGTATTGGATCTTTTGCCATCACAATCACGGGGGCGATTGCCGGACAAGACTCGTCTCGACTTCAAAAGTCTGTTACGACACCCTACTTTTCATCACTGACCAAGTACCTCACAGTTACGGCCAAATCGACGACACCGTCTCTCGTAAATCCGGGATCGGTGATTCTCTCGTCCAACTATACGCTCGCGGACGAACAGACGTTCAGGGTTCCACAGACGAACCGAAACGCACGAAACATCCAGTGGCAGTACACGGGCGTGCCACAAGGTCTCATCGTATCATCCCAGACTGATTTTGGCATCACATTCAAGATTTTCAAGGGGACGACCATTCCAAATGAAACATTCCTCAGCATCAAGGCGATCAATCCGGTCAACCTGTCATCGTCCGTTGTGTCATTCTCCGTCTCGGTGACGGACGGTATCGCCATCGGAGGTGATCTCGTCACGGACATTAGTGGGCGCCGAATTCACATCTTCACGTCGCCGTCAAGCACGCTCACCATGCTTGCAACCGGAACGGTGGACATGCTTCTCGTTGCAGGAGGCGGTGGCGCCGGTGGAGGATATGCGGGAGGTGGAGGAGGTGCCGGTGGTCTCATTTTTCGAGGAGCCGAGACAGTGGCGGCTGGAACATACGGTGTCACGGTTGGGTTGGGTGGAAGTGGATCGTATGGGGCTGCACCGCCATCGAGTGGACGGAACACGGCGCTTGGAGCGTTGTTTACAGCGATCGGCGGCGGAGCTGGAGGGGCTGACCAAACGCAACTCGGTGGTGTCATTGTCGCAGCGCGCACCGGTGGATCTGGTGGCGGCGGCAGCGCGAATGCAGTTGCAGCGGGTCTCGGAACTGTCGGCCAGGGGAACAAGGGCGGCACGGCGGCTACAAGTGGAAACTCGGCGGGAGGTGGAGGTGGTGCCGGTGGGGTTGGTGGTTCCAAAACTGTCATCATCACAAGCGAGGCTGGTCAGTTTGCCCAGTTTGGGTTTGCATCGGCAATCACTGCCGATAGTACAAAGTTGCTTGTCGGTGCGCCGTACGCATCGAGCGGTGCTGGGTATGCCGGCTTATTTAACACCGAAACGGGTATAGTCATTCGGACATTTGCGAGCACGGCTGGGGCTGGGGCACGGTTTGGAAGCTCGGTCGGCATTTCGAGCGACGGATCGCGCGTCATCGTGGGTGCATCCCCTGCATCAAGCGGTGCCGGGTACGCCGCTGTGTTTGACGGAACGAATGGCGCGCTCATCGCGACGCTCGTCGGAGCGGGAAATCAATTTGGATTCTCGGTGGCAATCAGTGGTGACGGCACGACGGCGATCGCCGGGACGCCGGGTGTTAACGGGCTCAACGGCTACGTCAACGTGTACACGGGTGCCACGTACGCAACAGTCACACCGGTTGGGTACACACCGGTCGGCGATGAATACTTTGGTCACTCGGTGTCAGTCACCGACGACGGCAGTCTCGTGCTCGTGGGTGGACCAAACAAGTCGAGCGGAAGTGGGTATGCCGCAGCGTTCGACACGTCAACTGGGATCTTCTTCCGTGAGTTTACCAGTCAGGCTGGTGCATTTGGATATTTTGGCTACTCGGTGGCAATCAGCGCTGACGCGACGACTGTGATTGTCGGTGCACCAACCTCAAATGTCAATGCTGGGTACGCGGCGACATATGTTGTCGCGTCGGGCATCATCAAATCGCCCATGACCAACGTTCCTCTTGGAGCGTCACAGTTTGGATATGCAGTCGGTCTGAGCAATGATGGATCGATTGCCATTGTAGGCGCGCCATTGGCACAAGCCACTCTGTATGGCGACCAAGGTGGGTACGCGGCACTCATCCTCGCATCGAGCGGCGTCGTTATTCGTACATTCTCGACGGAATACCCCATGACGGGCGCATCGGTCAGTATAAGCAACGATTCCGTGTCGGCGGTTGGAGGTGCAGTTGTCGACATGTTTCCCTACCAAATTGATGGCGGAGTATCCATTTATTTCTAAGCACCAAGTAGATGCCTGTAAGAATAAAGGGCGGTACCGGCGGTCCCGGACTTACCTACGCAATCACCGGTATCAGTCAGACGTATTCCGGTGGAGGAGGAGGTACTGACGCATTAGGCGGCACGGGTGGAGGTGGTGATGGAAGCGCTTCAGGACCAGGTGGTGACGCAATATACTATGGCGGAGGCGGTGGAAGTTCGGGAACGTCATCCGGACTGGGTATACCCGGCGGAAACGGCTACCAAGGCATATTTATACTTTCATATCTGATCAACGTCGCTGCGGCATCAGGTGCAACGCCTCTGCTTTCGAGTCTGAGTCCATTTGTTTTTTCAACGTCAACGCCTGGACAATCATTCACAGTGTTCCAATCGGCGACAAACACTGGGCCAATCGTCTGGTCATACAACACCTTGCCGAACGGTGTGACGGTGACGTCACAGAGCATCACGCAGATTACTTTTGGAGTGAATCAAAACTCGACGGCTGTTCAACAGCCGTTCATCGTCACGGCCACCGGTCAATATGGATCGACTTCAATCACGCTCACGTACACAGCGACACTTTAAAAAAACAAGGTGAAGAGCGAAGCGAATCGCAAGGTCTGACGGAGGGCTTCGCCCTCCCCGAGGCACCCTTGACACTTTAAAATATTCGTCGAAACTAGATGACGACGGCATTCACCGTTCAACCTTTGTACACCATCACATGCTGGTTGTTGTCCACAGGTTCCGGTTCGTCAACCTTTGCGAGTACGCCGACACTTACGCTCGGGACAGATGGGTTCCAGTACGTCGGTTCACACGTAGGAGTTGACTTTGTACTCGGTGGGTACTTAAACGCATACACATGGTCTCACGTCGTCTTTGTTTACGACGGGACAAACCTTTCATTCTATGTCAATGGATCGTTACAAAACTCGATCGTCCCACCGGCTTACACGATTGCATCCGGGCCTCTCATTGTCGCAGCCAATTGGACAGGGTCTGTTGACGATGTACGTGTGTATGACGGTACACTTACATCTTCACAGATTTTGGCGCTCTATATTTACGAGACGGGTTTATCAGATCCGGAGCTTTCCAGTGTGTTCTTCACGTCGCCCGACTTTAGTGTTTCGTTCGGATCGTCCGCCAATGCCCCGACAACCACGGATTCCGGAAACTATCAAATTTCGTACGATTACGCCGGCAATAATATAATTTCGATGGGTGTCGTCTCTCGACCAAACGTGTCTTGGCCTCCAACGAGTGTCAGTGTGGCGACGAACGCGGCATCATACACAACGATTCTCGGTGGTCAAACGTATGGCAACGGCGACTATGTCATGTCGGCATCATCATTCAAAGATGTCGGGCACAACTATACGCTGCCTTTCCAGGTTCCATTCAGCATAAACGATCAATGGGTCACCCCAAACCTCAAGTACTATAGGGACATCGATCTGTATCCAGGTTTGTACCAGGGTGCTGAGACAACCTCGATGGCATACCGCTTCGAGTTTACGTACGCTGGTGTCATTCGAACCGCGCTTCTTCCGGCCGGGACGTGGACATTTTCACTCACGGGTGGTCAGGGTGGTGATTCATCGACGACAATTGCATCGCCTGGAGGGTTTGCAACGACAGCCATCGGCACGGTTGTGTTTGCGGCCGATACGCTCATTCAATACGTCATCGGTGCAAAGGGGAGTGCAGGTGGGGCATACGGTGGCGGTGGAGGTGGAGGTGCAACCTATGTTCGAACATACGTTCCAGCACCCTTGCCTGAACCCACATGGGGTGCACGCATCGCCGGAACAGCAAACGAGGTTGGTCAAAATATTACAGTCGATTCGACCGGCAGTGCATACGTCACGGGCTACATGGATTCGACAACGCCTATGGCGTCCGTCTACAATGCAAATGACGCAGTCGTGGCGACATTCTCGACGCTCAGCGGTCAAACGGCAACAGCCTATATCGTCAAGTATGCGCGCGACGGCCTGACTGCGCCATGGACCGTCCAAATTGCGATCGGTGCGGCGTACCCTTCATCTATCGCGGCTCTTCAAGTCAAGACTGATCCGGGAGATTTTCTCTATGCCGCCGGATACTATACGGGTGGTCTGACTCTGTATAACGCCGACGGGACGGTATATGTCCCTCCCGTTGTAATCCCCGCACCGTCCGGGTCATACGATACGTTCATCGTAAAGTACTCGTCGGTCGGCGTCGTCCAATGGGTCAATCGCATTTCAGGGAACCAGGTTGATGTTCCGACGACCCATGTTCTTCTGGCTGACGCAACCGGCGTGTACGTCGGAGTCATTTTCACGGGCACAATTTCCATTCGGTACGCGACAACGGGTGCTGTGTTTACATCCATGACGGCCGATTCGGTATCAGGAAGTTCGTGTATCGTCAAGTACGATACGGTCGGCCAGCCCGTGTGGGTCAGGAAAATCGGAGGCACGGGTGGGGCGATTGTCACGGGTATGACAGTCGAACCATCCGGTGGAGTCTACGTCACTGGAACCTCATCGGCGGCATGCGACGTGTACAACACGAACGGTACGACTGTGTTTAAAACGCTTTCGATCGGCTTAGGGTTCATTGTCAAGTACGAGTCCACGTCCGGGAGTCCACTCTGGGCGACGCAAATGGTCGGTCCACCTCAAGACTCGATCGTATCCACGTCGGCAACGTCAACCGCCCTGTATGTGGTTGGCTCGTATACGGGTACGTTCTCAGCATATAACCAGGTGGACGATTCGCCATATGGAACCACGCTCCCAAACTCTGGCGGGTCGGACACATTCATCGTCAAGTACAACCTTTCGGGCGGTGTTCAGTTGGTGACGCGTATTGCCGGCACGGGTGCGGACACCGGCACGGACGTGTCGACAACGACCGACGGTGTTTTTGTCGCCGGAACCATGAGCACAAACACGACGATTTATAATGCGGATACGACAACGTATAGAAGTCTGACGGGAACGGGATCGTTCCTCGTCAAGTATAACACGACAGGGACGGCGGTCGAGGCGTTCAAAATGATCGGAACAAACACGCTGAACGCCATTGCGGCAAACGCAGCCGGGAACGTGTACGCCACCGGATCGTATTCCGGCGGCCTGTCAATCTTTGACAGTTCGGACGTTTCGTTCGGCACGCTCACAAATGCCGGCTTGCAAGATGCGTTTGTGATTAGTTATTCGTCCCCGCCGCCATCCGGAACGCTCCTATTTATTGCATCAGGTGGTGGTGGCGCTGGTCCTCCCGGCGTCCGTGGATCGGATGCATCGACGGCACAGACGGGTATAGGACTCGGGGGCGTCCAAGGGAATACGGGATCGGGAGGCGGCGGCGGGTTCTCGGGTACGGGAGAAGGAGGTGATGCGGGCGGGAAAGCCTTTCTCGATGGGTCGGCGGCCGGATCGGGATAC
>Ga0209553_1000252_pt1 | contig 27977 bp, 33 predicted proteins | sample LauGreFBDMM110DN_2_FD_188217 | JGI IMG/M metagenome (GOLD analysis project Ga0209553, IMG submission 188217) | Freshwater lake microbial communities from Lake Michigan, USA - Fa13.BD.MM110.DN (SPAdes) (version 2) | ecosystem: Environmental > Aquatic > Freshwater > Lake | place: Lake Michigan...
GTGTTTACACGCATGTTTGAAAAGTACCCCGAGCTCAACTGTAAGAATGACCACCAGAATCGCGACTTTGAAGATTACTGCGCCGTTTTCGATTGTATGATCGATCCGGAGAACCGACGCTACCTCTCCGAGGATTATGCGTTCTGTCGTCGGTGGCAACAGATGGGCGGACAGATTTTCGCCGACGTGACCACGACGCTCGGCCACGTGGGAAACATTCGATTCTTCGGCAAGCTCGAGGATCGTCTCACCGCGTGATTTTCTTGCCGTCAAGTAAGATGAACGGGTTCAGCACGCCGCCGCGTACACGCATCAATAGAAACGGCACCTTGACGTCCGAACTTGGACTTATTCGCCGTAAACTCAACGGAACCAAGAAACCATGGGCCGTGAGTGGAAGCATGGCGATGAAACTCCACGCAAATAGGATCGGCGTTCCCCTGCACAGACAGCCGAACGACATAGACATTGTCATTCGTGCACAGGACTATCACATCTTTATCGGGGCTTTGGCCAGCATCGGCTACACTACAAATAAACCACCGCCTATACGGTTTCAGCATATGAAACTGACCCACGGTCGTTTTAGTATTGATCTGCTCGCGGCAGATTCAAACTTGGCTCCGAACATCACAAAGACGAACATTGTCGTGTACGACAAAACACCCGTCGTCAAGATTCGTCACCTCATCCGACAGAAAAATCGGACTCTTTCAAACAACAATACGAGTGTGGCGCGCCAGAATCGCAACTTTCTGAAAGCTCTCTAGCGGTGCTTTCGTGAGTTGTTATACAGGCGGAGCGCTTGAGCTGTCAGAAGTGTCGCCCGGCGCAGATTGGGTCGGGCAGGTGACTTGACCGCCTTGCGAAAGGCGTTCCGACGTAGTACACTCATAGGGGAGGGTGTCGCCCTGGCTCGGAGACGGGGCGACAACGGCTTCATCTTGCGATTCTTCTCAGCCTTGAGAGCATTCATGAACTTTGAACTGTTGTTGCGATTGCGAGCCTGCCTTACGTGACGGGAGTTCTCCCGCTCGACGGCGCGCCGAACCGCATTCTCGATCTGTCGCTGGGTCAACATGTACTAGAGACACATATTATTCTTGATGCTGGTCGTCACTGACGTACGACCCGTATAACGCTCGAGGAGCTTGATGGCGCGCTCAGACTGGACACTTTCAATAATACGCATCGTACGTTCACACTCTTCCTGTGCATAGGGTCGGTTTCCAATTTCGAGACTCATGAGTTCGGACATGAGCGTGGGTGTCGATGCCATATACCATCCACGCTTGATGAGTTCCTTGGCCCGATCGTGAATGCGAATGACGTTGATCCACTGTGGGCGGGTCGTACGCGGCACGTCCCATATGCGCTGAAACTCATACTCGCACGTCATCTCAATCAGCTTCGTCATGGGAGACGGATCGTGCTTGAGAAAGTCTGGAACGTAGCGTATGCCGAGCGCCACGTCATGCTTCATGTAAAAGAGGTTGCACGAAAAGTCGACGGTGTGCTCCTTGCACCACTCACGGAACGTGTCGTCGTACACAACCACGTCGACGCGCATGTGAACATTTCCGACACGCACGGTACACTTGTGTAGCTTTCGAATACCGGGCGACATGGATCCATACGTGTGCTCAAACGTGCGAACATCGTGTGACGTCACGTCGTACCGAGTGCCGAGCATGCGAATAAACTGAGACACGTCAGTCGTGTCGCGGCTACAGCAAATGTCAAGATCTCCAAACTTTTTCTGACGACGAACGACGACATCACGGACGTACCCACCGAAGATCCACATGTCCATTGAATAGGCCATGTCGATCACCTCCTTCGCGATTGCTAGTCGTTTTTCCATTACATATACAGTGCGCTATATCCTTAAGAACTCTTCGCGCTTGATATCCTCCTTCAGGTTGACAATCGTGCGCAGGTATGTCCGCCGGTTGTTCGGGTACGTCTTGTCCGTGCGTACCCGAACAACTTCCCACCCCATATCGCCATAGCCGCACTCGACGATCGTCCCATCCGGGTACGGCTCCTTTGAAAAGTAGAGACTCATCTCGTAAATGAGACGACCGCGCTCTTGAATGTACAGCTCCCTGTTCTTCTGGACGAGAAAGTCAACCGTGATGTGACTCCTCGGTTTCCACTTGAACATCGTCTCGTGTGTCCCCGTCTGCACGGGGTTTCGTAGCGGCGTGAATATGAGTCCGTCCGTCGCGTACGGCGGCTCTTCAAGCTTTTCAATCTCGGCGAGCATGCGCATCTCCTTCACCATAGTCACAAACGGCGTCTTGGTCAGAATCGTTTTACAGAGCGCGCGCGCCTTCATGAGTCGTTCGGACAGGGGCATCTGCATGAGCGACTCTCCTCGAATCATCATCGCGTCGTGTACCAGAAACACTTGCTTGCCGTCGTTTCGCGTGACGAGCTCACCGTCCAACAGCGTATCCTTGGGCAATGTGTATGTGAAAAACTCCATCTTGTACGATCGATCGATAAGTGCCGCGCGCTTCACACCCTCTTCAGTTTCGCAGCACGCAAAGAGTTTCCGTACGCCATCCATCTTGTGGCACACGAGGTAATCAGACTTTTTCAAGAGCGGAAAGTGGCACCGCTCAATTGAAACAGGCTGAGGTCCGGGGAAACGAGTCGAGTCGTTCGGCTCTCCCCATACTTTATTGACAAACGTCCGGAGTGCAAGGGCTTCGCCCATTCTGTACTTGTAATCAGACGTGTGTCTTCTCTATAAGACTCGACAACACAAAACCTCGGTTTTGAGCGAGCCCTTGATGTCCTAGTTTTGATTCCAAGGGCTCGCCCTTGATGTCCTAGTTTCCGAGACGTACCATCTGCGTCTCGAGGATATTCCCCGGACACTCGTGGATGATGTGACACACCACCTGTGCCTTTGTGAATGCACCCATCTTGATGTTCATACGAATCAGCTGATCGAAGAGTGCCTCGTATGAATCGGTTGCAAGCTTCACTTGAACCTTCTCACCGCGAATCTTCTTGTCGATCGGCTTTGTGTCCATTGCCCATACACGCGCAGCCGACTTGGTCACCTCGTACAGACCGTCGCCCCATTTCTTCCCGACGGACGTATCGAACGTCAAAGCGCGCTGGTGAACAGGCTCCTTGGACCCCGCGAGTGTCTTTGTGCGAAACATGTCCCAGTCAATCCCCTCCTTCACGGCGGGGCAGACCATCACGCGGATGTCCTTCTCGAACGGATCCAGCAAACGTTGGAGCGTCTCCTCGTCAATGTTCGATGCGTAATCAAACCAGAGGATCCGCTCGCCCGTCTTGATCAGCTTCGCCAAACCGGACATGTCCGTGACAAAGTGAATTTCAACATGAATCCCCTTGTGCATGGCGTGCATGTTGATGTTCATGAGCGCATGAAGCGTCGTTGCCGCGATTGACTTGTTACGAGTCACGACACACAAGTGCATTGCTTTAAGTTCTCACGTCGCCTTTAACTCGATCGTGAATGGCATGGCAGTTGTAGTTACCGGAAGGGTGATACCGGACGGTACGCCACTGGACGTGTACACAATCACGGGGTTGGTCGTCGTCGTATATGTCCCCGACACGATGACATTTTGGGTCAAAGGATCGATGGCGATGGACCGACACGTGACGGTCGACCCTGCAGATCCGATTCGAACCGACCAGACGTAGGCACTTGTCGACGAGTATTTGACGACGAAACCATCCTGAGTTCCGAGACGCGTGAGTGACGCCGTACCGATCGTACAGATGGGACAGGTGTACATCCCGCACGCGTACACACTGCTCGAGGCGTCGGATCTGCACGCCGACGGAATAGTCACACCTGACGCGCCACCAATCACGATTGTCCATGCCGTGTATCCACTGAGAGTATACTTATTCAGGATACCGTACGTATCTGTCGTGGTTGGACACAGAAATGCGCTGGAAATGCCAAGGAGACCGGGAGGTGCTGATGCCGCCGATGTGTTGTACAGCACGGCACCATAGCCGCGTACAGTCCCACACGTAATGATGTTTGACGTTGCGTCGTATGTCACGCTGAGCATCTGGATGTTCGAACTCACCTGTTGAGCAAGCATCTGGATGTTGCCGACGCTCGTATACGTCGCCACGAAGCTGTTCACGGTTGGTAGAGTCACGTCGACCGGTGCTGGGTACAATCCGCTCGTCGTATCCGACCGCGTGAGTTGGTAGCCCGAACTCAGCGTCCCGGCCGAATTGAATGGCGAAAACAGGTTGGACGTGAAATAACCAGTCATGGCCGTGAGACCGTTGATCGACGTGGCGATCGACGTCACAAACACGTTTCCTAGGTTTCCCGACGCTGGAGCTGACCCCGCGGCACCCGAAATCCAGTTGAACGTCCCCGCCTTGGCAAACTGTGCAATATATGTGTGTGGCGAATACACGCCGCTCGTCGATCCGTTGTACGTCGTCCCGATGGTCGATCGCGAGACGCCGCTCGTCGTGACTGCAGTCGAGTTGGACGTGAATGCGACATACACATTACCAGCCAGGTCGCTCGACAACGAGAGGAGATTTTTGTACGCCGGCAAAGCCAGTCTCGCATCGGCACCTTCGGACCCGTTCGCAGCGCCGGCGATTGGGAGGGCCCATTGAGGCGTTCCCACAAGCGTGTTGAGCTTCATGAGGAACATGTCGTACGTTCCGGCGGTCGTTGCAAACACCGTCCCGAATGGGGTGCCTGCATTTGCACCCCCGGCAGTCGCGCCGGAGTACACAGTGATGTTCTGCGTGATTGTCGGCGAGTAGGTTGTTCCGGATACGAGGAGATCACCATACGAGTCGATGCGCAAAGCGGTTGCGTTCGTAATGCTCGATCCGGGTCCACCCATGAGAACAACCCATTGTGCCGTACCGGATTGATCATACCGAACGATGTACGCTGTATTGGTCGAACCGGTCGACTTTGTGTACGTGTTGAACAGTATGCCGTTCTTGTTGTAGACGGCCATCGTCGCAGTGCTGAATGTGCCGCACGTGTACACATTCCCGGATGCATCAGCAACCGTCGACGAACCACCGAGTGCACCTGTCCCACCCGTTCCAGTGTAATACAGCGAAAACACACCGTTCCCGGGTGCCGGGAACACCTGGCCCGTCGTGAGACCGTTGATCAGACCAGTCACGGATCCACCCTCCTGTGCCTGGAAAAGCACTTTGCCATGCCCGCCCTCGACGTGAAACACGTTGTACGAGCGAGCGTAAATACGCACTTCACGTCCATAGTTGGACGGTGAGAGTGTTAAATCGTGCTGCTGCGTATCAAATGTCGAAAAATTGAGCGTACCGGTCGCTTGCTCGTACTCGGGTGCAATTGCAAACGAGTACATGTAAAACTGGCTGTCGGGTATGCGCGTATGAAACTCGAGTCCCTGAATCACGCGAAGGTAGAGCGGCGTCGCATAGTCTGGCGTGATGAGATCGCTCATGTCACCCGTCAGACGGAGCGACACGAGATGGTCCGTCCCGCCCGTGTTTGTATAGTCGTAGACGTTCGACGCATTATCAGCCTGGATCACCCAGAAAAGCTCAGAGACGCTGTTGACAAACTGGGTCAGGAGTGAGTATGTTGATTGGTACGAACTCACCGGAATGCGGAACCGAACGAGCTGGAACGTCTGTGTAAAGTACGAGAGAGGTGTCGACGTCATATACTCGCGCTCCGCCTTGGACACGTAGACGTAATCGACAAAAAGGTCAAGCTTCACAGATCCCGTGTATGACATCACATTTGTAAACACGTTTGACGGATTGAACACGACGCGTAGCGTGGGTGTTTCATCGAGGGCGACGAGCGGAATGGTCTTGAACGGCATTTGAATAAAGTAGGATGCCAGATTGCTCGTGATCCCTTTGCCCAGAAGAGTAGTCAAAGCCGATTGCTTCGCCTGAGGCACGGTAATCTCATTGAGCATGTTCATGGTTTCGCCATAGTGGCGTTCGAGCACCTGGTCCTTGTACATGAGTTCGACCCGGTTGAGCATTGCCGTTCCCACGGATGGCTGAACAGTTGTCGGCGCGTCGCTCGGCCACGTGACCCTAAGAAACATCGTGTTGACGAGATCACCCGTCTTGGGAATTCTTACGGTGACGTCGTTTCCGAATGATATGTCCTTGTCAAATTGGACACGAATGGTCTGTGTCGCAAACTGTGCAGGGGCTGCCTGCATCTCTAGTCTTTACGCAGAATATTTTACGATGAATGTGTCGTAGGTACCACGCGCAGCGAGCGCTTGACCACTCGACAGTGAATTGTTGTCGTAAAAGTTGGTTGTGTTGTTGAACGACCCGGTTGTCCAGAGTACGCCAGCGCGTCGATCATACGATACGCCACCGCAGAATGTCTTGTTTGTGTCGGCAATTTCGTCCATCTGGACAGCCCATGCAAGTGCACCTGTCGGTGTATACTTGGCGACGTAGCCGTCTTCACCAAGCACGACGAACGTCTTGGTTCCGCCAAAGGTGGTTGTGCCAAACATGAGTCCGGATGCAAACACGTTGGAAAAGGCATCGACCGCGATAGCGAGTCCATAGTTTGGATTGTTCAATGTTGTCGTGATCAGTTGAATCCATTGACCCGTCCCGGCCGAGTTCCACTTGGCGACGTACGCACACGACTTTGCGATTGCGCCCGTCGAAGCTGCACTGGTCGTACCCGGTTGAGTATAAAGTGCCCATGTCCCGTTGAGTATGCCGCCCGTCACATTGATTGAAAGATCGAGTGCGACCGCGACAGACATGGGCCCTTGACCACCTGCGCCGATACGCGAGACCCACGTCACGGCACCAGCCGTCGTAAACTTGGCGACAAAGGCGTCTTGCGACCCGGTCGAACCACCGATCACTGTTGCCGTGGGACTTGAAACGCCCACAATGAGTGCACTTCCACCTGTCCATGCCCCAACGATGACGACACCAGCGTCTGCGCTACACGCGATACCTGTCGAGTTGACGGTTGACGACGCGACCGCCATACGCGCAGTCCATTGTGGCGTACCGATCGTGTTAAACTTGACGAGGAACCCATCGCGCGTACCGACAGTCGCGGTAAGTGTCGCGTTCGTCGTATTTGTCGTATCGGCGTTGTAGAATGTAAACGCAGCGGCTGTAGGTCCACAGTTGCCTGTGATGTAACACCCCTCAGAGTCGGTCGCGATTGCAAGTCCCGTACACGCGGACGAGGCGGTTGCAGATGCACCGTATGTTGCCCACAAGAGGTAGTACCCACTGGTCGTCACGCTGAATTTAGCCAGGAACATGTTTGTCGCACCGGACGCTGGCGCTGCAAGTGGGAGACCGGTGTTGTATCCGTAGATTCCAATTGCCGCACCTGAGTAGTACCCCGTGATGTACGCACTCGATCCCTGGACTGCAATCCCACTGATTGTCGACGACGCGACACTCGGGTATCCAGTGATAAGTCCGATGTTCACGAGAACACCGGCCGAACTGTACATGGCAAAGTATGAATCGGGTGTACCACTAAACCATGGTTGTATGTCACCTTGACCAAATTGAATATCACCCCCACGGTATGTCCCCGTGATGTGGATGTTTCCATTCACGTCTGCGACAATCTTCTGAGTCGGGATCGTCGTCGGCGTCGTCGTCGTTCCGTCTCCAGGACCTGTACCTGCGCCAATCCCTCCAATCTGGGTCGCCGAGAGGGCGTTTCCAGACAGAGGCAGTGCGATAGACGCCGTCGTGAGAATGTTCGACGTGTAGATCCACCGGCTGTTCGGCTGGTACATGGTTTTGAACGGCGGCGACATAAACTTGAGACCGCCGATCCCATTCTCGACCCGGAGTACGTTATATGATCGCGTGTACACGCGCGTGAATGTGTTTGCCGCTTGGGGCACGGTCATTTGGATGTCACGCATGCGCGCCAAGTTGACGCTCCCGGCCACCTTATTGTTCGCCTCGGGTTCCTGTGAAAACGATACGAGTGCCATGCTACGCTGTGGCATGGACGAGTGGTAGACGAACGGCTCGATGGTTCGGGTCGTCCAATCAAACACCTTTTCGTCGTTGAATCGAAGTTCGACGTTTGGAATGGCGTTGTATGCGTACGGTCCCGATGCACTTGCGGGTGTCTGATTCACGATGAACGCCTCCTTGACGGGTGCATTCACCTCGAGTCGGAACGTCGGTTCGGATGACTGGGTCAGTGACGTCTGACTGACGATGAATTCTTGTGGCTTGATTTCAGTTTTTGAAGGTCCAGAGACGTAGTCGACGATGATTGACGCCTGGATCGATGACGGCGTGATGGCGGTCGACGTATCCTGACGAAGCACGTTCGACGTCCCGAGCGGGAAGCTGAAAATGTACCGACCATCGAAAAGGTTGACATTGAACGTGTTTGTGCCTCCGATGACGACCGCAGTCGAAGGTCCGGCGGACGTTGCACCCGTCACATAGTTGAACCAGTCGAATGAACCAGCGACGAACGCCTTGGTCGTGTCGTACCGAAGGAAGAGCGTTCCGGATGACACGTAAATGTACTGCCCGTCAAACACGGGTGATCGGAAAATCATACCGGCCGTGACACCCGTGACACCGGTGAGCACAAACGTTGACCACGGGGTGGACGTTCCAAACGAAGCTGCTTGTGTCGTATCGTATCGAAGCCACGTCACTGCGTTCGTAGACACCTGCGTGTCTGTGATCCAATACATGTACCGGCCGTCAAAGATGGTTGCCAGGTAGTTTTGTTGGGTGACTGAAAGTGTCGTGCCATAGTTGAAGAGGGTCCACGATCCAGCTGTCGTGAATGACGCAGACGTATCACACCTCAAAATTTGCCGCGATTGATACTTGTCCGTAAAGTAGACATACTTGCCATCGAAGCTCGGCGTACACTGCAAATTGAGATTTCCAACCACGCCGGATACACCTGTCGCCACAAATGACTCGAGTGTCAGACTTTGGGTGTCAAACTTGTAGACGGTGTTCTTTGCCTGTGCCGCGTCGTTGAGCCCTGCATACACGTAGATGAATCGACCGTCCGAACACGCGGCTCGGCGTGTCAGACCCACGGGGAATACCGTGTATGACGTGGTCAAAAGTCCGGTGAACGTTTCGTTGGTAATCACGGGGAAGGACACGATGTACTGGTCGGTCGTGACGGCATACACCTTGCCGTTGATCACGAAGCTCGCCTCGGTGATTGAGTTTGCACCTGCATCTCCGACATTGATAGAACTCGAGACTGCAAAGCTTGCGCGCGGGTTCATGAGTCCGACGGTATTGTACGAAAAAATGTAGACGTTCGAGCCGTCGTAACACGCCGTGTTCGAATAGAGTGTCGGGTTCGGCACCGTGAAGATTGTAGACGATGCGGCGTTCGAAAACCCAAAACCATTCAGGGGCACGTCGGTCGTCGTCAGACGCGAAAACTGTTCAAAGGAGACGTTGACGCGTACATCTTGACGAAACAGGTCGCGAATCGGAATCTCCATCTCGGGCGCGAATGGTAAAGTGATGTAGTACGTCCGGTCCAGCTGGATCGTGCTCGTATCCCCCTTGCCGTTGAGTAGAAGGAGAGCAGCCTGATTCTCGTACTGAATCTCGAGGTCCTGACGAAGGTCGATATACTCGCCTGTCACAACATCGATCGTCTGACCGCCAATCAGAAGCTCAGCCGTCTTTACGAGATATGTGCCGACCGAGTCGATGTAACTCAGACCGGTCGGTGGAACAAAGCCGGGGACCCACCCACTCTGTTCGAGTGTGAATGGTGCAGGGAGACTCGTGCTCGCCGTATACGTCACGATACCAGACAGACCAAACTTTGTTCCCAGATTTGCATCAAACCCAAAGAATGAAGCTTCGGATGCCAAAAACCCAATGCGTGTAACATTTGCAGCGAGCGCATAGGTCAGACGAACACCGTTGTAGCTGACAGACGTCAGGTTGAGTGAGACGGGAACCCATGTACGTACGGCTGATGAATAGAATGCTTGGTTTGATCGAACCTGGAGAAACTCGATGATGTTCCCGGCCGAGTCAAACAAGTAGATGTACGGCTGGAACGTCGTCGAAGTCACGGGGTAACACCACCCATTCTTACGGTAAAACAGGGCGGGCAGGGTACACTTGAGGGTCACCTTGTGCACGCGATCCCCCTTGGCTGGGAGCGTACACGTCGCCGTGCTATTGTACGGAACGATCGTCGTGTCAAAAGGCACTTCGAACGTCTCAAGCACGTAGGGTTCACGCTTTGCATACAGTGCCAAAAAGTACGTCTGCTTGGGCGTTCCTGTGAGCCACAAGTCCCCTTGGCCACGCGCGGCAAGTCGAATGTTTGCACTCGACATCTATCAATAGTCACGGTTTTTTACTGTGCGCTTGACACGCTCTGGAAAAATACCAAGAAGTACCAGGAATGGCTGCAACTCTCCAGCTCAGGAAATTCGATCCAAGTACGATTGGCGATGACAAGGTGTGCGTCTTCATCGGCAAGCGCGGGACGGGTAAGTCGACCCTCGTGACTGACATCATGTACTACAAGCGACACTTGCCGTGTGGCATTGTCATGTCAGGCACGGAGGACGGAAACCATTACTACAAACAGTTTGTGCCCGACCTGTTCATCTACGGTGACTATAACAAGTCGGCAATCGAGCGAGTACTCGCCCGCCAAAGAACGCTCGTTGGCTCCGGACGTAAGACGGGTGCCTTCCTGCTCATGGACGATTGCATGTACGACAAGGCGTTCATGAAGGATACGTGTATCCGTCAGTGTTTCATGAACGGTCGTCATTGGAAAATCTTCTTCATGTTGACGATGCAGTACTGTATGGACTTGTCACCCGATCTGCGCGCCAACGTCGACTACGTGTTTGTCCTGCGCGAGAATGTGATTCAGAATCGCGAGCGGCTGTACAAGTCATTCTTTGGCGTCTTTCCGACGTTTGACATGTTTTGCCAGGTGATGAACGCCTGTACGGAGAACTACGAGTGTCTGGTCCTGGACAATACGAGCAAATCAAACAGGATCGAAGACTGTGTTTTCCATTACAAGGCGCCTATTCGCAAGGGGTTCAGGATCGGGTCGGATTCCATGTGGAATTACCACTCGAAAAACTACAACCCGCAACACCCACCGTCGCTCCAATCATCATCAGGAACACCTATCGTAAAGAGGGGGACATCGGCAATCAACGTCAAGAAGCTGTAAGACGCGTCCCATGACATCAAAAAGTCTCTCCGCGAGAAACAATGGAGAACATGGATTTTGGCTCAGGCGGTTCTACCATGATTCAGTACATTCCGAATGTCGATGATCTCCCACCGCCGGCGCCTGAACCCATCATGGATCGTCAGATGGGCGTACAGACCCGCGCCGATGTAATTCGACCGGGTGAAGTTCCACCGGCTGGCCCGGGGGCAATCATGTTTGGTGAAGGCCCAGGTGCACTGATGTTTAACGAAAAAACTTCTGTCGCAAATAATAACACGATGATGGACTTCTCGACGCCCATCTCTGACGTGATGCCTTCAGCTTCGTTCGACATGGATGACTCGGCGCCAGGAGGTGTCAACTCGGCCGCGTACACTTCACCAACCTCCAACCGTGTGACGGCCGTGAGCCCGGGCATGATTGGTGCGCCGTCGAAGAAGAAGACTGGGAACCCTCTGGGTCTGACGGACGATCAGTTCCAGGCGGCGGTGGCAGGTCTCGCGGCTGTGTTTGCTTTTTCCAAGCCGGTCCAGGAGAAGCTGGCGGACGTGGTCCCCAAGTTTCTGTCCGAGGCGGGTGATATGACGGCGACCGGCATGGCTGTGTCTGCTCTGCTCGCCGCAATCGTCTTCTACTTTGCGTTCAAGGTTCTGAAGAACCAGGTCTAAACAGTTATAAATGCACCGCAATACTTTGTCGGCGTGTTGGACACGACGAGGAGACCGAGCGTTACACAAAGGTCCCGAAGATCCTTGAAGCTCTGCCAGTACGCATCGGTGTGATCGTACTCGGGAACGGTCATGTGTGCGAGCTCGTGAATGAGCACGTGCATAGCAGCATCGACCGACCCGGTATTGTCGATACAAATGAAAATTTCATACCCCTTGTTGACATTGTACCCGATCGTACCACGGTTCATACGAGACGAGTCAATGCCAGTAAGCAACGGTTCATGGCGTCGAAGCGCCACAAATCGCGGATCGATGTGCGGTGTCGTACGCAAATGGGCTAGCAGCACGCGGTACCGCCTCTTTATCTCGATGAGCAAAGGTGGCTCTTTGAGTGTAAACGCAATAACGAGTACCGTAATTGCAAGCACGATGAGGCTGGCGATATACGTCAGTGAAACCTTCATTCCTCCTACTTGCGGAGAAAAACAAACGTCGAGTAAATGTCGGAGATGATACCAGTCCTGCCCTGCATCATCGGCTTCCACGAGACGAGATCAAACCACGGCCTGAGCACTTCGACCAGGATGTGCTGATCCATGATGGGCTCTTCGCGCGGGCCATCTGCATAGAACGGTCCGTCAGTCAGCTTCACTTCGATGTGCATCGAGTCGATGAGCTTCACGGTGTTTCCGAGCGCATCAGGTGATTTGAACTTGGTGATGAGATCAAAGTCGGGGGTGATGCCGATCAGCTTCCCTCCAGGTCGTACGACGTTGGCAATCGCTTCACACGACTCTTCAATCGTCTCCAGAATGTACTGGATTGAAAAGTTGTAGCAAACAACGTCAAACAGGCCGAGGTTTTGAACGTCGTGAATGTCGCCATGGACGAGCATCATCTGACGCATGCCCATCTCGTTTGCACGCTTCTCCGCCTCCTTGAGCGACTCGAGTTCCGGATCGACGCCGACGAGACGTTGATAGCCAACCGACTTCCACTTGTGCCAATCGCCACCACGTCCGCATCCACAGTCAAGAATCTGATCATTCGGCCGAACGTGCTCATTGATGAGGATCCGCTTGCACTGGTTGTGTGCACGACGAATAGCCTCCATCGCGTTTTTTGACTTAAAACAAAAGAGCATGTATTGTTTATATGGCGTCTTCTGGTGGCATGCTCGAGCAGGATTTCCTGACTGTTCCCGGACAGGTGTACGCTCTCATCTCCATCGTTGGTCCTGATCAGCCGCAGAAGAATGACAAGCTGGGCATGAAGATTCGCGGATGCTTCGCGACCAAGGATGAGGCGGCCGCGCACGCCAAGCGTCTCCAGAAGGAGGATAACCTCGTTGACATTTACGTGGTCGACATGTACAAGTGGCTGCTGATTCCGCCGGACCGCGACCAGATTGACGACGTGCACTACCAGAACGAGAAGCTCGAGGAGATCATGTCCAAGTACCGCCAGAACCAGCGCGAGGCGGCGTCTCACTTTGAGAAGCGCAAGCGCGACATGATGGCCACGGCGATCGAGGGGAGCGCGACGCCTTTCATCGAGGCTGGCGACGAGAACTCCAAGTTTTACAGCAAGCCTGACGTGCCCCCCATTCCTCACCCGGCTGAGCTCATCGAGGACCTCAAGAAGGAGTTTCCCGAGGCGGACATGCAGGAGCTGGTCGCCAAGGCGGATGTGCGTATCGCCGCCGAGATTATCAAGCGTCGCGAGCAGCTGGAGAAGGATCGCGCTGCGGCAGCCGAGGCTCCTCCGACGATTGACGCCGGCCCGGCTTCCGAGCCGATCGGTGCCGGTGCAATGGCGAGCGGTCTGCTGTAAATTTCTAAACATACCATAGTATGAAGTGGGCACTTGGGCTTGGCATTGCCGTCCTCGTATTGACGCTCGTGTTTATCATGATCAGGCCAAAAAAGAGTTGTTACGCACCGCCGCGCGATAAAAATACAGTCATGCCGTACGTCGAGAAGGTCAACGACGCGCAAGACAGCCAAACGGAAGTGTTCAAGGATGCAGCCGGTTGGCTCAACATGCGTGAACACCCAATGACGGGCTTTATCCAGGAAGACGCGTTTGCGAATGTCGCAACAGTCACTGGGTTTGGGGATTTTGTAGGTCTTGAATCATCGGCGGGGAATGCACCGATGACTGTCATTCCAAAGAATGAACAGTACGAATACACAAAGACGAGTACGAGCGGGACCGAGTATGGTCAAGGGCTCACGTCACCCGGAACTCCCTTCATTGGCGCAGCACAATTGGGGTCAAAGACTTCCCCAACAGCAGTCCAATAAAAAATGCAGCAAAGACGAGCACGAGGGTCTGTTTCGAGACGCTCTCAAGAAACTCGTCGTGCTTTTGTATCTGCGGCGGAAGGTAATACTCTTCACGCGGCTGTTCATTCATCACCTGAGTCGATCTCGGATCCATCTCCTCCGGAGGCTGAAACATCACTGTCTATATCTTCATCGTCACTTTTAACTACGAATCCGGCAAGATTGCCATCCTCGTCGGCATCCGATTCGCTCGAAATATCATCCGTTTCGCATTCATCATCCGACGTGTGCACCGAAGACTCGTCGGAATCATACTCTTCCGGGGCGTAATCGTCATCACACACCTCCTGCGGCGTGTATCTTACTGGGGCTTTCACGATCCGCCCAGAACGCGTCCTCGGTTGGAAGGGGGCCGGTGTCGCCTCGCTGGCGAGGGGCGGGGTAGTGGACTCCGGGGTCACCGACGATACCTCCTCGGCGCGTGTCCGTGGCGGCATTTCCTTCCTGGTCATCATGCGTATCGTTTAAGTACCTTGGAAAAAAATAAACGCTCTTTCGCTTCGCCGTCGCGTAGAGATCACTCTCCCCTTCAATGCCGAGCCTGTTGGCAATGTCGTCGAGCTTCTCTTGGTGTTCGTGATCGTCTGCGCGCTGAATCGACAAGCCGATGCTACGAATACTCTCCATCGCCGCGTACAGTTGTCTTGCGGCCACGGCCACGTCCTGCTCCTGCTCGAATGCGCGAATGTTTACTTTGAACTCTTGCCACGTTCCGGGGTCGAGACCCGAATATGGGTGCACTTCCCGCTCGTACCGGCTCGCTATCGTCTTGGGGAAACCAGTGTTGGGGAACAAAATCACGAATAGACACAAAAGTAGAACGATCCACAGCAACATTGCTAGTAAGTTCCTCTACTATGCTCGGAGAAAGAATAAACTCCCGTCCGACGAAACCGTTGCAGTCCTCGTCGTGACATCTCTGACAAATCGTATCACCGTAGACTGAAAACCATATGTGATTCGATTTGTGTTCCGTCTTGACATTTTCACAGTACTTGGAGTCTGTCTGGACCCACAAAGCCTCCTTGCCCTTGCGTCCGATGCGCTTGACACGCATGTGTTCCTGACCCGGTATGTACTTGCGTATGTACGCCTCGAGCGGCCCGTGGTTGAGAACCTCAGTCACGGTCGAGTGGGTCTCCTCCTCCTTTGCCCTGATTGAATAGTCCTTGAGGTGGTCGATCGTAATGTCTTCGCACTCACCGGGTGTCCATGGAACGTACGGATCACCCGTCGGCATCTTGTGTGAGCCGATCATGCGTAGACCCGACCCGCCATATACAGACGAATCGATACGCTCGTTCCATTCTGGATCGTCATCCATTTCGAGCAGAATGCGTGTTCGAAACGCCAAAGCTTCGGCGCGCGTGACGAGCGTGTCTGGCCAGTGAATGTGTACGCCCGACTTGACCCTGCCGTCATCCTCGGTACGCACGGGCGGTCGTGATACGATACACCGACCCTGGACGACCGAACACATCTTTTCGAGAATCTCGAGGAGTATATCGTCAGCTAAGGGTGCATCGGCACGCCAATCGAGATCGACAAAAAACTTGAACACGTCCGTCTTTTGTTCAACCACATACACCTTTTGGCCACGTCGCAGAGTTGCAAGGTACTCGACAAAGAACGCCTCGGTGTCCTTGTAGGGCACGTCGAGGATCCCACCATCCATGAGATAGTGGGTTCCGGGTCCATTTGGAACTCTCCACTTGTTGAAGAGCCTCACCATCGTACTTAAGCACTGGGCGCTCCTTGTTCCTAGATGATCTTCGTGCCGCGGACGGTGACCCAGAAGGCTTTCTTGACGCTTCTCAATGCACCCAGCGTCCCCGTTGTTTTTGCTTCAGGGCCCGCCGGGACCGGGAAAACTCTTCTCTCTTGCGCTGTTGGCGCTCAGCAGTTGGCACTGGGGAAAGTCCAGAGACTGATCGTGACGCGTCCGGCTGTTTCGGTCGACGAGCAACATGGCTACTTACCAGGTACGATCGACGACAAGATGGACCCATGGACTCGACCCGTGATTGATTCGCTCAGGAAGTATTTTCGCCCCAAGGATATTGATTCCATGCGTAAAGATGGTGTTGTTGAGGTGTGTCCATTGGCATACATGCGTGGTCGTACGTTTGACCACTCGTGGATCATTGCGGACGAGATGCAGAATTCGACACCGTCCCAGATGCGTATGGTTCTCACGCGTATCGGTGAGGGGTCCAAGTTGGTCGTAACCGGTGATCCTGCGCAGCACGATCGTGGCTATGACCAAAACGGTCTGATTGATTTTTTGACCCGTTTGGGAACTTCGTCCGAGTCGATCCAGCATATCCAGTTTAGCGAGCAGGATATCATTCGTCACCCGGTGATCAAAGAGATCCTCGAAGTTTATAAATATCAATCGCCAGGTACGGGATCATCAGCATGAAAAACTCAAGCGCGCGGCGATCGGCCGGACGCTGAATCAGTTCGAGATCCTGTGGCGTGTACGGAATGTTTTCGCGTTCCCATTGCGCCATGAAACACCCACCGTGCCAAAACCACGACGCGACAGCCATGAGCACGAGCGCGAGATGGAGTTGTACGAGATGTGGTGACCTAAAAAAGATACCAAACGCCATAGTAAATCCAATCACGGCGTGCCAAAACATGTTGAGCCTGTGCTTTGTCGTCATGTCATAGTCCTTATGAATCAGGGCTGCATTCTGGTTCCCGAAGAACAGCGACATGCCTCCAATCATAATGAACAAGTCTCTGTCCATCGTCTGCTACTGTACGTCACGAGATTTACTTGGTCAGCAGGGACCCACCGATGCCACCCTTAATCTCAAAGTCGCGCTGCTGGCTGCGGATCCAGTCGTTGTCACCGCACAGACCACCGGGCGTCATGTCCTTGGAGTAGTATGCCGAGTCTGGGTTGAAGCCACCGGCGACGCAACCCAGCTTGTTCTTCAGACCGAAGATGCTGGCAGGGCCCGAAGCAGCCATGGAGCCCTGGGCCGTGTCCAGCATGGACATGCGGCTGACACCGCGACCCATGGTCACCTGGTAGAGGATGATAAGCAGGAGGGCGATCACAACAATCTTGGTCACCTTCATTTTACCTTAGGCTGGGAAAAAAGACTGCGTTAAAGGATAGAAGTTCCTTTCTTTAATATAGTCAGTATGGACTTGTCGTTCGATACCGGTATGACGTTGAACCTGAACGACGACGAGCGTCGCCTGATGGATGAGATTTCCATCTCTGGTCCGCAGAAGAGTGCCGTGCCTGTGCGCAAGCCAGCCGCGACACGTCCCCTGACTCGTCGTCCACCTCCCGTGCAGGTGATGATGCGCGACGACGAGCCTGGACTTGACGCGTTCATGAATCCCGGCAAGACGAGCGCACCAGTTGCACCGGCACCTGAGATGTGGGACGGTGGCGATGAGATGCCTGAAGATATGGATGGTGGTCAGCAGCAGCAGGGTATGGGAGGCGGTGGAGGCATGCCGTCTGGGCCGAGCGAGGGGTACAAGACGATCGAGGATGAGAAGGCTGATCTGTTGAACAAGATTGCACGTCTGGCGAAGCGTGGCATGCACACGTCGTCTCGCTTGACAGCCTACAGTGACATTGAGGAGATTCGGACGGAGTACAAGCGTTTGACGTACGCCATCGAGGCTGATCGTGCCATTCGGTTCCAGCGTCGTATCCTGGTTGCCTGTGTCACCGGTCTCGAGTTTATGAACAAGCGTTTCGATCCGTTTGATTTGCAGCTTGACGGCTGGTCGGAGAGCGTCATGGAGAATCAGGAGGATTACGATTCGGTGTTCGAAGAGCTGTACCAAAAGTACAACGCAAAGGTGAATGTCGCACCCGAGGTGAAGCTGATCATGATGGTTGGCGGCTCGGCGATGATGTTCCACCTGACGAACAGCATGTTCAAGGCGGCGATGCCCGACATGGGCAAGGTGATGAAACAGAACCCCGAACTGATCAAGAATATGATGGATGCCGTCCAGCGTACACAGGCGGCTCAGGGCGGTGGTCCTATCCCACCGATGGGCGCTTCAACTCGCGGCGACGGAACGAGCGCACGTCGCGAGATGCAGGGTCCAGCTATGCCGCCAATCGACATGAGCTCCATTTTCGGTATGATGGGTCCGCCTATGCCCGCCAACACGCGTGAGCCAGCACCGCGTGAGTCGAAGGATGACGACGAAATGTCTGACATTGTATCGGTCGACATGGGGTCAGAGACGCGTGATATTCGCGTGAATGGTGGAAAGAAGACCAAGGCGAAGAAGCGCGAGGTTTCGTTGTAAACACCAGGGGCGAGTAATTTTCTCCTCCATAAGGCAGGTACGTCATGGGCGTCTCATATGCCCCTTTCGGCGATGATGATCTTCCATCAGTCGTCACGCCCCAAAAATCCCCCACTCGAACCACTCCCGTTCAGAGAAACGTCGGTCCCGACAGCACCGAGTGCAATCACCTCATTCTCTTTTTTGTTCTTGGTGTCTTTCTTCTTTCCCTTCTTGACGGTGTCTAGCCGGGGAGCAGGCTCAGGCTCGACGACGGGCACTGGCTCAATCTCAGGCTCGACGACGGGTGCCGGCTCAGCCTCAGACTCAGGCTCGTCTACAAGCTCGGGCTCGGGCTCGACATCATTCGTGTCCTGCTGAGGACGCTTCATAAAGCCGCCGAGATGCTGAATCGCAGTTCGCTTTTGGTCAGGGGTCATATGAGCCCACTTCTGACGAACAGCAACTGGATCAGGAAGCATACGCCGAAGGGCGCTCCGAAGTTCGACCGGTAAAGCCTTGAAATCTTCCAGGTCAAGCATGTACATCGCCTTGGGTTTCTGCATGCTCATAGCGAGCATCACAAGAGAACATAGGGCCAGAGCAATCACGACGTACGTCGAATCACGCATCTACTGTGAACAAACATTTCCCTTGTTGAAAGATTGACGCAGGTGCTTCAGCTGGCTCCTCCGTGTCCTCCATTGAAAACCCACAATCGGCATAAATCTTCGCTCGTTTACGCCACATCGCATTCATGACGCTCCATGTATCCACCACATCATAGACGAGTTTGGGACCCTCTTGGCGAAGCACACGACCGACCGCCTGTCTGACATCCGAGTGGGGTGTCGCAAGCACGATCGCACTGAGGGTCGAAATGTCGAGTCCTTCGTGTGCCAACGAAAATGTGCCGACGACGACCCGTTTCTTGGCCGATTCGTCAAGCACAGCCTGTTTCATTCCACCCATGTACAGTCCGGCGGTCGGTCCGAGTTTCTCTACGAGCCATTCACAGTGTGCACGTCGATCACTGAGCACAAGCACTTGGTGATTCACAGCCGCGTCGCGAATCATGTCCAGAAGCAGCTCGTTTCGCTCGGGAATCTCAACCAGAATATTCACCATGGATGCCAGACACACTTTGCCGATCCGCGAGACGGGTGGTCCGCGAAGAAACTCGGGGTGTGTGAACCGCGCCTTGATCACCTTGACATTCTTTGACGAGTCGCGGTGCTTAGCAAAGAAGCACGGGCCGAGGAACCAATAGAGAACTCGCGTCAGACCATCCTTGCGATCCGGCGTCGCCGTGAGTCCCAGCGTGTATTTGGGACACATGGCAAACATCGCCTGTGAAAAGGCGGGCGCACCGACATGGTGTGCCTCGTCAACAATCAAGAGTCCGATCGAGTCAAACGCCCCGATGGCGTGTTCGCGCATGCACAGCGTCTGGATCATCGCAATAACAAAGGGATGGTCGAGTTCGCAACGTTCCTGTTGAACTCGTCCGATTGTAGATCCTGGACAAAACTGCGCAATTCGTTCGGCCCACTGGTTTGCCAAAAATTCTTTGTGAACCACAATGAGAGTCCGAACACCAAGACGTGCTGCAAGAGCAAGAGCGCAGACAGTTTTGCCAAATCCGACATCGAGCGAAAGTACTCCATTTCCTTTGTATGCGTCGATCGCCTCTACTTGGATTCCACGAAGCTCGCCCGTGAATGGGATGTTTACCTGGACAGGCTCGGGACGTTGATCGCGCGTCGGCTCGCCAAAGTGTTCCCGGCCGTAAAACTGTGGGATGCACAGGTGCTTACGCGTCTCTTTGAACACCTTGAACGGCGGCGGACGAAGGCCGAGCGCGTTTTCGATTGCCCGTACAGTCAAGTCACGCTTCACGTCAGAGTTTGGCGGGATGACGTAGCCCGTGCGTGTGAGTGACATAGAGAAAAAAGGCGCTGTTTCTATAGATGCGTCTGTGCTTTGTGATTCCGTCGAAGCGAGGCGAGCTCTCGTACACACCCTCGTTTCTGATGAACTGGACTGATCTGGTGCTTCGCTGTGCCCAGAAGGGCCACCAGGTGATGGTCAGCCAGCAAAACACCCGGGCCGAGTGTTTCACGTCGTCGGGGTCAGAGACGTTCGATGCGTACCTGTGCATCGATCCGGACGTGTTGTTTACGCCCGACGAGGTGTTCAAGTTGTTTGAGAGTCCGCACGACATCACCGGTGCACTGATGATGTCGTCCGACGCTGTCACCTTGACGTGCGGCAAGCGTTTCGATGAGGTGGATACGAGCGAGCCGTACTTTGAGACGGATGGTCTCGAGCCGTCGTTTGTTCTGATTCGCCAGATTCCAGCCGGCTGGAACTATGACGACAAGATCAAGGCGCATATCGACTCGTCCCTGCGTATCGGCCACCGGGTCATTCTGAACATCTGATTGACGACAAGACGTAGTACCCACCGGTTGATTCAATCACACAGTCGACCGCCGTACCAACAGGAAGATCCTGAATAGGGGTCAAGCCGCCGACGTGACACATGACTCGATTATACCGAAACGGAACCTTGACCCGACGGACAAAATTGTCCCACTCGAGGTCAAGGTACTTGCGACCACCGATATCGTACCAGGGGGCTTTCACAAGAGCCTGGTACGATCCCACTGGCATTCTTTCATACGGTTACAAAAAAAAGTTGAAGTTATTGAGCGAGACAGAACTCAGTGATGAGTTCACTTAGGTTGTGATAGTAGCGCGCAAGGTCCTTCTCGAACCGCTTGTTCTTGTGTTGGTCGTTGACGTAGAGCCATGCGAGGTTCGCCTTGCTATACTTGGTCGCCTTTTGATTCTCGGTCGGTTTCCTGGGGCGTGCCTTCTTGTCAGGTTCGGGTAGGTCGCTCGGCCCAGGTTGACGATCGATGTAGCTCAGGGCTTGCATACACGTGTCGGCCAAATCATCCTTCTTCTTGTGCTTGTCAAACTCGGCGACCCACTCGGAATTTGTCGTCTCTATGAATCCGCGACACCGATCGATCGATGCCTTTTTGCGTTCGAGGTACTTGGCCCGACCCGGACCCGCCACGTCGGGAATCTTGTGACGTGCGTCCCAAATAATGACGTTTTGGCCGTGACACAGAAAGTACGTGTGCAAAAAGTGTTCGACCGACTTGATCGTTCGATTCTTGTCCGGTTGTTTTTCGATGAGCACGGTACCTGTTGCAAGTCGAGCCCATGGGCGCGCATCCATATGTTTTTTGAGTGACCGAAAGAGACCGTCGGCCGATTGAGGAGGTACACCAGCCACCTCCCATTCGTGAATCTTTTTGGTCGTGGGATCCATAAGGCACAATGCGAGATTCTTTATACCTACATCAATTGAAAGAAGTAACATACTATTAAAGAAGTGAGATACAACTTTAAGTAATGTCTAACGTGTGTTGTTGGTGGTGCTGTCATACATTCCCAGGTCCGTCCCTCCACTACCCTTACAGGTACGACGATCGCAGGAAACACTTTTCGACAACTGGACATTTTTGTTCGTGGGAATGTATCAAAAGCTACGCTATCGACAATGCGGGTGCACGATCAGGTGAAGTCCTGATGATTTTGGCCCTCATGAGGAAACAGGCCAACGACAACAAGTACATGCTCACGCGCCCGGCACCCAAGAGAGTCACTCTTAAGATGTTTGGAGGACCGATGAGTATCGAAGATTTTCGAACATCAACATCGAACGTCTTCGTGACAATGCCGTGGGAAACTCATCTCATACCGATCATTTCAACAACGTCGAGTACGCTCGCACGAACAATCGCCGTCGATGGACCAAAGGATGATATCGTGCTCAGAAGGTCTAAACCTTTAGCGCGCGCAAAAAGTAGTCTAGAAGCTGCGCTTGGTATTACACGTAAGACGAGATGAAGAGAGTGTGCAGTTTTTTCGGATGCGACGAGCCTATACAACGGAGCCCTCGTTGGATGTTTCGGAATGGTACCGTTGTGAATGCACAATCGTACTATGCCGCACTGAAGAGTCTTTCGCGCGTGTATACAAAGAATTTTTGGGCGTCCGAGACGATACCCGGACAATGGGACGTACAGTTTGATGAGGATGTATGCGTCGAGGATGTGTCTGCACCCAACGCATTCGACGCGGTTCGAAATGCACGCTTTTACCTCGAGGCGGATTCAGAGACGCCGAAGCTTATTTACAGCTCGAGCTCGAATAATTAGAAAAGAAGCCCAGCCCGAGTGCAAACATGTATGACGCCAGAACAACAAACCAGGCGGGCAGGTCCATGTGCGCCTGGATCCGAATCGCAGGCATGCGTCGTGGAATGATCGAGTCCATAATGTCCTCGGTCGTCACCGAGTCAGACTCGTCGACGACAGACTCGTCGTCCTCCACCACAGCGGGAACATCATCGTGAATCTCAGCAGTGTCGACCATTTTCTGAATAAATGTCTCTGCTTTTTATATGGAGAACCAGACCGTCGTCATCTTGGCACTCATCGCGCTCATCGCATGGCTCATCTATGGCCGGGACCAGCGTCGTCAGCCAGGTCGATGGGGGTACGGATACGAGGGCCCGCATTGGGGACCGCGCCCAGACTGGCATGGACGTGGTGGTCGGGATCACCACGGGCCCCATGGCCGGGACTGAAAGGAGGTTTTGTCTCCACCGGACAATGACACTCTGACGCTTCTGTTAAAGCACTCAACCCCCCGTCTCACAATGGAGCCTCTGCGCACGTACGCTGTTGAGCAGATTGCCGAGATTTACAGCCTTCCCGTGACCAGTGCCAAGGTTCGCAACACGGAGATTTCGATCCAGAACTGGGTCTACGCACACACGGCCAACCCAGAGGAGAATGCCTCGTGGGAAAACCCGCACTACCGGACGCTCTACAAGCAGCGCCTCCAAAGCATCCTCTTCAACCTGCGCAAGAATCCAGCGTTGGTCGAAGCGGTCACACAAACCAAGACGGTGAACCCTGCCGAGATTGGCAAGATGACACCAGATCAACTCTGGCCAGATGGGCCGTACGCCAAGGCGGTGATCAAGAACCGCGAGACTGATCTACAGAAGCAGATGCTCAAGGCGAAGGAGGATGACGCGTACGAAGGCTTGCTCACATGTCCCAAGTGCAAGGGGAAGAAGACGAGCTACTACCAGATGCAGACACGCAGCGCAGATGAACCAGCAACCAATTTTTGCAGCTGCGTCTGCGGACACCGATGGCGATTCTGTTGAGTAATAAAATCTTACGCTATACTAAATGTCTCAAGTTATCGGCCCTCTCGGCACCATTGCGTTTAGCTCGATTGTCCTCTCGTGGATCCTGAAGAATGAAAAGAAGTGCGAGTGTGGCCAGGATTGGCGTCGCGACTATATCAAGTACTTTAACATTGTCGTGATTGTACTCATGGTTATGAATCTGACGGCCCGCTCGTTCTTTCGGCAGCAGATTCTGGGCGCTCTGAACAAGCCCCTGTTCATGAAGGGCCTGTTGGGGTTCGTGACCGTATATGGTCTGGCAGCCCTGGTCAACGTGGGATCGATCCTGACGTATATCCCGGACCTCAAGAAGAAGGGGTGCGACTGTGCGATAGAGGATGATTGGCGCGACAACTTCATCTTCTGGTACATGATTATCGGGCTAGTGCTCGCGTCCACCATGGTCCTCGTGGCTGCCGGCGCAAAGTAAATTGCTCGACCCTAGTATGCCGCGCAGGAGGGGTTTCGAAGACAAGAAGCAGAGGATCCAAGAGGTGTGCGAAGAGCTCGAGTGTGAACCATGCGAGGCGAGTCGACGTGAAATCATCAAACTTGAACAAAAACTTCGTCGTTCAGAGAGGCTTAGAGCTAGAGAGGCTAGTAAGAATAATGAGCAAGTGTGAGCTGTTACTTGACGCACTGTCTCGTTTTTTTGATGTCCCGCAGCACCGCGAACAGCTTATAGATATTCTGGGTCACCGCAACGGCATTTCGCTGCGTAACCTCGAGTGGTTCGTGACCAACTATTCCAAGAACCAACACGTCACGTACATGACACCGGCCGGTCGCCAGTTTACCGTGCACGTCGCGTACAAGTCGAGTCTGGATGGATATTCGAAGAAGCTCTTTGATCCGTTTTGTCGTACGGAGCGGATCGAGTTTCACGGCATGACAACCACCGTCGCCCAGCTCAACTTCATTCGGTGGTGCATCACCAATGGCATCATCGAGTATATGACTACGAAAGAAGTGTTGCGTAGCCGCCAGACACTTCAAGCGTCACGTAGCCGTAATAGTAAAGGTGCAAAAGGTACTGACTCGCAATTTGAGGGGTGTATGTGTCTAGGAATTTGATGTCGAGGTGGGTCGTCTGCGAGTTGAGCGTCTTGAAATCGAGCGCACCCTCTTGCGTGTACTCGGCCGGCGACTTGCCGAAGCAATACACATACAGGTTCTTTGAAGGCACGGTGAGTCCGTGATCGAGTGGCTGTTTGTACGAATAATAGAGCCCGCCGGGAAAGTTGGACAGGACGTTCTGATTGTTCAGGTAGAGCGTCGCGTACTCGATCGTGTCAATGTAGCGCACGTTTGCCCCGTTAAAGAATGTGACGGGTGTTGCAGCCTGAATGTACTTTGTCGTGTAGCCGTAGGCGTATCGCGAATCGTAAAAATTACTTTGTTGGGTTTCATACTGTTGATTTCGGACAAACCACACCATCATCGTCACTGGGTAGTTGGCAGTCAGGTTGAGCCGCATCAGACCATTCTGATACGGCTGAACCGCCTCGGACCAGACGCGCGGGACGTTAAACTGAAGCTTCGTGTTTTGGTAGTACAGACGCTCCTCGGGTGTGAGGAGGATTTCCTCGATGAGAAGGCGAGGCTCGAGTATGTCGATGAGTCCGTTCGAGACGTTTGTCGCTGCGTTGGTGATCCACGCCGCAGTGTTGAATGTGAATCTGATGGTGATGACCGACCGCGACACGGCGCACATGGGAAAGAAGGGCTTCTCGAGCCGCTCCTTGACTTGGTCGCTATGTGTGTGACGTCTGCAAAAGAAAAACTCGAGCGGGATGATCAGTTTGACCGGCGTGTCAGCTGGGACGTTTGTGCCTTCGGGAACGCCACCACTCACCGCCTTGTAGACGGCGTCGCGTTCGTCGGCATCCAAGAAGAGTTGATCGCGAATGACGTACCAATCGTCTGTGATTGTTTCGTACGGCAGACCATCCACGAGAAACTCAATTTTATTAAAGAGGGCTCGACCAACGAGCTCGCTGTACGAATAGCCATTCGGAAGGGCTGGCAATGTACACTGGAGGTACATGTTTGAGATGAGATCACCCATTTCGCGTGGAAAGAGATCAACTTGGGTCACCGATCCAAGGTAGGTCCGACTGGTCAGACGGAGAGGTACGGAGAGACGCTGTGTCATGGAGAATGACGTGTATTGCTTAAACTTTGGAAGCCACTGCGACTGACCACCAAAGAGGTACTTTTCTTGGGCACCGACAGCCGCCATGGACAAGAGTGCGCCCGTCCCTGCACCCCGCTCGACGATTGTTTTGAGTTCGTTCAAGCCTTCGGACGTTGCGACATTCGAGTTGAGTTCGCGAAGTTCCCCGAAAACACCCTTTATCTTGGACGCATCGTAGGCGCTCAGATCGTACGACGAGAGTCCGAATGACGTGGTTGCGTTTGAAAAAACGTTCGGAACGTAGTTGTTCGACATTTGTGACAGTGTCAGACGCATGATTGAACTCGGTGCCTGGATGTAGTTTGACATGTCCGAGACAACCACGGCGTTCGACACAAAGGGGAACGAAACTGCGGGCGGCCCGGCGTTAATCACAACGTCACCATAGACGTTGGATGTGTACACGACGATCGTCACATTCCCCGAAATACCAGAGAGACCCGAAACTGTCCACCCCTTTCCAATATCGATGCCGGGTGTCGGCTCGGTAAAGTACACCATAAAGGATCCATCCTTGACCATGGACGGCCCGTAAAACCCGAGGACCGACGTCGTCTGAACGACAGTCTGCTGGACGGGCGCTTCGACTTTCGTCACGACGATTGGTTCGAGCAACTTCCCCGTTCGTTGGTTGATCGTCGTCGAGAACGTGTACAGTGCATCGGCAACATCCTGTTTCGTTTGGGCCGTTGCAATCGTGTTGCTAAACAGCTGAGCAGCCGTGCGCGTGTTTGCATCAAGTGGCGCCGTTTGAAGATATCCTAGTGTCGCATCGTAGATGTTGGACACGGATTCTGTGTCATCTGCAATGAGCTGCAATATGTTCCCTTGGAGGTCCATAACTACAACGTACGCAGATTTTGTTTCCATAGGTCTGACACGCTGGTCTCCTCGAGCACGCGAATCGCCTCGCGGTATTCAGCTACGCGCTCGATGAGTCGCGCCACCTCTTCGCTCGTATACTCGTACGTCTTTGTGTTGAGCAACTCCTTCGGGTACCCCTTCCCGGCCATGGTTGCCTCGAGCTGTTCGCGTGCCACCTTGAACACGACGAGCCGACCTTCAATCACTTCGCGAACAAACTTCGCCTTGAGTGACAACGTCTCGCACTCGGACGCCATCCGCTTGAGCATGTGTGCCTTACGCATGGCGTACACGCGCATACGAATCTCGAGGTAGTCGCACAGAATCTCCTCCGGGCTCGCATACTTTTTGATCCCCTTGGGCGTGATCAGGTACATGTTCGACGTGTGGATCGTCTTGGTAATCTCGGGCGCCTCGTCACACCACACCTTGAAATCGGGTTGCGTCTCCGTCGAGTGATTCTCGTACTTTTGGACGGTTCCCTTGTCGACGAGCTCGTCCAGGTGCTCCTTCACATCCTGGATCCACTTGCCCGGCGGCAAGTCTGTGATGCGCCATGCTGACCCCTCCTTTGTGACGACGCCACTCAGGGTCCACGAGTGTTCAGCCTTCTTTGTCACAGTCCCCGTAAACCCCTTGAAATAGGGAACCATCGGAACCATCGGTTTGTCGTCGAGCGCGTGTCGAATGTTCTTCATCAGATCCTCAAGCTTGTACGGCGGGACGTACGACGAAAAGCCCGTACCGATCCCCTCGGCGCCATTCACAAGAACCATGGGGACGATCGGTGCATACCACTCAGGTTCCACCTTTTGGCCATCCTCCTCCGTGTATTTGAGCACTGCATCGTCATCGCTGTTGAAAATCTTACGCGTCTGAGGTGCCAACCTTGTAAAAATGTACCTGGACGATGCAGCATCCTTTCCACCCATAAGTCGCGTGCCAAACTGACCGCTCGGCTCGAGCAGATTCAGATTGTTCGACCCGACAAAGTTTTGTGCCAAACCGACGATCGTGCCCTGCAAAGACGCCTCGCCATGGTGGTACGCCGTATGTTCGGCGACATAGCCTGCAAGCTGTGCCACCTTCATGT
>Ga0209553_1000253_pt1 | contig 27929 bp, 22 predicted proteins | sample LauGreFBDMM110DN_2_FD_188217 | JGI IMG/M metagenome (GOLD analysis project Ga0209553, IMG submission 188217) | Freshwater lake microbial communities from Lake Michigan, USA - Fa13.BD.MM110.DN (SPAdes) (version 2) | ecosystem: Environmental > Aquatic > Freshwater > Lake | place: Lake Michigan...
CCCGCTGTCGATCTTTTGGAAAGAACGAGCCGAAAACCGCACCGGCCTACGTCGCTGCGGCGGTATCCAAAAGGCGGCCGCACTACCCTCCGCCACATAACAAACCCTGTCGCGCACCCCGGATCAGGCCCCATATTTCTCCAGCCGCCCGGCATGTGATAGCGCCTGCAACATTAGGTATTTTGCTTCAAATTGCCCCAATTCGCCGACGCGGCAGGCCGATTCTCCAAATTGACGCGAACCATCAAAACGGCAGTTCTCCGCGACAAGCATCGTTGGAACGGCATGCCCGCTGTGCGACTTCATCTTGGCCGGAGTGCTGTGGTCACCGGTGATGATCAACACATCCGGTTGGAGGGCGTTGATTCTCGGAATGGCCGCATCGAATTCTTCGGTGCGTTTGACCTTGGCGTCAAAATTGCCGTCTTCGCCTGTACTGTCGGTGTACTTAAAGTGAATGAAGAAGTAGTCGTATTTTGACCAATTGGCTTCTAGGCACTGCATCTGATCATCCAGCGTCTGGCCTGCATCCAAAATGTCCATGTCGACAAGGCGAGCCAGCCCGCGATACATGGGGTACACGGCAATCGCAGCAGCACGCGTGCCATACACCTCTTGGAATTTAGGAATCGGGGGCATCTTGGCAATTCCGCGCATGGTGAGCAAATTCGCCGGTGCGTCCTCTTGCAGAATGATGGCAGCTTGACGCTGGAACTCCGCAAGAATCTCAGCAGTTTTCTGCGACGGAGCGTCTGCTCCGTGTGGCTTCAGCGGAGGAACACCAGTTCGCTGCGGATCAGTATCGTTCACGTTTCCGCCAAGCCCTTCGCCACGAATCACGATCACAAGGCGATATTCCTTGACGTGACGCACAAAGACTTCGACGCCGGGAATCGTGATTTGATCGAGCTTCGCGCACAGCTTCGCGGCAATCTCGCTCGAAATGCGTCCGGCCCGACGATCTGAGATATTGCCAACGGCATCGATCGTGCAGAAATTGCCGCGCACGGCAACGTCGCGATCCGTCAACGCAAAATCAATCCCCAACGCTTCAAGAACACCGCGACCGATGTCATACTTTAAGGGGTCGTATCCGAACAGACCCAGATGCCCCGGACCACTTCCCGGAGCGATCCCGGGCAGAACGGGAATACTCATCCCCAGCACCCCGCGCTGCGCGAGCGCGTCAAGGTTTGGGGTGTTTGCGGTTTCCAGTTCGGTCTTACCACCTGGCTGCAACGGCAATCCTCCCAGTCCATCTGCCACGAAGAGTACAATTTTTGAATCCGCAACTCGCTGCAAGCGTCGTGTCAAATCATGAATGTCAGTCATCAATGCCCGTTCCTGAAACCATAGCCTGAAAAGAAATCCCAGAGCCCGCTCCGCCCTCCGTGGGTGGCAGGTTACAGACCCCGCTCAAGATTCAAAGCCACGCAGCGGAGGCTATCGTTCGAGAGAAGTCCAAATCCGGAGCCGCTGACCTCATGTCAAACCGCCAGAGTTGTGGCTCGCAAAACCGGCCATGTTCCCATCACGGCTGACGTGAAATGCAGGATTTTAGGCAAATGATCCCGCGATAAACGCCCTATTTTGTGGGTTTGGCGAGATTGCGGGGAATGCTTCGACTGTCCCGAGCAGTGTGCTTTAAAAAAACGGTCATCCGGAATCTGGTGTAATCAGAGGAAGAAGTACTCGAAATCCCGAAAAAAATGTGTAAATTCGACTCGATCGAGAACTGATACACCAAACAACTGTGTTTGTGTTCAGCATTCGATCTCGGCAGGGGTAGACAGTTGCTGCAAATACATGTTCCGCGTGTGTTCTGTGGCGAAACCTCTGCGTACGATTTCGCGGAGCAACAAGATTAGTGACGCCTAACCATTGGAGTCGATGACACATGATCACGGCCGAAGCCGAAATTGACCGTTTGTATCCTTCCGGACCGCTACCAACTTATACGTATTATCCCGGTTCCGGGATGCCTCACCCGATCCGCGATCCGAAAGGACACAGTCACGGTCGAAAACATGCGCCTGGCCAAGGGCCCAGAGCGTTGAGCACAGATACATGGCCTAGTAATCGCAATTATCTCTTGGGACTGGACTTCTTCAATCTTGGTTTTTACTGGGAAGCTCACGAAGAATGGGAGCGTCTCTGGCGTGTTTCAGGTGCCGATACGACTGTTGGCCGATTCCTGAAGGGACTTATTAAACTGGCGGCAGCGGGCGTCAAGGTTCGCGAGCGGAGCATTCACGGAGTTCGGCGTCATGCTGCCTCTGCGGGTGAAATGTTTGCGGACGTTGCGGCAGAGGCTGATATTGATTCATTCTGCGGACTGGAATTCATCCGATTGCAGTTTGCGGCGGACCGTGCGGCGCAACTTGCTTATAAGAAGCAGCACGCTCCTGGGGCTGCAATTCGCGTGTTTCCGTTCGTGTTGAAGCCTGAGTCGGCACCGGTGACCTGATCCAGAAATCAGGACGCTTCCGACACTGGTTCGAAATTCCATGAAACTCGCGGTATCCTGCCGCGAGTTTTTTGTTTTGTTGCACTCCGCAGGACAAGCTGTTCAATGAAGATTCTGGTTGTTGGGTCCGGTGGTCGCGAACACGTTCTGGTTTGGAAACTCAGCCAGTCACCGCTCGTCGCAAAGGTTTATTGCGCGCCGGGGAACGCTGGCACTGCGCAGGATGCTGAGAACCTGAACATCCCGGCCGACGACGTTATGCGTTTGGCGAAGTTTGCGAAGGAAAACGGGATCGATCTCACGGTCGTGGGACCCGAAGCGCCGTTGGTGGCTGGAATTGTGGATGAATTTCGCCGCCAGAAGCTGAATGTATTTGGTCCGACAGCCTCAGCTGCGCGTTTAGAAGGGAGCAAGGTCTTCACCAAAAAATTGCTCCGCCGAGCCAATATTCCCACCGCAAATTTTGCCGTCTTCAGTCGCATGCCCGAAGCCATGCAGTATCTCGAAGACAGCGAAGAGCAACCTCTCGTCGTTAAGGCCGATGGTCTGGCAGCCGGCAAAGGAGTCTTCGTCTGTGCCAATCGCGCTGAAGCACGAGCCGCCGTGAAATCCGTTCTGCAGGACCGCACATTCGGAGAAGCCGGTTCGCAGGTTGTGATCGAAGAATGCCTTGTCGGTCATGAAGCCAGCATTTTGGCATTGGTGGATGGTGATACGATCGTGCCGCTGGATGTCGCGCAGGATCATAAGCGAGCCTACGATCATGATCTCGGTCCAAACACCGGCGGCATGGGGGCGTACTGCCCTGCTCCGCTGGTCACACCTACGATCATGGATGACATTATCCGCCGCATTCTGATCCCGACCATTCACACCATGAAGGTCGAAGGTTGTCCGTTTTCGGGCGTGCTTTACGCTGGCATCATGCTGACAGCAAATGGACCGAAAGTTCTAGAATACAACGTGCGGTTTGGCGACCCTGAGGCCCAGCCAGTGCTGATGCGGCTACGTTCCGATCTGGCTCACGTGCTCCTACTAGCTGCCACTTCTCGTCTGACGGAACTGGAATCACTGGACTGGGATCCGCGTCCGGCCGTGTGTGTGGTCATGGCGTCAGAAGGCTATCCCGGCGAGTACGCGAAAGGGCGCGCCATCACAGGTATCCAAGACGCCGATGCGTTGCCGGACACCAAGGTTTTCCACGCGGGTACAGCCATTAAGCACGAGCAAGTTGTCAATACCGGCGGACGCGTACTGGGTATTACAGCTTTGGGTGACACGATCGCCGAGGCAAAACAGAATGCGTATGCAGCGGTCAATAAGATTCAATGGCAAGGCGGCTGGTGCCGCAGTGATATCTCCGATAAGGCGTAAATTTACGGCTGACGCTAGCCCTGTTGATCGGGCGCTGGCAACGCGATTGTTATCTGTAGGCCAGACCAAACGCAGCGTGTTTCCTGCAATTGCCTTTCCCGAAATGGTGCGCTCCGCTTCCCGCAACCTGCGATGAAATCAACAGCTCGCGCGCCCCCCGGTTTCCCGGAAAACCGGACGCGAGCTTTCGGGGTGATTCATGGCAAAATTCATTTCTGCCACTCGCCATGCGCGAACCCATTTTATTGCGGCAGCGGATGCGGTTCAGCAATTGGGCCTTCCGGACCATGGACGGCGTTGGAATACTGAAACTGGACTGGCACTTTGCCACTTCCGTCTGTCAACTCGACCTCTGTGACAACGGTCCCGATCTGTCGCGTTCCGCTGATCGGATAGTCGCCGCATTCTTCGCCGCGATCCGATGTCCAGCCAAGGCAGCGTTCGGCATTTGGGTTATAGGGATCGCGAATGGCGTCTTCCACATCTGGATCTGTGCGTGCCTCCTGCAATTCATGGTACAGCGTTGCGACGACATTCTTCCATGGTTCTTTGAACACCGGAATTCCGTTGGCTGAACCGTCTGCACGTCGCTCCGAGAAAACATCGACAGAATAGGAGACGGGCGACTTCTTCGGCCCCTTGCGGATGCTCCCGTGATAACCACCAAGCCCCGAAGTGGAGTCACCTTCGTCGGCTTTTGGAATAACAGTATCGGATTCTTCGTCAGTCATCGATGCCGTCGTAAAAGTGAATCCGGCGGCACGTGGATCATTTTTTCGACCGGTGTCTGCGAGCGTTGCTTGACGGTTGGCTTCGTCATTCAGCACGGTGCCGGGTGGCAGCAGAAAGTTGAAGACCGTTGACGATAGATCGTACTGGACGAGGTATCCCTGATCGTAGAGATACGATAAGCAGTATTCGACGTCGCCCTGAGTCATCACTGTCGGGGTATAACCGATGAGTGGGTGCGAGGGGAGTTCCGTACTGGTGATTTCCGCATTGTTGAAGTATTGCCGCATAACGTTATTCAGCTTCCTGTCAGCCATCGCTGCCGCAATGGCACGATCAATCGATTCAATGTCACTTTTTTGCCAGGCACTGTTGCCACCAACGTAGAGATTTACAAACGACAGATGCTGAATTGTCTGTCCGCCGCGATACTTGAGATCTTCTGCTGGCGTCGATGGCGCACCGCCCACACGATCTGCGCCATCCGGAACCTGACGCGGCAGATCGGCCAGTCGATCGATGGCCACTGCTGTTGACCTGTGACGCGGCGGTAAGGGCCATGGTGTCCAGAAACTGGCAGGATCTATGGGGATTACTGAGGGCGATGCGGGTTCGCTGGGGGGGGGCGGTTTTGGAGGCGAATCAACGACAATCGTGGGATTGTCAGGGCTGGTCGGTCTCTCTGGAATTATGGGCGTCGTGGGATTTGAAATCGGGATAATCGGCGACGACGGCGGCAGCGTTCCAGGCGGAATATATCCGGTTATGGGATTACCACCGCCCGGACCACTCACCGGAATGAATGGCACGTTTCCCGGCGCTGGCACCCCCAACGGGATACCCATTTCTCGGTAAAGTTCCTACAGGCCTGAATCCCGGCGGGCCCATACATCTCGGGATAAGCCAGACCGCTGACACAATGAACATGCCTAACTTGAGTCGCTGAAAAAGCCACATGCCGAACCTCAATGGAATTCAGTCTCCACATCAGCGACGTAGATGCCGCAGGAAGTGCGCTCACCGACCGACCTGCAGTCGGTGCCGAACTTGGGCGCAAAACATGGAGAGAGACAAGAAAGGAGTTGAGAGAATTAACGCAGAGATTGAGAGGAGAGAAACGCCAAGCATCTGAACCACGAAAACCTGTCCAGATGACTTTTCTGCTGAAACCCGCCACCAATGGCATTTTCCGCAGTTTCCCCCATAAATCATCTCACCATTTTTTGCCAATTCTCCTCCGCTTCGGCAAGTTCTGCCGTTCGAGGTCACAGTTCGCTTGCGATTGTGCTGCATGGTTAAGGTCAAAGCGGGATGTTTGGCCCGATGCGCAAAAAGATGTCGGCTGCATGCACGGCCCTGCGTGGTGCCGTCGTTCGGACTACCCCAAAATCAAGCATAGACGTCGCCTGCGCAGTCAGTCCCAAGTGGACTTTCAATCTGACCTGCCATTTGGGCTCACGCCAGAATTTCATCCACCACACGACCATGAACATCCGTTAGTCGAAAATCACGGCCGGCGAATTTGTACGTGAGTTGCAGGTGGTTGAGTCCCAGCAGGTGTAGCATGGTCGCGTGCAGATCGTGGAGGTGGACTTTATTTTCGACGGCGAAATAACCGTACTCGTCAGTGGCTCCATGGCGAAGACCACCTTTCACGCCGCCACCAGCGAGCCACATCGTGTAGCCCTGCGGATTGTGATCGCGTCCGTCATCTCCTTGGGACACGGGCGTTCGTCCAAATTCGCCTCCCCACAGCACAAGTGTTTCATCTAAGAGACCGCGTGATTTCAAATCCGCAAGCAAGGCCGCGATCGGTTGGTCAACCTCCAACGCGTTGCGGGCATGATCTGCCCGCAATCCCCCATGTTGGTCCCACTTGTAACTGTGAGTACATTGCACAAAACGCACGCCTTGTTCGATAAATCGACGAGCCATCAGGCACTGTCTTCCGAAGTTACGTGTGTGTGGCTGATCTAAGCCGTACGCTTTCTGCGTGTCATCAGACTCGTCGTTAATTTCTTGAAGTTCAGGCGCGGCGGTCTGCAGACGATAGGCCAATTCATACGAATTAATCCGCGCTTCTAGGTTCGAATCCGGTCCGGTTCGCGCCAGCAGACTGCGGTTCAGCGTCTGCGCGAAATCGAGCTCCTGCCGCTGCAGATGCAACTCAAGATGGTCGACATTTTCGATAAATGGGATCTTCGCTTGGTCAGATGCGATTCCTGCATTTCCGATCGCAGTCCCCTGATAATCCGCAGGCAGGAATGACGATCCCCACGACGTGGCTCCCCCGTGCGTCAGCGTCGGGCAAATCGTAATGAAGCCTGGCAGAGACTGATTTTCAGTTCCCAAACCGTATGTGATCCAAGAACCCATGCTGGGTCGAACAAACGTGTCGCTGCCAGTGTGGAGTTCCAGCAGTGCGGCTCCGTGGCGTGAATTTGAGCCGTGCATGCCGTTGATAATGCACATATCATCGACGTGTTTTGCGACCTGCGGAAACAGATCGCTGACCCACGCGCCGCTGGCTCCGTATTGCCGAAATTCCCATGGAGATTTCAACAGGTTTCCGGTTTGCGATGAGAAGACTCGAGGCTTATTGAACGGCAGCGGCTTCCCGTGATCCTTGATCAATTGCGGCTTGTAGTCAAACGTATCGACCTGCGAAGGACCTCCATGCATGAATAAAAAAATGACGCGTTTTGCCCGCGCGGGAAAGTGGCTGAGTTTTGGTGCTAGCGGCCCTGCGATTGATGTGGCCATGGCTTCGCCCTGCATCAGTGCCGACAGCGCCAGAGTACCGAATCCGCACGCGGACGAACGCAACATTTCGCGGCGACTAGGGCGGGTGTTAAAGGTACGGGAGTTCATAGAATTCGCTTCTGATTCAAAGCACATGAGCGGTTCGGCGCTAGTTGTCTGTTGATTGTGTGCCACTGGCTTTGCCAGTGCTCCCCATTTGCACGAAGCACTGGCAAAGCCAGTGGCACACATCAATACACGAATGACAGCGTAAGAGCGCCATTCCGCTCATCATCTCCGTTCAATTTACATACAAAAATTCATTGGTTGCCATCAGCGCGCGGCAAATTGCCTGCCACGCCTCAGCCCGAATCTGGGCCTCCGCCCTGCCCCGTGCGCGCAGGGTGTCTTCGTAACCCGCAATAAAACCTAAAGACGATTCGATTTCGGATTGTGTCGGCGGGCGGGAATAGAATCGCTCAAATGCTTCGCTAATCCGACCTGCGTCAGGAGCTGGCGATGCCAGCAACGACGTGGCAAGGCTTTTGGATTGCGCAGCCACCAACTTGCTGTTCATCAAGAACAGAGATTGCGGCGCAACCGTCGTCCGATCCCGTTGCCCGCTCATCGAACTGGGATCTCCAAAATCAAACGCCGTCAGATAATCGTTCAGGGCGCTCCGTACGATGGGTAAATAAACCGTCCGTCGTGGAGCTTCATACACGTCCACGTTGATATTTGATGTGCTCGTGACGTAATTGCGGTTTGCCGTGGGTAGGAGCGTTCCTCCCATCGCCTTGTCGAGGCCACCACCAACCGCCAGCAACGCGTCGCGAATCGCCTCGGCTTCTAGGCGTCGCCGATTCATCTGCCACAGCAGGCGGTTTTCAGGATCGATGGCAGCGGCCGCTGGATTGAAATCGGTCGTTTGTTGCCAGACTGCCGAATTGAGGATCAGGCGGTGCAGCGATTTAATCGACCATCCGTTATCGATAAACTTAATCGCCAGCCAGTCGAGCAATGCGGGATGTGTAGGTTTTTCTCCCAGCCGCCCGAAGTTGTCCGGTGACCGCACCAATCCTTCGCCGAAGTGGGCTTGCCACACGCGATTGACGAGGACACGCGCGGTCAATGGATGACTTGGCCGCGTCAGCCACTCGGCCAATTTGAGTCGTCCGCTGGTCTCATTGCCGATCGGGGAATCGTTTTCCGCAGCAAGCACATGCGGCATGCGTCGCGGCACTTCAATCCCAAGTGTGGTATGACTGCCCCGTAGATGGATTCGCAGGTTCTGTGGCGTGCCTTCTGAAACCGACATGGCTTCGGCAATTGCGGGGATCGCAGTTTCGATCGCAGCCTTCTTGTCACGGAGCATTTTGAGTTCTGTCACAATTGCTACAGAAAAAACAGATTCGGCTTTGTCACCCAGCGCGAACGGGTTTTCGGAGCCCGACAGCAGCGTTCTGAGGGGAGCTAAATCCGGCGAGTCTGCACCATTTGCAAGTTCTTGATATCTCAGTGCGAGGGCCGCCAGTGTTGTCGGCGGCGGATCTGTGAGAAGCTTCGCAGTTAGGGGCGCGGAACCCAAAGATACGTCCAGTACACCGGTTGTCCGCAGCCTCCACCAAATGACAAATGGTCCATCGGCGAGATCACGTTGCGCCGTCAAAAGTTTGACCCAATTGGTAACGATCGGCGGATGCAACTGGGGCGCAGACGCATCCAGTGGCTCCTCTGCAAGCAACGGCGAAGTAGCCGCATCGCTAACGGCCGGGGCGATGCAGAGTTTATCGATGTGCGGGAATGGGCCTGCGTTTTCCAAGCGTACGACATGCTTGCCAGCGGAGACCGCAACAATCGACTCGACGAACCACTTCTGACTCTCTGCCGTCCAACTGCCAGTGACCTGACCTGCAGCATTCGTTTGAATCGGTTTCCCATCGATCATCACGGTCGTGGGGCGCGCTGCAGCGGCTGCGTAGCGGAGATCGAACTGGTACAAGCCCGCCTGCGGAAGTTCAATGTCATACTCGGTATAGTTCGGCAGCTCACCCTGATTCACGAGCACCCCAATGCCTAGACCGTAGTTCGTCGTATCCTTTATGACGTTGCCGCGCGCGTAGTCCTCGGCTTCCAAAAGTAAGCATTCGGGTGCGGATCGCCGGGCTTCGTTATCGGAAATTGGCGTCGCCCCCACTAAAGTTTCGTCAACCCGTAGTTGGCGATCTGCAGCCAGGATGTACGCGGCCAGTTGTGTCCGAGATTCACGGATGATGCGATCCGTTTCGAGCTGCATGCGTTGGACGATGTCGGCTTGCACTGCTTCGGCTGCCGCCTTTTGGCGATCTCGTTCCGCGACGATGTCCGGTAATGCCAGCGGACGTTCCTGCCAGCGGGCAACAACGCCGAAGTTGTCCATTGTTTTCGTGCTCTTGAAGATCCCTGCCAGAGCGTAATAGTCGTGGGCTGAAATCGGATCAAACTTGTGATCGTGGCAGCGCGCACAGCCGATCGTCATGCCCAGTACCGCTTTTCCCAGCGTATCAATCTGCTCGTCAATGATGTCCATCTCCATCTTGACAGGATCGTCTTCAGCCAGCATTTTCGCGCCCAAAGACAGGAATCCGGTGGCGATAATTCGGCGAAGCTGAACGTCTGCACTGTCCGTTGGCGGAAGCAAATCTCCGGCCAACTGTTCGCACAGAAATTCGTTGTAAGGCCGATCAGCATTGAAGGCATCGATCACATAGTCGCGATAACGCCATGCGTTTCCAAATGCGAGATTTTCGTCCAGTCCATTGGAGTCGGCATAACGTACAACATCTAGCCAGTGTCGCCCCCAACGCTCGCCGTAGTGGGGCGATGACAACAGGCGTTCAACGACAGATTCGAAGGCCGTGGGTGACTCATCTGCGAGAAACGCTTGCACTTCTTGCGGCGTCGGAGGTAATCCAAGCAACGCAAAAGTGGCACGCCGGATCAGCGTTCTTTTGTCGGCCATGTGGTTAGGCAGCAGTTGACTAGATTCGAGCTGTTCCAGAATGAAATGGTCAACCGGCGTGCGCACCCAACCATTGACATCATGCACTGTGGGAAGCGGTAATCGCTGCGGTGTTTGAAACGCCCAGAATAGTTTTTCCGCCGCAGTCGGCATGCGTTCCTCCGCTGCAGGCGTCGGAGCACCAGTGACTGGCTCGGCATTCGGCCATTCTGCCCCTTCGCGCACCCATTGCGTCAAGTCGTCGATGAGCGGTTGCGGCAGTTTTCGAGTCGCCGGCATTTGCAGCGTGTCGCTGTGCCTGATAGCACTGATCAGCAGGCTCTCGTCAGGCTTCCCAGCCACGATTGCAGGGCCGCGTTCCCCGCCGGTCAGCAAGCCATTCAGAGAATCAACCCTCAGGTTGCTTTCCTGCGTCTCCCCGGAATGGCATTCGAAACAGTGCGCAACCAGAACGGGTCGGATCTTCTTTTCGAAAAACTCAGCATCCGCCGCAGCCAGTCTATTTCCGCTCGATACGCCGAGCATCAATGCGGCATTCAAAATTATGGCTGTTGTTGACGAAAGTTTTGACATATGCTGTTCGCTTGGAGGCGGGAGTCGCTGGGGTCTTTGCATTGTTGCAATCTATGAGGCCGGATTCCAGTGTGTTTCCAAACGCTGCACCCGATACAATGGCATTTGGTGTCCTCGGCAATCTTTGGTGACAACCAGATTGCTAAAAGATAAACTGCGTTTCTCACCCACCTTACATTGCCAGAAAATCCGGTCAGGAGTTGTCCGAGTGCTTCGGAACACGACCAAAGAACACCCCCGCCTTCTCCTTGACGCCTCTGCGCCGGCGACTGCCATTTTGCATTGCGCAGGGCTGATTGCTTTCGTGCTTTGGACGCCTCTGAATGTGGCGCTTGCTGACGACGACATGGCGACGACCACGGCATCCACAACCGACAGCGTCACGTTTTTTGAATCGGACGTGCGACCGCTGCTGGCGAAGCGTTGCTACGAATGTCACTCCTCGAAGACCGGCGAAGAAAATGGCGCCCTCGTGATGGAGACGGCCGAAGGCATCGCCGCCGGTGGAAGTCGCGGATCGATGTTTTCCAAAGAAACGCCCTCGGACGGATTGCTGTTCCGGGTGCTGGACTACAACGACCCAGACCTGCAGATGCCTCCGGCCGGGAAGCTGCCGGACGACGAACTTGCCGTCCTGCAGCGATGGATTCGTGAAGGCGCGGCCTTGCCCGAGTACAAATCAACTCCACGTCCGCAGGCTAGTCAAATTGATCTGGTTGCTGGACGAAAGTTCTGGTCGTTTCAACCATTGCTACATGTTGATCCGCGACAGTTGCACAGCGCGTGGCCTCGACGACCAATTGATGCATTTGTGCTAGGAAAATTGCAGGCACACAACCTCACGCCAAATAGCGAAGCGGATCGCAACACATGGCTGCGGCGCGTGACATTCGACGTGATCGGACTACCGCCGACGCCAGAAGAACTGGATGCATTCCAGTCAGATGAATCGCCGGAAGCTTTTGAGCATGTCGTCGATCGTCTGCTCGCATCGCCACATTATGGCGAACGCTGGGCACGGACGTGGTTGGATCTCGCGCGGTACACGGATTTTACACCGGACTGGCAAAGCCCCACAGATCGCGGTTGGATCTATCGCGATTGGGTCGTGCTGGCCATGAATGAAAATCTGGCGTACGATCAATTCGTCAGACTTCAGCTCGCCGCTGATCTAATTCCCGACACAGCACCGGAAGATTTTGCGGCGCTCGGGTTTCTGGGATTGAGCCCTACGTACTGGAAAGAGTTGGCCCTGGCTCCGGCAGTGATCGAACAAATTGTCGCCGACGAATGGGACGAACGCCTCGATGCTGTTTCAAGGACGTTCTTGGGACTCACCGTTTCTTGTGCCCGTTGCCATGATCACAAATTTGATCCGATTTCAACGGAGGACTATTACGGACTTGCAGGCGTCTTCGCGAGTTCGCAGCTCGACGAACGGCCGCTGCTTCCGGACAATGAAGTTGCCGCAGTTCGCGCGGCTCGAAAAGCAATTGGCGAATTGGAAGAGAAGCTTAAAAAGGTCGCTGATCCCGCAACAGCCGAAGCTGAGGAAATTCGAAAATCCATGGCCGCAATTCGCACGGCAACGCCCCATGTTGATCAACCTTGGGCGCATGCACTTCGCGATGCCAGCCTGTATGTTCAGCCCGATGGCGAAGACCGAACTCGCCTAGAATATCGCGAAGCGCAGCCTCGTGACCTACCCGTGTTTCGCCGCGGTAACCCAGCGAATCCCGGGGACATTGTCCCGCGTCGATTTCTCACAGTGCTGCAGCCCGAACCCGTCGCGCCTTTCGCACATGGCAGCGGCCGTGCTGAGCTTGCGGATTCTATGCTCACGCATGCTGCTGGTCTTGTGGCGCGAGTCCTCGTCAATCGCGTCTGGGATCAGCATTTCAACGCGGGGTTGGTAGCGACACCGAGTGATTTTGGTTCACAGGGCGACAGACCGACGCACCCGGAATTGCTGGAATATCTGGCAGCTGAATTCGTAGCGCACGGCTGGGATCTGAAGTGGTTGCATCGCGAGATCCTACTTTCAGCAACATATCGTCAGTCGTCCGCATTTCGACCGGAGGCTGATGCCGCAGATCCTGCAAATCAGCTGCTATGGCGGATGAATCGTCGCAGGCTGGACATCGAAATGTGGCGTGACGCGACGTTGGCAGCGACGGGCCAACTGAATTTGACGAGCGGTGGGCCGTCACAACCTGTGGATGATCTCAACAACGTGCGGCGGACGATCTATGCCAAAGTCGAACGTGAAGAAATGAACGGCATCCTGCGCATGCACGATTTTCCAGAAGCCAGTTCGCACAGCCCGCGGAGGGAACACACGACAACTCCGCTGCAGCAACTGTTCGTACTGAATTCGCCGTGGATGGAAAAGCAGGCAGATGATCTGTGGTCGCGACTGAAACCGATCGAAGCAGACGACGATCGGATCGTAGCCTGTTATCGACTGCTGTTCGCCCGGGAAGTCACGCAGTCAGAACTTGAGATCGCTCATGCGTATCTTGCCGGCGAGATAAATGGCGAACACAGATGGAAGGATTATCTACAGGCATTGCTGGGGTTGAATGAGTTTCATTTTGTAGATTGAGTTGCTTGATCCGGGCTCGGAGTTTTGAAATTGCCTGACTGTACCGTTTTCTATGTGTCCGCAAATTGAAGCCTGATTTCCAGACCGGGAACCACGAATGAACAGAAATGGACACGAATTGGAATGCTTATCATTCGTGTTTATTCGTGTCGATTCGTCGTTCAAACATCCAGAACATAGAATCCGGTAGAGTCAGGAAATTGCCAGAGGATTGTGTAGCCGAATTCGCAAGAATTCGGTTTGCTTTCTGTGCGATGACACTCTGAATTCTTGCGGATTCAGCTACTTGTAAACGCCGGGTTGTGATAGCAGCCCCGGTTGGATTGCCGTCCTTCCGGGGATTCTTTTGTTGACGCGGATACATTCAAGCAAGCAAGCATTCAAGCAAGAATCAAGCAAGGACGCTTGCAAGCACAAAATGTTTCTGTAGAATGCTCGACAGTTTCACTGTGCACTTTGTTCAGTGGTTGAATGAGAATTCAAACAGGAGCATCAAAATGGTCGAACAATCGAAGCAGTCACGAGGTGGTGCCGCGCGTGCACATAAATTGACGAAAGAGCGAAGATCAGAAATCGCAAAGAATGCGGCTGACGCTCGCTATGGCAAGGAATTGCCAGTCGCACAATATGACGGTGTTCTCGTGATCGGCGATATTGAGTTTGACTGCGCGGTCCTAGAGGACGAAACCAGAGTGGTATCTGAAGCGAAGTTCATGGAATCGATGGGGATGTACCGAAGCGGTGCGTTATCCACGCGACGAGAAGAAGACGAGACCGGTGCACGACCACCGTTGCATTTGGCCTACAAGAATCTTAAACCATTTGTAGAACAGCACTTCGGCGATGTGCATGCCATGCAGATCAAATACAAAACAAAAAGCGGTGGAATTGGGCATGGAATACGAGCTGTGGCACTTCCAAAGATTTGTGAAGTCTGGATGGACGCCCAGAAGGCTGGAGTGCTGGGATCTCGCCAAGAGTTGATCGCTGATCGCGCAAACATCTTGATTCGTGGATTTGCCCATGTCGGTGTCGTCGCTCTTGTGGATGAGGCGACTGGGTATCAATATGCCCGCCAACGCGACGCACTGGAAAAACTCCTGGAAGAGTTTGTTTCCGAAGAACTTCGGCAATGGGTCAGGACATTTCCTGCCGAGTATTTTCGGGAGTTATGCAGGCTTCGAGATGTGACGTATCGGCCCGACATGCGGTTGCCATCGTATTTTGGACATTTGACAAACGACATCATCTATAAGCGACTACATCCTCGAATTCTGAAGGAATTGAAGACACGCAATCTTGGCGATGATGGCAAAAGGAAGGGCAGGCTATTCCAATGGCTGACCGACGATATTGGGCATCCAAAACTGCTCCAGCATTTAGGCATGGTGATTGGCTACATGCGAATCAGTGATGATTTCGACCAATTCCACAAGATGCTGGATCGCGGTGCACCAGTTCCGTCGGACGTTCCAACTCTTTTTGACGACACTGATGACTAATGGTAGTTCGTGGCAAAGAGTCGTGGCAAAGAGTCGTGGCAAAGAGTCGTGGCAAAGAGTCGTGGCAAAGAGTCGTGGCAAAGAGTCGTGGCAAAGAGTCGTGGCAAAGAGTCGGTGCCACACAGGTTGAACAGCGCCTTCACTAGCCACATGCTTGCACACTTCGTGCCAATCCTAGAGAATAAGGCTGGCAACAGCGCTTCACGGACATGACTGCACCAGAAAGGATTGAGCGGTGAGCGACAATGAGAGTGATTTAAGAGTTGTCGATCTTTTCTGTGGTGCTGGTGGTCTGACTGCCGGATTCCATTCTGCCGGGTTCAAATCTACTCTCTCGGTCGATAGTTGGTCTCCAGCGGTGGCCACGTATCGCCGGAATTTCTGTGACAACGTGCTGGAGCAGTACGTCACAACCGACCTTGGATTACCGCAGTGCCATGTTATTGCCGGTGGTCCACCTTGCCAAGGGTTTTCGTCTGCGGGCCTGAGGAAGTCGGACGATGCGAGAAACTCGCTGGTATCAGTGTTCGCTAACCTGATTGCCAAACACAAACCGCTGGCTTTTGTATTTGAAAATGTTGAAGGCTTCCTGACTGGTGCAAACGGGAAGTTTGTACTGGAACTCCTCGAGCCCGTTATCGCCGCTGGTTACCGAGTGCATTTGAGAAAAGTGAATGCTGCAAATTTTGGCGTACCTCAGCATCGGAAGCGGGTTGTCGCAATAGGCGGATTAGGTTGGTCGCCATCTTTTCCAGCTTTTACACATTCGGCATTCGGCGCACCCGGAGCAGAGCTAGCAAGAGCGTCTTCGGCCTTGACGGTCCCTACCGTGTCCGAAGCACTCGCTGTATTGCCGAAAGCAGTCGCTCGAGGAGAAGTCTGTTGCGATGAGGATCACACTTTTACTCCGCTCGAGGGAACAGACCTGCAACGTGCCGCTTTGCTGCAACCAGGTCAACGCATGGCGGATCTCCCGGAAGAACTCTGGCACGACAGTTATAGAAAGAGAGCGTTCCGTAGAGTGAAGGATGGTACGCCGACCGAGCGACGTGGTGGAGCGCCATCTGGGGTACGTAGACTGCGCCCGGACGAACCATCAAAAGCCATTACCGGAGGATCATTACGGGATTTCCTTCACCCGACTGAGAACCGCGCCTTAACTACTCGGGAATGTGCTATTCTGCAAACATTTCCTGCCACTTTTCAATTCTGCGGTAGTCAATCTGACCGAATACAACTCGTTGGAAATGCAGTACCGCCGCTGTTTGCATTGGCTATCGCTGAATGCCTCAGAAACGATCTTGAGAATCTCGCAGATCGCGAGAAGGGGCGTGGTGAGTTGTTAAGTTTTGTGCCCACACTAAGTACTGGGATGAGCCCGGCATTGGAGAGCACCACCAGGCAAGTTCACCTGCAATTTCTCCGAAAAAATGCGAAACAAAGTCAGCTTGCATTATGGGACTAACGAAAGCACAAGCATCGATCTGGCAAAAAGCCAGATCGCTCGGGAGCGGTGGACAAGCTGTGGGTTTGTCTGACGAGAGCGCCGCGTTTCTAATCGCGACTATCGCGCATGATCTCCAAATCACAGAACATTTCCCTGAACTCCGAACTGCTCCGTTGCCATTTTTTGGCAACGAGAAACTCGAGTTATTGAAGATTGGCGGCGTAGATGCTCGAGAACTCTTCACGCGACTTGTGGAGAACTTCCCTGACACTGATACTTATTTCGCATGCTTGGCTGCACTCCACAAAGCACGCTTAAAGTACGACCGAATTCTTCAAACACAACCAATGCCGACACTCGAGCAAGTTGGACCACGCGGGCTGTTGCAGTACGGTCAACTGAATGGTGCTGCGCTTGCAGGCTTCCTTTTCTGGCGTAAATGGTTTTTCGACATTGACAACCGGGCGGGCCAGGAGACGGGATATCTATTCGAACCAATCATTGCCTATGCCTTGGGCGGAATTCCTGCTCCTGCGAAGAAGAGTCCGGTCAAACGCCACGACGATTCGTCAAAAGGACGGCAGGTTGACTGTATACTCAACACCAATGCGTACGAATTCAAGATCCGCGTCACGATTGCGGCATCTGGACAAGGTCGGTGGCAGGGAGAATTGGATTTTCCGAAGGATTGTAAACTGAGCGGCTACACTCCGATACTTGTCTGCATGGACAGTACTCCCAACCCTAAGCTCGACGCACTCGTTGCTGCATTCAAAGCCTTTGGGGGTCACGTCTTTATTGGCAAAGATGCTTGGAACCATTTGGACGACGTCGCCGGTCCAACCATGGCTAGCTTTATTGACCATTACGTCAAGAAACCGATTGAAGAGATGTTGTCGCAAGCCACAAAGTATCCACCGGCGTTATCTGCCGAATGGAACGAGGAATCTGTCACTCTTCGAGTTGGCGAAAGCCTGCTACACATCGACCGATACGGTGCGATTCCTTCGGATGACGGAGATGATGAGATGCCGGATGATATCGCCGATGACGTGGCGGGCTGATTCGTCCAAAGAATGAATCAGCGGGATCTACAGGTCTGGATTATCTGTGCAGCCGGATGATTAAATGTGCAACCGGCCTTTTGTGTGCAAAGCCCGTCGTGCGTGACATTTGGACCCAGAATATGAACGACCAGGAACCAAACCTGCCAACGCGACGCCAACTGATCCAGGCGATGGGCGGCGGAATGGGATCGCTCGGGCTTTTGACTGCGTTGAACTCGCAGGCCAATGGTGAACTTCCGGCGGTTCACGTGCCGGCGAAAGCGAAGCGCGTGATTCAGTTGTTCATGAACGGTGGGCCGTTTCATGGAGATCTGTTTGACCCGAAGCCTCAACTGCTGAAATTCGCCGGTCAGCGCCCGGCGGAGGCCAATCTTCGGACGGAACGCCGCACGGCGGGTCTGATGCCGTCGCCCTTTCGATTTCGTCCCGCAGGAGAAAGCGGCATCCCGGTAAGCGAACTCCTGCCGCTGACCTCGCGATGCGTCGACGACATGGCAATCATTCGTTCCACATTCACCGACAATCCCAACCACGGCCCTGCTCTGCTGCTCATGAATAACGGCACGATCCTGCCGACGCGGCCCAGCATGGGATCGTGGTTGTCGTACGGATTGGGCAGCGAGAATGCGAATCTTCCGGCATACGTTGTCCTGTGTCCGGGCAAGCCTGTCCGGTTTTCTATTCTCTGGACGAGTGCGTTCCTGCCGGGGTCTCATCAGGGAACCTACATCAATCATCGCGATCCTGTTCCCGACAAGCTGATCCCGTTTCTCCGGAATTCAGACGCTTCCAGAGCCGATCAGACGGCACAGGTTTCTCTGATGACGCAGCTCAATCGACTGCATCAGGAACGCAGTGGCCCGGATGGACAGCTGGAAGGCCGATTGCAGGCGATGGAAACGGCGTTTCGCATGCAATTCACGGGCACTGAGGCATTTGATCTGCAGCAGGAATCCAAGATGACTCGTGAATCGTACGGTGAAGGGCATTTTGCCAACGGCTGTTTGCTTGCACGACGGCTGAGCGAACGCGGCGTGCGATTTGTCCAGGTTTATTACGGCGACGGTCAGCCCTGGGACACGCACAGTGATCACGACAATCAGACGCGAAAACTTTGCCTCGATATCGATCGTCCGATCGCTGCATTACTGGCCGATCTAAAGCAGCGTGGACTGCTGGATGAAACGCTGGTGCTGTGGGGCGGCGAATTTGGCCGCACGCCGACGACCGAGAACGGCAACGGTCGCGATCACAATCATTTCGGCTTCACAACATGGCTGGCTGGCGGCGGCGTCAAGGGTGGCATGACGTATGGCGAAACCGACGACTTTGGTTTTCGCGCCATCCATAACCGAGTCCACATCCACGATCTGCACGCGACGATTCTATACTTGCTGGGCATCGATCACGAACGCCTCACGTACCGTTATGCCGGCCGTGACTTCCGACTGACGGATGTGGCTGGTAAGGTGATTCACGAAATTGTTTCTTAGTGCCAGATTCTCCGCGCCCCCAATGGATGCATTCTACGCCGCACAAATTTCCCAATACTATGCGATTACCTTCGCCGATGTCGGCATTTGGAATGTTGAATTCTGATCGGTTCCATTGATCCAATTGTTGTCATTTTGGCGTGTGTGCAAATTTTTGACGAAACTTCATACGGTTGCGATGGACTGCCATCTTGCCCGTGAAGTCTGCTGGTGTGTGCCCTTGCACTCTCTGGCATGTCCGGGATCGTCTCAAGCTGAAGCGCCGCTTCACTCGTCACGGCAGGACTTCGTATTTTTCCAATTTCTCCCAAGACTTTTGTCGCACGTGTCTTTTTTTCTTTCGTGCCTCCGTGTGAAGATCCTCTTCACCATCTTCCGAAAGGCTGCTGGGCCGATGTTGGAAACGCGACTCTAGTTTCACACAAAGGCACAAAGGCACCAAGGCACAATGTAAGGAACCCCGACGAATATTGGTTCAGGCTAAGTCGTAGGACCTGCCAAGCCGGTGGACCTGCACCTCGCGGAATAAGTTGCAACGGCGAGGACGCGAGGACGCGCTACGGGCCATTTTTGGATTGAAAATTGCTAGATTGCCAACTATAACGAACCTGATAGGTCCTGTCCCGATGACAACTTCCGACAATCGCATCATGCTCGCGATTTGCAATCAGCAAAAGGGTGCCGAATCTGATGAGACGCCGAGAAATGGTTCATGGGATGGCAACCGGCCTCAGTGTGCTTCTTGGCACAGGCGTATTGCCCGAGATCGCTCAAGCAGCCGACCAAACGGCTGGCAGCCCCAAACGCGTCATCTTTTTTTTGCAGAATCACGGATTTGACCCGTTAACCTGTATCCCCAACGGACTCAAGGAAAGCTGCGCCCTCGACGGTGTGACCCTTGAAAAGCCGATGCAGGCATTGGAGCCGTACAAGGGCAGGATGCATATCATCACAGGTTTGCATGGCCGCCATACGAACCCGGGCCATAGCGCCTATTTCGGGGCCCTCGGGGCCTATCGTGGTGGAACCGGTGTCCCACCGTCTGCCGCGACAATAGATTATGCACTCAGCCGATCACTGCCCGAGACCATCCTTCCGCCGCTCTGCATTGGCATGGAATCGCTTGAAAGTATGAAAGCGCGACCAACCCTTGCCACGCTTACTGCTTCAGGGCCGAATCAGCCGATCTTTATGCATTGCGATCCCAACATGCTGTATCAGATACTCTTTGGCAGTATTGCCGATGGAGATATTCAGAAGCATTACCAAGCTCGTTCACATGTCATGCTTGAAGTCGAGCGTGTGGCTAAACTCAAAGCAAAAGGCTTACCTAAGAGCGAAAGTGAGCGCTACGAAACGTATGTCAATGGATTTCGGGATCTTAACGGAATGCGTGAGAAGCTATCCGCTATTTCGGGACCACTCAAACAATATGCCCCTAAGCTCGATGAACGCTACACGAATCCACAATTCGAAACCGAGTGGCACGATGCCCTGTTGGAGATTGGGATTGCCGCTCTCCAGACAAACTTGACCAATGTCTTAACGATCGCCTCCGGATGCGGTGAGTATTTCGGTTCTTGGAAAGGACTAGGCATCTCCGACACCGGCCATGGGCTTGGTCATCTCGATCAGCCTGACAATCTTATCTGGACAAAGATTCGTCAGTACAACTGTGAGATGCTAGTTAAGCTCATGAAAGCTCTCGAGGCCATTCCTGAAGGCGGGGGCTCAATGATGGACAACACCCTGATTGTCTACACAAGCAATAATGCAGAAAAGCAGCACTCTGATGGTGCAACGTGGCCGTTCGTGCTGCTCGGCAACGCCGGCGGACGTTTTAAGACCGGCCAATACACCAACATCAAAGAACGCCCGATTAACGATCTCTACACCACTTTTCTGCACGGAATTGGCGCGCCGGTTGACCGCTTCAACATGGACAAGAACTTAGCCACTCTCCATCACAGCAAGCTAGGTCCCATCGAAGAACTGCTGGCCTGAAATGTCTATCACCAGACTCCTTTATTGCGCGGTTTTATTAACATTCCTGTTCTTTCCGCTGGCTACGGTGTGTCAAGCGGAACCAGGTAACGAGAGGGAAGCTACCTTCGCTCAAAGGGCCAAGCCCTTCCTTGCAAAATACTGCATGGATTGTCATGACAATGACACCATGGAAGGCAAGTTGTCTCTTGAGAATCTGCACGATGTCTCGGCGGAGAATGCAAGTTTGTGGAAACGGGTTTGGGAGCAGGTGGCCCTGAAAGAAATGCCGCCCCGGAAAGAACGAAACCAACCGGAATTAATGGAACGCCTGGAACTTTCCAATTGGATTACAACTGGACTGACCAAGGCCATGAAAGACAAAGGTGGGTTCAGTGAGCACCTGCGGCCGGGCAAAGGGAATCATCTTGATCACGATCTTCTTTTCGGCCCCTTGCCAAACAACCTTGAACCCGCATCCACCCCAGCACGCATCTGGCGCATTCACCCGCAGGAACATCTGGTCCGCCTAAATGACCTGATTTGCCTCAAACGGAAATATAATCCTGAACGCCCGGGACTTTGGACGCACGGCGATCATATCCCGTCGAATCTGGAAGGTGAAATAAAAGTCTATTTCGGTTTGGACGGCTACCTGGGAAGTTTTCATGATGCGTATAACTTTGGTGTCGATGGCTTTCAGTCGAGCCTGTCGATGATTCGGGACCATGGGTTGCGCAACTACCCGTTTCTTTACTCGGTGAACAGTTCCGAGGCAACGCAGATCGCAGGCATCGCGGAGGAGATTCTCCGGTTCATGGCATACGGCCCTGCCGCCGAACCCTACCAGTTTGCCGATGATATCGAAAAAGTCCCTGGAGAATACTGGGGACTGAATGTCATTTTCTATCGAAAGGAAATCAAACGACCTTTAACGCCAGTGTATGAGTTAATGAAAACGCCTGGCGTTAGCGACGAACGACTCATAGAAGTCATCCATTTTCTATTTGAAGCCTTGACGCTGCGTCCACCCACGAAAGGAGAGACAGCCACTTACCTGGAGATTGTGAATAAGTCCGTCGCGGAACTCGGTAAAGAGGACGGAGTCTTCATGGGACTTACGCCAATCTTCCTGGACCGCGACGCGCTCTTTCGCCCGGAACTTTGTGCAGGCGGAAAACCCGACGAGCATGGACGCGTCATGCTGCAAGGAGATGAACTCGCGCTGGCCATCAACTCCGCCTTTTCCTACATCCGGCCAGAGAATGATCACCTCAGAACCGCGCTGGCAGAGGGACAGCTAAAGACCCGCGAAGACGTCCAGCGGGAAGTCGTCCGCATTTTGAACGATGACAGCATCCGCAAGCCCCGCGTTCTGCAATTCTTTCGAGAATATTTTGATTACGATCGCGCCTCGACGGTCTGTAAGACTAGGCAGTCCATTGAGGAAAACGGGGCGCATTATGAATCGCACCCCGCAGTTATCAACAGCATGATTGCCAATATCGATGGTCTGATAGAGTTAGTCGTGCGGGAGGATAAACAGGTTCTCAGGGAAATGTTGACCACTACTCGTGTTATTTATCAGCCCTACACGTCAGTGCGAATCGCTCGTGGAATGACCACTGATATTGCTTACTTCATTAACAAAGAAAAGCCATTTGTTCCGGTAAGGACATATGATGCAGCTGTGGTCAAAAAGGGCGATGAAGAGCGAGTACAACACGAAGTCACTAATGAAAACCAGCTTCATCACATCTTGCCCAATCCCGCTCAACCGTTCTACGTGCGTCAGTCACAATTCGACAACGGAATTTTCCCGCCTGCCAAGAATGCCTTGAAGGCCATCACCACCGTAGACACGAGTGAGCGTCTCGGCATTCTCACCCACCCTGCTTGGCTGGTGGCTCATTCGGATGCGATGGACAACCACGCTATTTTACGCGGACGCTGGATTAGGGAGCGTCTCTTGGGTGATGCTGTGCCAGACATCCCGGTCACAGTGGATGCCAAATTGCCGGATGAACCTCAGTCAACTTTGCGTCACCGCATGCGCGTCACTAGGGAAAGCGAATGCTGGCGATGTCATCAGAAAATGGACCCGCTCGGCCTGCCGTTTGAAATGTATAATCATTTGGGAATGGTTCGTGATAAGAACCCAGCGAATAACTGGGGTCACCCGGTTGACACGACCGGTGAGATTACCCTCAGCGGCGACCCCGCTTTAGATGGGCCAGTGAAAGATCCCATGGAGATGATCAAAATGCTCGCCGCCAGCGAACGCGTCAAGCAGGTCTTTGTCCGGCACGCGTTTCGCTACTGGATGGGCCGAAACGAAACCATCAATGACGCCCCCATCCTTCAGGATGCCTACCATGCCTACCGCGACAACGATGGTAGCATGAAAGCATTATTGACATCGCTGCTCACGTCCGACGCCTTTCTTTATCGCAAGGTCCTTCATAAATAAACTCTCCGGGGGCAGAGCAGATTTGCGGGACAAAGCATACCGTTTCTGACGAATATTTGCTGGACGAACCGTTTGTCATCATAACTGCACTGCTCGTGCTCAACCCGACTGCGACGCGCATCCGATGTCTGTACGGTTTGAAGAGGGCGTCCTTCGGGAAGAAGTGACGAAGTGTGAAAACTGCGTTGAAGATCGGATGTCCATCCATCAAACTGTCACATTGTCACGTTTGTGTGCAGGAACATCATTTCTTCGGATCTAGACTATGGGCAAGCATGTCGCGCGACTTATCGCAATGGGTGATATTCACGGCTGTATTCATGCGCTCGACGTCCTGCTGGCGGAAATTGCGCCAACCTCATCTGACCGCTTGGTTTTTCTGGGCGATCTGATTGATCAGGGACGTGACAGCTGTGCGGTGCTTGAACGACTGATTGAATTGCAGCAACAGTGTGATGTGGTCGTGATAAAAGGCAATCACGAGGAGATGATTCTTGCGGCGCGAGAGAGCGAAAGCACGCTTCGTTACTGGGAAAACTGTGGTGGTGTCGCAACGCTGAACTCGTACCGTTTCGGTGCGGTGCTCGCGGACATTCCGCCAGAACACTGGGCACTGCTGGAATCGTGCCAGCCGTATTTTGAGACCGATGAGTTTCTTTTAACGCACGCCAATTACCTTCCCGACCACGCGATCAGCCAGACTGACGAGCATCAATTGCGTTGGGCGCTGTTTGAACCTGAAGAGATGCGTCCGCATCAGTCTGGTCGCACAGTCGTCGTGGGACATACGGAGCAACGAAATTCCGAAATCCTCGACCTTGGCTTTGCAATTTGCATTGATACCGCCTGTTGGCGCCACGGGTGGTTGACTGCCTTGGACTGTCATTCTCGCGTCACCTGGCAAGCGAGCCGATGGGGTTTGCTTCGAGAATCTGCAGAGTCCACTCACCGAGGCTTGTACCCTCAGCCGTAAGCGTCCGGGGAATCCATTCTTGCTAGGCTCGGTAGTCTTGAGTCCGGTGTAATTCCGGTCTCTGGGCTTTTTCTGGTGAGGTGAGTTATAAGCGAACGGGAGCAGGTTTGGCATAAGCGGATTCAGTGGCAGCCGTGGTCGGGGCTGACTGTGGCCGAGTGCTGCGAAGAGGCGGGCGTTTCGGTTGCCTCATTTTATCGGTGGAAGAAACTGCTGACGGAGCTGCAGGTTCCTCGGCGACTACGATCGACGCAACGCACGGAAGTTCAGGCGTCAGGTTCTGAGGCGCCAACGTCTCAGTTTGTGCCGATTGCCCTGCGAGATTCTTTGACGAGTCCCGGTCCTCCGCAGAACATCGCATCAGACCATGGCAGCAGCATGCGAATCGAACTGCCCAACGGCGTGGTGATTCATGTGGCTGGCGATCTGGACGGTCAGCGGCTGGGCGATGTGATCATCGCGGCTGGTCAGATTCCGCAATGTTCATGCCGGGGCGACAGCGCACTGGGAACAGTACGTTCGTCGCCCCCGTTTTCAGCAGGTTTAATGCGCGCGCTGGGGGGCGTTTCCTTCGCGCGGCGGATCGGTGAGAAGTGGGATGTCGTCGCGGCGGCAGCATGCCGGGCGGGCCGAAGGCCAGAAATGTTCGGCGGCAGTCACAGCGGTGAGCTAAGTTCTCTGGCGGGCGAGGCGGCCGAACGTGGGAGGCCTCAATAAAAATGCCCGAACGGCTTTCGCAGAGCCGATCAGGCGGACCCGAGGGGAGCAAGACCTCCCGTGGGGCGGTCTCAGTGTAGCACCGGCGCGCCACCGCTGCCCGAAATTTCCCGATTTCCACCTCGCATTTGTTTGCGTAAAGGGTGCGGTCGGATCTTTGATGTGCGATCCGGCAATCAGCGATACTGTCAGGACCCGGAGTGTTTGCGACAGGTGCGTCGCTGGCTGGCCGCGAAACGGCAGCGAGCACATCGGCAACGGCCGGAAGTTCGTGAAAACCGAGCGACTGCCGCGCGAGAAGCTCGCGAACGCAAGTCGCGCCTGAAGACAGTTCCGCCTGCGCCCACGGAGCCGGTTATGCCAGCGGAACAGCCTGATCCGCCCGGCGCGTGGTCACGCAGCAGAAAAATTCCTGGCTCGATTTGTGACCGCGTCGGCTGTTACGAATCGCCTCGTCCAGCGTGCCGATGCCCGGCCCGCTTCTGCAGCCACGCATGTCGTGATGCGATGCAGTGTATGCGTGACCGTGAGCGGAAATGGTTGTGGCGCAACACGTTCGCTGGTGAGATCAAATGCCGGCAGCAGGCACGAAACCGGCAGGCAGCCCGGCGTACCGCTTCCGCTGATCGAGATTCATCAGACATCGGCGAAGCCACGACCACAGGCTCGGATGTCGTCCTTCCCTATCGATTGCCGCCTGATGCCTCAGTACCGTTGGGTGACCGAAAGGAGGACATTTCCCATGACGTCCAGAATCCAGAAACGACTGTTGCTTCCCAATCGCGTCCGCCGCCCGCCTGAGGAAGGGTTTTCATGGGTGGACCGCCGATTTCTAAAGGACTACGCCGCGCGACTCTCGCGTGACGCGATCCTGCTGTATTTCTTTTTTACGGCCGTTAGTGATCAGCAGGGACTCTCGTTCTACAGCGACGCCACCATCGCCGTGCGTCTGAGGCTGCCGGAAAAGGCAGTCTCAGATGCGCGTTGAACTGGTCACGCATGATCTGATTGCATGGCAGCGACCGCTGACTCAGGTGCTCTCGCTGCAGCAGCGAATGGCACTAGCTTAAGCTTCGGTGGTCTCGATGTCGTTCTAGTTCCTGAGCGACGACACAAGGCAGCGCTGCATATGATGGAGTTTCAGCCACGGGTTAAACAAGAGTGATGCGGAAATCAGAATCGGTATTCGATTCCGTTGATCCAGGATTGAATTTTGGAGTCCCCCACATTCAGATAATCGTATCCCGTGAAGATGCCCCATCCTTTGCGAGTAACTCCAACTGTTCCTCGGTAGTGAAACAACCCTGATTTTCCGAGTCGTCCCCAGTCGATCATATTGCTGACGACGATGGGGTCGGTCGGAAACCATTCGCAGCCGTATGTGGTGTTGATTCCCGCGTCCCTGCCGATTGAGTCGGCCAACCAGTTGACGCCCAGACCAGCGCGAAACTGCCACTTCGGACTCTGAGCGAAGCGGTACGTCAGGTTGAAGTCCCCGTTTGACAGATGATCGTTTCCGATCGACAGTTTCTCTTTCCGGAAATAGGCCTCTGTGTCAAATCCGAATCGACTCCAGATTTCTCCAAATAGTCGTACGTGTCCAGACTGCAATGCGTCAAAATCGGTACCGTAGTCACCCTGCAGAACCATGAGCGCATCGTGAGCGCCGGGAAGTTCCGAATCAAACAGCAATGCTCCGTTGCCCGAAGGATGATACGGATATCGCGGGAAGGCAGCATCCAGGCCTTCGTCCTGCACTGCGAGACGCGGCACCCAGATCGGACTAGTGACGCCCGCAAGAAATGCGTAACCAGCCAGTTGCTCAGCTGCACAATCATCGTCCAAGTTGCTGCCGAATTGAGACGGCCCAAACTGCGATTTCGATGAGTTTGAACGCCCATACTTTTCGTGGCTAGGTCGATTCCCCCCGCTTTCACCGCGCTTGCGACTCCTATCGCTGTCGCTCGACGGTTCGCTGTCCGATTCTCGCACTTCGCTTCGAAGTTTACTCAACGACTGGGCGCCGACCATTGGACATCCAAATCCCAGTGCCACAACAATTAGGATGCTGCATACAATCGAAGGTCGTTGTATTTGCCGAGAAGCATCCATGCCGTTGGCCTCACAATTCCAAACTCAACGGATATTGCGTTGAACACTTCTCCGTACGACGGCGAGACGGCCGGCGGCGAGCAGTACTAACTTATCCACCCGGCAGGGTAACAAAACATCAAGAATTCGAAAATAGTGAAAACTCCATCGTAGGAGGGTCGGAGGGTCCTGCCGCAACTGCGGTTCCGTTTTCTCAATCGGCGGCCAGTGTCAACTGCCATTTTCAGGCCGCCGCGTGACAATTACTAAATCCGTCCTCCGGAATCCATCGATGCGGAAAGTTCCACGTCGGCGAACACATGTACCATCCACCCTGTTCGCATCGACTTTTATTGCCAGCAAGGCTTCGAGTCGTTTGATTCTCTGTTCAAGCTTCTTGTTCTGTGCTTTCAGTTGCTCATTTTCTTTGGTCAGCTCGGCATTCGCGTGAGCGTGCTCTGCGATCTTCAAATCCCGTGGATCAGTTTCAGTGGATGTGGCGTCAGACCTCACGCACGGGTAACAAATCTATCCATTCTCCGAAACCCCAATCGAAAATGGGGAGCTACTCGTTGACCTGTTATCGCATCGACAAATTGGTGGCTAATGCTTAATCCCCGAGTAGACCTATGGAGTCCATTTGGAGGCGGACAGATTCGCCGGAATTCCTGCTCAGTATCCTGTGGATACCGTAT
>Ga0209553_1000254_pt1 | contig 27917 bp, 23 predicted proteins | sample LauGreFBDMM110DN_2_FD_188217 | JGI IMG/M metagenome (GOLD analysis project Ga0209553, IMG submission 188217) | Freshwater lake microbial communities from Lake Michigan, USA - Fa13.BD.MM110.DN (SPAdes) (version 2) | ecosystem: Environmental > Aquatic > Freshwater > Lake | place: Lake Michigan...
GGACCCATTATTGGGGGAATTTTAGCTGCGATTATCTACCTACAATTTTTGCAATAATCTTGCAATACCTTATCTTTGCAGCCGAAATAGAATATTATGGCAACAACAGGTAAAATCAAACAAATTATTGGCGCAGTAGTGGATGTGCAATTCCCTAATCAGAATGCACTTCCTGAAATCTATAATGCCCTAGCTATCTTAAAACCAAATGGCGAAAAAATCATTCTTGAAGTGCAACAGCACTTAGGAGAGGATAGTGTTCGTGCGATTGCCATGGAAGGAACTGAAGGTTTGGTAAGAGGCATGGAAGTGGAAGATTCAGGTAAGCCAATTTTAATGCCAGTGGGCGAAGATATTTATGGTCGTTTATTTAATGTAACAGGTGATGCGATTGATGGTCTACCACAATTAGATAAATCAAATGGTCGTTCAATTCATGCAGTTGCTCCAAAGTTTGAGGACTTGAGTACTGCCACTGAAGTGTTGTTTACAGGTATCAAAGTTATTGACTTGATTGAACCCTATGCAAAAGGTGGTAAGATTGGTTTGTTTGGTGGCGCGGGTGTAGGTAAAACAGTATTGATTCAAGAGTTGATTAATAATATTGCCAAAGGGCATGGTGGATTATCCGTATTTGCGGGTGTGGGTGAAAGAACGCGCGAGGGTAATGATTTATTACGTGAAATGATTGAAGCAGGTATCATGAAATATGGCGATGCTTTTAAACATAGCATGGAAGAAGGTGGTTGGGATTTAAGCAAAGTAAACTTAGAGGAATTAAAAGAATCAAAAGCTACTTTCGTATTTGGACAAATGAATGAACCTCCAGGAGCACGTGCGCGTGTTGCCTTAAGTGGTTTGACGATTGCAGAATATTTCCGTGATGGAGATGGTGCAGGAAAAGGAAAAGACATTTTATTTTTCGTTGATAATATCTTCCGTTTTACACAAGCAGGTTCTGAGGTATCGGCTTTATTAGGTCGTATGCCATCTGCGGTAGGTTACCAACCAACATTGGCAACTGAAATGGGATTGATGCAAGAGCGTATTACTTCAACAAAAAATGGTTCTATTACTTCAGTGCAAGCGGTGTATGTGCCTGCGGATGACTTAACAGATCCAGCGCCAGCAACTACATTTGCGCACTTAGATGCAACAACCGTATTGAGTCGTAAGATTGCCGATTTGGGTATTTATCCAGCAGTGGATCCTTTGGATTCAACTTCAAGAATTTTAACGCCAGCGATTGTAGGTGATGCACATTACAATACAGCGCAAAGAGTAAAAATGATATTACAACGCTACAAAGAATTACAAGATATCATCGCCATCTTAGGTATGGATGAATTAAGTGATGAAGATAAATTAATCGTATCTCGTGCGCGTCGTGTTCAACGTTTCTTATCTCAACCATTCTTCGTTGCGGAACAATTTACAGGATTGAAAGGGGTATATGTATCCATCGAAGATACCATTCGCGGTTTTAATGCAATTATGGATGGCGCCGTTGATCAATATCCTGAAGCTGCATTTAACTTAGTTGGATCTTTAGAAGATGCCATTGAGAAAGGTAAGAAAATGATGGCTCAAGCTTAATTAACAAATTAGAACATTTAAACTGCGCACATGTTATTGGAAATTTTAACACCCGACAAAAAGTTATTTAGTGGAGATGTATTTGGGGTGCAATTGCCAGGTATTGATGGTTTATTTGAAATTTTGAATAAGCACGCGCCTTTAGTGAGTGCTTTAGGCAAGGGTCAAGTAAAGGTATTAATGACTGCAACTAAAACGGAAGCCTATACCATAAAGAGTGGTTTTGTGGAAGTTGCTAATAATAAAACAACTGTATTGGTTGAAGGCGTTATGTAATGATAGAATAACAAAACATTATAAAATATTGAATCCCTCCCGACTTATCTGGAGGGATTTTTATTTATATTCACATAACGTAAAAAAGTACGTAAAAAAGTAATTTTACGTATTCCCTGTATATGAAAAAAACATTCTCAGTTATTATTGTTTTAATCACTTTATCCATTATTGGGATATTGTTCATCCAAATTACTTGGTTGCAGGGTTTGTTTTTATTGCAAAGGAATCAATTGTCTGAAAAAATCAACCAGACAGGTTTATTAGTAGTGACGGATATTGGCAAAAAAATGAATAGCGGTTTATCATTTCGTTTGCCAAAAAGAGGGCGATTGAGTTTAGAGAATGAGTATCATTTGCACAAGTTTGACGAATCTACAATTGCGGATATTTATGATTATAAAGAATTAAATCAAAAAATAAAATCCGCCCTTGAGAAATTTGAAATTGGGGATCTGCATTTTGAATTTGCGGTGGCAGATAAAAAAAGTATACTTGAACTAAGGAGTAATAATTTTGATGATTCTTTCACGGAAGATTTAAACAGCTTGCAGGTTCGCATACCAGTTATGCCACAGGACGTCATTGAACCCGTGGGTCCCTTTGAGTCGTTAATCATTGTTATTCCTGATGTAAGATTCTATTTACTAAATTCGTTGAAGTGGATTATTTTGGGGGCGATACTTTTTATTATAGTAGTATTAGCGGCGTTTTTTATTACCATTCGTTCCTTACTAAATCAGCGCAAGGTGAATGAAATAAAAAACGATTTTATTAATAACATGACGCATGAGTTAAAAACGCCATTGGCGACCATTTCACTAGCGGTGGATGCTTTAAAAACCGCAAAAGTGCAGTCGGATCCAACTTCAGTTGCCTATTTTAGTAATATTATCAAGGAGGAAAATGTGCGCATGAATAAACATGTGGAAACCATTTTAGAAACTGGGCAGCTTGAAAATAAGGACCTTGAATTAAATATGCAGCCGGTCAATGTGCACGACTTGATTCAGGCAGTGGTGGATAGTTATAAATTACAATTAGAGGAAAAGCCTTCTAATATTCATATGCAACTAGATGCAACAAAGCCAGAAATTAGTGCAGATGAAGAACACTTATTACATGTACTTTCTAATTTAATGGATAATGCCATTAAGTATTCCAAGGAAACGATTGATATTTTAGTAAGTACGACAAATGTGAATAATAAAATGATCATTACCATTGAGGACAATGGGATAGGGATGTCGAGCGAAACGACCAAGCATATTTTTGAAAAATTTTATCGCGCCCATTCTGGGAATATTCATAATGTAAAGGGTTTTGGTTTGGGTATGAGTTATGTAAAGCGCATTGTTGCCTTACATAAATGGCAGATCCGCGTGCAGAGCGAATTGGATCATGGCACCACCATTGAAATTACCCTTCCCGTTGCATAATCTGTATGGATACTATTATTGAATTATCGCTATTGGCCTGCCCCCTATTATTCATTGGAAGCGCAAGTAGCATCTGGTATCCAGAACAAACAACCATCACCGTAACTTAAAAATCGGTATTGCTGCGTTAAAGCGTGTTGGTAAATAGCTTTCCATTCATGCCCAACAATTGCTGCAATAATTAAAAGCAAGGTTGATTTGGGTTGGTGAAAATTGGTCACCAGTCCTTTCACCATTCTAAAATGGTAGCCTGGTAAAATCATTAATTGGGTTTTGGAAATCAGGGTTTGCAATTGATTGCTTTCCATCCAGTTTAAAATTGCATGGAGCGCTGCTAGTTTTGGTTTTTCTTTTTCACCCAGTTCATATGCATCCCATTGCAACAAATGAAAATCGTTGGGCGTGATATTCGGATTTGCAATAATTTTTATCCCCAGCCAATATAAACTTTCAATAGTTCTAAGTGAAGTAGTCCCCACTGCAACAAGTGTGTTGTTGTTTTCAATTAAGTGGTGAATTAATTTTTTTTCAATTTCAAAAAACTCCGCATGCATGGGGTGGTCGTTAATGATTTCCGTTTTCACAGGAAGAAATGTGCCTGCGCCAACATGAAGGGTTAAAAACTGAAGCCCAATATTATTGCTTGAAATTTTATTTAATAATTCATGGCTAAAGTGTAAGCCTGCTGTAGGTGCGGCAACGGAACCTTCTTCACTTGCATAGGTGGTTTGGTATCTTTCTTTGTCTTCGGCTGTGGTGTTTCTTTCAATATAAGGGGGTAATGGAATTTGACCAATGAGTGCTAATATTTCAGAAAATATAATTGTTGCATCATCCCATGAAAATTCAATTAAAAATTTACCATCTGTTTGATTTATTTTTTTTGCATAAAAATGAATCTCTTTATCATTATAGAATAATATTTTTTCAAGGAATTCGGTTTTCCATTTTTTCGCACCACCCACTAAACAATTCCATACTACGCTGTTAGTTGCTTGCATGGCTATTTGTACAGGACTGAATTCCATACCTGGTTCCAAACAAAATATTTCTATGACACTATTTCTAGTTGTTTGTACATTTTCATCTTGATGCGTATTTATTTTATCTTGATGGGATTTTGTTATCGTGTTTGCATCTGCAATTGTTGTATTGGCAGCAGCTACTTTATCTACTTGTTTGTCAAATAAAATTCTTGCAGCAATTACTTTACTATTATTAAATAGCAAAGTGCTATGAGCTGGTATAAAATTCGCGATGTTTTGATATTGGCTATCTGCGATGATCTGTTTATCCCATACCAATAATTTACTGTCGGCTCTATTTTGGGAAGGTGTATATGCTATTCTTTCATTAGGTAAGTCGTAGTCAAAGTCAATTAAATTCAGTTTTGGTAGCTGCTTCATGGGGCAAAGGTACATATTGCCTTGATTTTCACCCTAATTCACCAGTTATTAACCTCTTTTTTGGGGTTTTCCACAGCTATAAACATCCAATTTTATAGAATTTAGCCAAAATCCATCCAAATCCCTTTACTGTATTGATTATCAGCTTGGTTTATTACTTGTGGAAAACTAGAAGGGGTCATTTGGCCTTTAAAAGTGGTAAAATGTGTTAATTTGTGTGAACAAGTGGTAAAAAACACTTTAATTATTAACAATGACAGGCTTTCACGGAGAATATCAATCAACCATCGACGCAAAAGGGCGTTTTCTGCTTCCCGGCAGCTTGAAAAAGCAGTTGGCAGAAGGAGAGACGCATTTTATTGTGAGCAGGGGGTTTGAGAAGTGTTTGACACTTTATCCAATAAAAAGCTGGCAGGGTATATTAGATCGTATTAGCCAATTGAATGATTTTGATCCTAAAGTGAGACAGTTTCGTCGTCAATTTTTAGGTGGCGCAACCGAGGTAGAATTAGATGGCGCTGGTCGTATTTTATTACCAGCTACATTAAGAGAGTTTGCTTTACCAGGAAAGGAAATTGTATTAGCAGCTGCCTTAGATCGTTTCGAAATTTGGGATGCTAGCAAATACAAACAGCTCTTTGAAGATTTTTCTGCAGATGAATTTAGTAATCTAGCGCAGGAAGTAATGGCAGGAATTAAAAAACAAGATTAAGCAACAAAGATGCAAAATCAAAATAATGATATCGTTGCATCGGAACAAGTTGCTTTTTTGACTGATTATCATGTTCCTGTTTTATTTAATGAGACAATGTCGCATTTGAACATTAAGCCAAATGGGGTTTATGTGGATGCAACATTTGGCGGGGGAGGTCATAGCAGAGGTATTTTATCAAAATTAGGTCCAACCGGAAAGCTCGTTGCCTTTGATCAAGATGCAGATGCTAAAAATAACTTACCCAACGACAAGCGCATTGTTTTCATTCCTGAAAATTTCAGATACCTACAGCGGTTTTTACGTTTAAATAAAATTAATCAAGTAGATGGTGTTTTAGCTGATTTAGGCGTGAGTAGCCATCAATTTGATGAAGGGACTAGGGGTTTTTCAACAAGGTTTGATGGTCCATTTGATATGCGTATGGATCAACGCCAGCTAAAAACTGCTAAGCAGGTAATTGAAAGCTATGATGAATCTGCATTACATAAAATGTTTGAACAATATGGGGAAGTGTCCAATTCAAAAACATTGGCGAAGCATATTGTTACCAACAGAACGCATATAAAACTTAATACCGTTGCCGATTTCAAGTTATTGATTGCACCGGTAGTAAAAGGGAATCCAAATAAATATTGGGCACAAGTTTTTCAAGCGATTAGAATAGAAGTAAACGAAGAGATGGACGCGCTTAAGGATTTATTAGCGCAACTAAAAGAGGTAGTAAAACCAGGAGGAGCTGCAGTGTTGATCACCTTTCATTCGATCGAAGACAGATTGGTGAAAAATGCATTTAGAGTTGCCCCTGAGGAAGAAAACGAGGCGAATCCTTTCTTATCCGTAGAAAGGGAAAAATTTTGGAAGATCATTACAAAAAAACCTGTAGTGGCTTCTGAGAAAGAGATGAAAGAAAACAATCGAAGCAGAAGCGCAAAATTGCGTGCTGCGGAAAGATTATAAGTAGTATGTCCGTACCCGTTAACCCAAATCCAAAAGCTGCTTTTAAAAGCATCTTTAATTATCAATGGATAGTCATGAACATTACCTTGTTTTTGTTCCTGGCATTTTTAGCAATCCTCTACATTGCGAACGGGCATTTAACCGACAAGACCATTCGTCAAATTAATACCACACAAAAGGAGTTAAAGGAATTACAGTTTGAGTATAAAACAGTTAAGGCGGAGTTAATGCGCCGTAGCCGTGCAGTTGAAATTGAAAATGAAGTAGCCCGTTTTGGTTTAGTGGTTGCTAAGGAAATGCCTATTCGTTTGGTTTTAGAAAAAAGAATTCCATCTGCCAATAATAATTTAAAAGAAGATTCAAAATAATGGATGTAAAACGCGACATATTATGGCGGGTTTATTTAAGCTATATCTTAATCGTTATAGTTTGTATCACCATTTTAGGTAGGGCATTTTATATTCAACAAGTGGAAGGCAAGTATTGGAGAAGCTTAAGTGATAGCTTACATCAACGCATTGTGGAAATTCCAGCTGCTAGGGGAACTATTTACAGTGAGGATGGACAAATGTTGAGTACCAATATGCCTAGGTTTGACATTTACATTGACTTTAGGGTTCAGCCATTACACGAAAAGAGCGGAAAAATATTTAGAGAAAATATTGACTCTTTGTCTATTTCATTAGCAAGTTTATTTAAGGATAAATCTGCGGAAGGGTATAAAAATGAATTGACAAAAGCATTTGAGGCAAGCGAAGGGAATTATGAGCTAAGAAAAAAGATTGACTATCGTGAATATTTAACATTGATTAAGTTTCCAATGTTCCGATTGGGTCGTTATAAGAGTGGATTGATAGCACAGGAGAAAAACTTTAGATTGAACCCTTATGAAAATATTGGATATCGTACCATTGGTTTAGCGAGAGATGAAAATAAAGTAGGACTTGAAAAGTCATACGATACTGTATTAAATGGACGCAATGGTCGTCAATTAGTTCGTGCCATTGCAGGTGGTGTTACCGTTCCTGTGGAAGAAGGGCAATTTGAAATTGAACCAGAAACTGGTAAAGATATTGTAAGCACCATTGATGTTTTTATTCAGGAAGTGACTGAGAATGCATTGATGAAGATGATGATCAAAAATGAAGCGACATCAGGCGTAGCGATGGTGATGGAAGTGAAAACAGGTAAAATTAAAGCCATTGCGAACCTAGGAAAAATTAGCGAGGGCGTATATAGAGAGGATTTGAATTATGCAATGACACCTACTGAACCTGGATCTACCTTTAAATTAGTTACCCTATTATCAGCTTTAGAGGATGGTAAAGTTACTTTGAATTCACGTGTTAATTTAGAAGGAGGTACTTGGAATGTAGCAGGCCAAACGGTATATGATTCTGAAAAGCATGGAAAATTTGATGCTTCAGTACTAGAAGCATTTGAAGAAAGTTCAAATGTAGGTATGGCAAAAATTGCCATGGCTAGTTATAATGACAATGTGGATGTATATTTTAAGCATTTAACAAAATTGCGATTGGACTCCACTTCTGGTATTGATTTAGTGGGGGAGAAGCAACCAAGAATTGTAAAACCAGGCAATAAAATTTGGGGTCCAACCACTTTGCCATGGATGGCATTTGGTTATAATATTGAAATAGCGCCAATTCAAACTTTGAATTTATATAATGCGATTGCAAATAATGGAGTGATGATGAAGCCTTATTTGGTGAATGCAATAAAAGAAGAAGGACGCATTTTAAAATCATTTTCACCAAAGGTATATAATGCGCAATTGTGCAAGCCAACGACCATTAGAGATTTACGTATCGCTTTAGAAGGAGTTTGTATTAATGGCACTGGAAAAAAATTATTTGCGAATAGCTTATATAAAGTGGCTGGTAAAACAGGTACGGCTAAAGTAGCGAATGGAAATAAGGGCTATGGCGAAGGTATTTTCCAGTCTTCATTTGCAGGCTATTTCCCTGCGGATAATCCACAATATACGATTGTAGTGATTATAAAAAATAAGGCACATGCTGCTAATTATTATGGTGCATCTGTTGCAGGTCCGGTTTGGAAAGAAATTTCAGATCGGTTGTATTCAACTTATATTCAAAATAAATTAAACATACTTCCTGCATTTAATGTAAAAGACAGCCAGCTGTTTAATTATTCAATTTCTAAAATGTCCTTACAAAAAATTGCGACCACTTTAGCGATTCCTTATAAAGATTCTACAAATGCTTCTACAGATTGGGTTAATGTAAATGGTATTGGATCAAATGTAGTTAGTAGACAACAAATCATTTCAGACAGTACGATGCCGGATATCAGTGGATTAAAATTACAGGATGCATTGTGGTTGTGTGAAAAAAGAGGCTTATTAGTAAGCTGTATTGGGAAAGGTAAAGTAGTGAAACAAAGTATTGCACAAGGCGCTTATATTTCAAAAGGACAACAAATTCAAATTGAGTTAAATTAATGAAAGAATTACAATCTATATTATTTGGAGTTGCACTTCGTGAAGTGGTTGGATCAACGAAGCAACTAGTGAATGATATTCAGATGGATTCAAGAAAGGCGACGCCTGCATCTGTATTTGTCGCCATTAGCGGTGTGCAAGTGGATGGGCATCATTTTATTGACACCGCCATTGAAAAAGGAGCTACAGTTATTGTTTGCGAAAAATTGCCTGGAGTAAAAATTTCTGGAGTTACTTACCTAATGGTTGAAAATACAAGTGTTGCAGTTGCCATCATGGCACATCAGTTTTATAATGAACCCTCTAATAAAATAAAATTAGTTGGCATTACGGGTACCAATGGAAAAACGACCGTAGCCACTTTATTATTTAAATTATTTAAGGGTTTGGGATATACCTGTGGTTTAATAAGCACTGTTGAAAACCACATTGCGGATACTATTGTACCAGCGACACATACCACACCTGACGCAATTCAATTAAATGCATTGTTGGACAAAATGGTGCAAGCTGGATGCACACATGTGTTTATGGAAGTGAGTAGTCATGCTATCCATCAGCATCGTGTTACAGGATTAAATTTTACTGGCGGGATATTTACAAATATTACACATGATCATTTAGATTATCATAAAACTTTTGAGGCGTATTTGGATGCTAAAAAAGCATTCTTTGATCAATTGTCAAATACCGCATTTGCCATCACCAATTTGGATGATAAAAATGGTGGGGTAATGTTAGCTGATACCAAGGCGAATAAGTTGACATATGCATTACATGCGCCAGCAACGTATAAAGGAAAAATATTAGAAAATCAATTACATGGATTGGTATTGTTGGTGAATGAAATTGAAGTGCATTGCAGGTTGATTGGCATATTTAACGCATATAACTTTTTAGCAGTGTATGGTGCTGCTATTCAATTAGGTGAAAAGTCGGAGCAGGTATTAACAATACTAAGTGCATTAACGGGGGCAGAAGGTAGGTTTGATTATATCATCGGGATTGACCAACGCATTGGGATTGTTGATTATGCGCACACGCCAGATGCATTGGAAAATGTATTGACTACGATAGCGAAATTAAGAAAAGGTGGAGAGGATGTGATTACTGTGGTTGGATGTGGTGGGGATAGAGATAAAACCAAGCGTCCAATGATGGCACAAGTGGCCTGTGATTTAAGTACTAAAGTGTTTTTCACAAGTGACAACCCTCGTTCTGAGGATCCCAATGAAATTATTAAGGATATGGAGCAGGGGTTGAGTAGTGCCGCTAAAAGAAAGTATATCAATATCGTGGATCGCAAAGAAGCGATCAAGGCGGCGGTAAGTTTTTCAAAACCAGGGGATATTATTTTAATTGCTGGGAAAGGCCATGAGAAGTACCAAGATATAAAAGGCGTGAAACAACATTTTGATGATAAAGAAGTATTACAAAATTTATTTAACGATTTAGCCAAATAAACCTCCTATGCTGTATCAATTATTTTCATGGTTAGACAAAACATTCAATATACCTGGATTAGGGGCATTCCAGTTTTTGACATTCAGAATTGCAATGGCGATTTTGTTATCCTTATTCATTGCAACTGTTTATGGAAAAAAAATAATTTTATTTTTACAAAAAAAGCAAATTGGTGAAAGTGTACGTGAATTAGGTTTGGCAGGAGAGCAGCAAAAAAAGGGAACGCCTACTATGGGAGGGATCATTATTTTGTTGAGTATCCTGATCCCAACTTTGTTATTTGCCAATTTGGATAAAGTGTATATCCGTTTGATGATTTTATGTACAGTTTGGTTGGGTTTAATTGGTTTTTTAGACGACTATTTTAAAATTAAAGCCAGAAAAGAATCTCAAAATAAAGGGGAAGCGTATAAAAAGAAAAACAGTGATGGATTGGCGGGTATTTCAAAAATTATTGGTCAAGTTGGATTAGGTATCATCATTGGAGTAACATTATACTTTAGCAATGCAGTGACGGTGGAAAGAGAAATTGTTTCAACCAATGTTTCCGAAAGTTTGGCTAAAGGGGAGAAGGTCGCTAAAGGTGCTGACATTGTAATTAGAAAAATTAATGGAGAGGAAAGAAGGTTTGTAAAAGTAAAAACACCTATCACGACTATTCCATTTGTTAAAAATCATGAATTTAATTATAGCAGATTGGTGCGTTGGATAGGCCCAGGTGCTGAAAAATATACATGGATCATTTATATATTAATTGTCACATTTATCATCACTGCGGTTTCCAATGGTGCCAACCTAACCGATGGGCTTGACGGATTAGCTGCTGGGGTGAGTGCAATTATAGGTGCTGCATTAGGCGTATTTATATATGTAAGTGGTAACTATGTTTTCGCTGACTATTTAAACGTAATGTACATACCAAATTTAGGGGAGTTATCCATATTTGTAGGTGCATTTGTAGGGGCTTGTATTGGATTTTTATGGTACAATGCTTATCCAGCACAGGTTTTTATGGGAGATACTGGAAGTTTGGCACTGGGCGGTATTATTGCTTCATTAGCTATTATCGTTAGAAAAGAATTATTAATACCAATTTTTTGTGGTGTGTTTTTAATTGAAAACTTAAGTGTTATTATTCAAGTTGGTTATTTCAAATACACTAAGAAAAAATTTGGAGAAGGTCGAAGGGTATTTTTAATGAGCCCACTGCATCATCATTATCAGAAGAAGGGATTTCACGAAAGTAAGATTGCAGTTCGTTTTTGGATCATCACCATTTTATTAGTAGTTGCCTCCATTTTAACATTAAAAACAAGATAATACATTGTCCAAAAGATTAGTCATATTAGGTGCAGGTGAAAGTGGAATAGGTACTGCTTTATTAGCCAAACAAAAAGGCTATGAGGTATTTGTATCTGATGGAAGCGCCATTAAAGCTAATTTCCAAAAAGAGTTGGAGGACAATGGCATTGTTTTTGAGTCTGGCAAACATAGTGTGGATCAAATATTGAATGCGGACGAAGTAATGAAAAGCCCGGGCATCCCTGAAAAAAATGAAATGGTGAAGGCCATCAGAGCCAAAGGCATTCCCGTGGTCAGTGAAATTGAATTTGGGTATCGATATAAGGGCTTTAGTAAAATTGCAGCAATTACTGGCAGCAATGGAAAGAGCACAGCCACTTCATTGTTATATCATATTTGCCAATTAGTCAATGATGATGTAGCGATGGTAGGTAATATTGGATTTTCATTTGCGAGACAAATAGCTATTGCGCCTAAATCCTTATACATTATTGAGGTAAGCTCATTTCAATTAGACGATATCATACATTTCAAACCCGATATCGCTATTTTATTAAATATCACAGAAGACCATTTAGACAGGTACGATTACAAATTTGAAAACTATATTAAAAGTAAGTTTCGAATTATTGAAAATCAAACTGCACAGGATTATTTTATTTACTGCATTGACGACGAAGTCATTGTTAAACATTTAGCACTACTAACTACTAATACTAACCCATTACCATTTTCTATGAAACAAGAAGTAAAAAAAGGAGGCTACATCAAAAACGACCAAATGATGTTGAAAATCCAAGAAGAACGCGTGTCGATGAGTATTTATGATTTTGCATTAAAAGGCAAGCATAATGCTTATAATACAATGGCAGCAAGCATTGCTGCAACTACTTTGGGAATTCGCAAGGAAAAAATCCGCGAAGCCGTAAGTAATTTTCATAGCCTCGAACACCGCATGGAATTTGTGGCAACTGTTCGTGGTGTTGACTTTGTGAATGATAGTAAGGCCACTAATGTAAACAGTACCTGGTATGCGTTGGAGAGCATGCAAAAATCTACGGTTTTAATTTTAGGCGGCGTTGATAAAGGCAATGACTATGAATTAATCGCTGAATTAGTAAAAGAAAAAGTAAAAGCGATTATTTGCATGGGTACGGACAATAAAAAAATCATTGACTTTTTTGGAGATAAAGTGGCTTCAATAGTGGAAGCTGATTCTGCAAAAAAAGCAGTGACTGCTGCATTTAAATTAGCTGAAAAAGGAGATGTTGTTTTGCTAAGTCCAGCTTGTGCAAGTTTTGACTTATTTAAAAACTATGAAGATAGAGGTATTCAATTCAAAGAGTCAGTTAAAGAATTATAAGCATGTTCAACGAGACCACGGATAAATTATTTTCACAAATGCCTTCGATTGGAGGTATGAAAGAGCATTTAGACCAAAGAACAAGGGGTGATAGATATATATGGGGGTTAGTCATTGTATTATCATTGATATCTATACTGGTCGTGTATAGTGCAACGGGTTCTTTGGCATATAAAATGTACCGTGGGAACACAAGCGTTTATTTATTTAAGCAAGTAATATTCACCTTAGTGGGTTTGGTCGCAATTTTTGGACTACACCGTATTAATTATACGGTTTTTTCAAAAATTGCAACCATACTTTTCATGTTGTCAATACCACTATTAATTTATACTTTATTTTTTGGGGCTAAAATAAATGAAGGAAGTAGGTGGATTAAATTACCTATTATCAATTTGACTATACAAAGTAGTGATATAGCCAAGCTTGCTTTATTTATGTATATATCAAAGGTGTTAAGTAAAAAACAGGAAGTCATTAAGGATTTTAAAAAAGGGTTTTTACCAGTCATTATTCCAGTATTTATTATTTGTGCATTAATTATGCCGGCAAATCTGTCAAATGCATTATTGACTGGCGCTACTTCCTTATTGCTCATGTTTATTGGACGCATTAGTTTTAAGCATATATTTTTGACCATTTTAGTTGCCATGATTCCTGTGGCAATAATTGTCAGTGTGGCAATAGCGACACACTCCAGTAAATCGGTAGAAGGTCAGCCAGTGGTTGCTGAAAAAATGAAAAGTTTTGGTCGCATTGGCACTTGGGTGAATCGTGTGCAGGATTTTATGTACGCCAACGAAAGGGAAGTTCCTTACCAAGTGCAACAAGCAAAAATTGCCATTGCTAATGGAGGTATCTTTTTTGGATTAGGCCCAGGAAATAGTCAGCAGAGAAATTTTTTACCGCAAGCGTATAATGATTTTATATATGCGATTATTATTGAGGAATATGGATTAATTGGAGGCGCATTTATTATTTTTATTTATTTGGTTTTTTTGTTTAGATGTATACGCATTTTTAGAAAATGTCCTTATGCTTTTGGCGCTTTTTTAGCCCTTGGTTTAAGTTTTACATTAATTATTCAAGCCATTGCAAATATGGCGGTGAATGTGAATATTGTTCCAGTGACAGGGGTAACATTACCATTAGTGAGTATGGGTGGAAGCTCATTCATATTTACTTGTTGCTCCATTGGATTGATATTGAGTGTTGCACGAAATGTGGAACAAATGGAAGGGAAGGCGCCAGTTGAAACTGAAATTGAATTACCTGACGAAAATACTGAGATAGACAATGGTGTTAAATCCGCAATATAAAAACATACGCATCATCATCGCTGGTGGTGGTACCGGTGGACATATTTTTCCTGCGATAGCGGTAGCGCAAGCTATTCAAAAAATACAACCGGATGCGGCAATACTATTTGTGGGTGCACAGGGTAAAATGGAAATGGAGAAAGTACCACAAGCGGGCTATGATATTATTGGGATCACCATTGCCGGGTTTAACAGAACTAATTTATTAAAAAACTTATCATTGCCTTGGAAATTGTTAAAAAGTTATTTTCAAGTGAAGGCGATTATAAAAAAATTCAAACCCAATGCCGTTTTTGGTGTAGGGGGCTATTCTAGCTTTCCGGTTTTGAAGCAAGCGCAAACAAAAGCTATTCCTACATTTATCCACGAATCAAATGCATTTGCAGGAAAAGCAAATCAATGGTTAGGTGCTGATGCAACGCAAATATTTACTGGCACAAACGGTATGGAAACATTCTTCCCTGCTGATAAAATATTAGTTACAGGTAATCCAGTTAGGCAAAATATCATCCAGACTTCCTACAGCAAAAATAATGCAGTGTTACATTTTGGTTTAATGCCCAATAAAAAAACAGTTTTAATTGTCGGTGGAAGTTTGGGGGCGAGCTCTATTAATAAAGCGATTCAAAATAATTTGGCAGCATTTTTGGAGGACAACATACAATTGATTTGGCAAACTGGTAAACCGAATGCTGCCGCGTATGTAACAGCGGCAAATGATTATGCCAATGTTTATGTGAGTTCCTTTATTGATGACATGAGTGCCGCTTATACTGCTGCAGACATTGTGGTAAGCAGATCCGGTGCAATGGCTGTCGCTGAAATTTCAATCACGGGCAAGGCGGCCATTTTTGTTCCTTATCCACATGCAGCGGAGGATCATCAAACCTATAATGCTTTGGCATTGGTGGAAAATGGCGCTGCGAAAATGGTGAAAGATAATGATGTGGATCAAAAACTGATCCCTTTATTACAAAGTTTGATGCAGGATGATCAAAGTAGGCATTTGATGGAAGAAAAAATAAAAGCATATGCATTTACAAATGCAGATGAAGTAATTGCAGCACAAATACTACAACATATTTAAAAAATAAAAACGAAATCGTAATAAAGAATACGCTAATAAAGAATACGCTAATAATGAATACACAAACAATAAATCCGCTAACGAATATAAAAAATATCTATTTCATTGGAATTGGGGGTATTGGAATGAGTGCATTGGCAAGGTATTTTAATACACAAGGTGTACAAGTTTCAGGCTATGATAAAACGCCCACTTTATTGACGGATGATTTGGTGAAGGAAGGGATAAAAATTCATTTTGAAGATGATTTAAACCAAATGGATAAAGCGGCTACTGTCATTGTATATACACCTGCTATACCTGCGGATCATGGGGAATTAAATTATTACAGAGATAATGGTTACCATGTAGTTAAGCGTAGTGATGTTTTACAATGGGTTACTGAAAATGCTTTCACGATAGGCATTGCTGGTACTCATGGAAAAACCACGACCACTTCAATGACAGCTCATATTTTAAGACATACGGAATATGGTTGTAATGCATTTTTAGGAGGCATTGCTTCCAATTATAATACCAATTTTTGGAGCCATGAAAAAAATGTTGTGGTTGTAGAAGCGGACGAATACGATCGTAGTTTTTTAAAATTGTCGCCTAATATTGCCGTCATCACTGCAGTGGATCCGGATCATTTAGATATTTACGGAACAGCAGCCGAAGTATTAAAAGCATTTGGGCAATATGCGGATAAGATTAAGCCTGGTGGCACATTGATTCAAAAAATGGGCACTACGGTGGTCACTAATTCGGAAAATAAAACGATGCAAACTTATGGGTATGATAAAAACGATGCGGCTTATCATACGCAAAATTTAAAAGTAGTGGATGGGTCCTATATTTTTGATTTAGTGCACCCAGGGGGCGTTTTGAAGGAAGTGGTTTTAAATATGGGCGGCTTGCATAATGTTGAAAATGTAACTGCCGCAATTGCAATTGCATTAACATTAGGCATTGATGAAAATAAAATCAAGTTAGCTGTTGCTGATTTTAAAGGAGTAAAGCGTCGCTTTGAGTATAAGGTTAAAACCGCTAATAAGGTTTTGATTGACGATTATGCGCACCATCCTGAGGAATTAAATGCATTAATATCTGGTGTAAGAAGTATTTATCCTGGCGAGAAAATGGTTTTAGTTTTTCAACCCCACTTATATAGTCGCACGCAGGATCAATGTGATGGCTTTGTTGAAACTTTGGATAAAGCAGATGAAGTTATTTTATTACCTATTTATCCAGCAAGGGAATTGCCTATTCCTGGCGTTACAAGTGATATGCTCGTTGAAAAAATGCGTATCTCAAAAAAACAAGTAATGTCAAAAGAAGCATTATTGGCATGGGCGGCAACCACTCCTGATAAGTTAATTGTGATGGCAGGGGCAGGTGATATAGATGTTTGTATCAATCAAATTAAAGACCTACTTATATCTACTAAATGAAGCAATGGCAAAACATATTGATTAAAACTTTGTGGAGCATTGCAGGTGCAGCACTACTATTTTTATTTGTAATTGCATGGAAAGCTAAAGTGAGCAAAAAAGTTTCGCAAATACAAGTTGAATTGGTGGGCGAAACAACCAAGGCTTTATTTATGGATGAAAATGAAATCACCCAAATTTTAAAAGACCAAGGGATCACCAAAGGCACCGTTGTTGAAAGCATCAATTTAACATCGATTGAGCAGGAGTTAGAAAAAATAAGGTGGATAAAAAATGCAGAGCTATTTATCAATAACCAACAATTATTAGAAGTTAAAATACAGCAGCGAATCCCGATTGCACGTGTTTTTACTGTTGCAGGAAGTTCCTTTTATATTGATGATCAAGGTAGGCGTTTACCTTTAAAACAGCTTACCGTGCTGCGTTTGCCTGTATTTACAGGGTTCCCAACAGATCAAGATAAATTATCTGCACCAGATAGTTTATTACTTAATGATTTGCTCCTTTTTTCAAATACCATTAAAACGGATAGTTTTTTCATAGCGCAAATAGCACAAGTAAATATTGGACCTAATGGTGATTTTCAAATGGTGCCTAGTTTGGGCGATCATACTGTTTTAATAGGGTCGGTGGATAATTTAGGCGATAAATTAAACCGATTATATACTTTCTATAAAAAAGTGTGGGTACAAAGTGGTATCAATGCCTATCAGGTATTGGATTGCAGATTTGACGGACAAATTGTTGCCCTAAAAAAGGGATTGGAACCTATTCAATACGCCCCCGGCATACTACCATTTCAAAATTCGGTATTCGCTAATACGGAAAATATCATTTTGAATACGGATACTGCATCAGCACCTATCCTTAAAGATACCGTGAAGAAAGTGGCGCCCATTGTTGTAAAAAAGGAGGTCAAATTAGGTGAAAATAAAGTAGCTGAGAAGCCTGCAGTCAAAGGGGCTACAAATAAAAATACCACCCCAATAAAAATCAAAAAACAAATCAATCAAACAAACAATAAACAAAACAATAAATCGTTAATTAACAAGAAGAAATCCGCGAAAGCTTTAATGCCGACAAAGACTACTTCCAAGAACAACAACAACTAACAACTAAAATACATAACAATGAGTCAAAATGATTCGCCCATCATTGTGGGTCTAGATATTGGTACCACAAAGATTGCGGCTATAGCTGGCAGAAAAAATGAGTTTGGCAAATTAGAAATTTTGGGCTTTGGCCGTGCCAATAGTAATGGGGTACAACATGGTCAGGTGTTAAACATTGATCAAACCATTAAAGCAATTCAACAAGCACTGCAAAATTGTCAATTAAGCAATCCTGATTTAGAAATCAATGAAGTATTTGTGGGTATTGCAGGTCATCATATTAAAAGTTTACAAACAAGGGGTGATATGGTTCGTCAGGATGCGGAGAACGAAATTCAACCTTGGGAAATTGAGCAGTTAATCAACAACCAACGCAAAACATTTATTCCAGCTGGGGATCAAATTATTGACGTGATACCACAAGAGTTTCATGTTGACAATAATCCAAATGTAAAAGAGCCAGTAGGCGTTAATGGGGTAAAAGTAGGGGCTAATTTTTTAATCCTAACGGGCGACAGAAATGCAATTCGCAATATTAATCGTTCTGTTGAGCGTAGTGGTTTGGTGACAAAGGATCTAGTGTTACAACCCCTAGCTTCGGCGAGTGCGGTGATGAGTGATATCGATTTAGAAGCGGGTGTGGCAATTTTAGATATTGGTGGTGGCACCAGTGATTTAGCTGTGTTTTATGATGGCATCTTGAAGCATACTGCTGTAATTCCATTCGGGGGTGAAAATATAACCAATGACATTCGACTTGGCTTAGGCGTTTTGAAAAGTCAAGCTGAGGCAATGAAAGTGCAGTTTGGTAGCGCTTTAGCAGATGAGGCAAAAGCCAATGCTTATGTAACTATTCCAGGTTTAAAAGGAATGCCTGCAAAAGAAATCAGTGTGAAAAGTTTGGCAGGAATTATCCAAGCAAGAATGAGTGAAATATTGGATTTTGTCACTTATCATTTAAAGCAAGTGGGTTTGGATAGTCGTCAATTAAATGGCGGTGTGATATTAACTGGTGGTGGATCTCAATTGAAGCATCTTATACAATTAACCGAGTATATCACTGGTTTGAATGCAAGAATTGGATTGCCTAATGAACATTTAGCGCCTAATCATATCGATGAGTTGAAAAAGCCAATGTATTCAACATGTATTGGATTAATCTTAAAAGGTTACAACGATTTCGAGCAAAATTATAAGGTATTTGCTGAGAACTTTAAAAGAGTGGAAGTGCCTAAATCATTGACCGTAAATAGCAGCAATGCGAATACTTTAACGAGTCAAAAAGTGGAAAAGTCGATACCGGCAACCACTTTAACAATAGAACAAATTGAAAGAAGAAAGAGCAAATTCTGGGATCGATTTAAGAATAACTTGATTGAAATATTTAATGAGGAACCTGACAAACCTTTGTAATATTATTTACCCACATTGTGGTTATAAATATCAAGTAGAATAAATTCTAAAATTGCTAATTTCGACATAACTAACTAACAACTAACCATCTAACTAACCCATTTAAAAACAAAAAAATGATTCAATTTGACTTGCCTAAACAAAAATCATCTATCATCAAGGTCCTAGGCGTAGGCGGAGGCGGTAGTAATGCTGTAAACTTTATGTTTAAGCAAGATATAGAAGGCGTTGATTTTATTATTTGTAATACCGATTCTAAGGCCATTGAACAAAGCGATGTGCCAAATAAAATTCAATTAGGACCCCATTTAACACAAGGTCTTGGTGCAGGAGCGGATCCTTCAGTAGGAAAGTTAGCTACAGAGGAATCTTTAGAAGAAATCAGAAAAATTTTAGAAGTTAATACACGCATGGCCTTTATCACAGTGGGAATGGGTGGTGGTACTGGAACTGGCGGTGCGCCAATTATTGCAAAAATTTGCAAGGACTTAGGTATATTAACCGTGGGTATCGTTACCACTCCTTTTGGATTTGAAGGGCCTCGTCGTCAAAAACAAGCAGAGGAAGGAATCAATCAATTAAAACCATTAGTAGATACATTGTTGGTGATTTCAAATGATAAATTACGTGTTCAGTATGGTAATTTAAAAATGAAAGAGGCATTTACCAAAGCAGATAATGTTTTAGCTACAGCCGCTAAATGTATTACAGATGTTATTAATAGCCGCGGTCATATTATTGTTGACTTTGCTGACGTTTGCACGGTGATGAAAAATGGAGGTGTTGCTATTTTAGGTAAGGCCGAAGTGGAAGGGGAGAACAGAGCAGAAAGAGCCATTGAGGAAGCATTGAATTCTCCATTATTGAATGACAATGATATCAAAGGAGCAAAATGGATTTTATTGAATATTAATAGTGCGGAAGGGGAACATGAGTGCACCATGGATGAATTAGAAACGATTAATAATTTCTTAAGAGAAAGAACTGGAGAGCATTCTGATGTCATTATGGGGATGGGCTATGATGCTACCCTTGATAAAAAATTAGGAATTACTTTAATCGCTACAGGTTTTGAAGGTAAAGATCCTTTTAAAACAGAAACACCAAAAAAAGCGGAGGCTCCTATTGAGGAAAAAATTGTAATGACATTGGTCACAGATGCAGTTGCAACTGAACAAATCAAGCAGGAGCCAGTAAGTAATGAAGTAAATGAAAAAGCGCAAGATCATTTTATTTTAGATCAAACAGAAGAAACGCCGATTCATTTTTCATTTGATCAAGCACCTGCAATTGAAGCTCCTTTATTAGTAGCCGAAGAAGAATTAGCGGAAGAAGAAGTGAAGGAAGTTGTATTGGATAAGTATGATACTATTTGGGAGTTAAATGCAGAAGCATCTATTGCCGCTGCAGATACTATTGAAGAAGCGATGGAAGAAGATGAATTAGAAGAGTTGGGGGAAGATGAAATGTTAGAATCGGAGGAAGAGGTTGAAGAAGAAATGGAAGTGATGGCTTTTGAGAACAATGATTTAATGCCAACCTTAGTATTAGAAGAGGAGCCTGCATTTGAAGAAGAAGTAGAAGCTGATATGGAAGAAGAATTAGATGAATTGGAGGAAGTGCATATGGAAGAAATGGAAGAAGTGGAAGAAGAAATGTTCACTTTAAATATGGAGGCGGAGAAAGAAGCTACTATTATTTCTGACTTTATTTTAAGTAAGCCTACGAATATTTATGTGGAAGAAGCGGACGAAATGGAAGAAGAAGCTTCAGCTCCAGTAATTACATCTAATGAAGTGATTTTTGAAATTAATGAGTCAGATTCCAGTGTAGAAATGGAAGAAGATTTTATGTTAGAAGAAATCACTATTGAGGAAGAAGTTGAAGAAACGCTCATAGAAGAAGAATTCATGGAAGAAGAATTGATGGAGGAAGAATTGATGGAAGTGGAAATGACCATCGATGAAAATATTGCGCAAGAAGAAGTAGCAACTGTTGAAATGTATACTGCTCCTGTGGTTGAAACTCCAGCACCTAGTGAAGTTGTATTTGAAACATCTTTTAGATATGAGGAAGAGCCAACTATGCAATTGGTGATGAGAGAAGAATCCAATGCCCCAGTTGCGCATGTGAATCAACAAGCTAATTATGATATGCCATTAGATAATGCCGAAGAGCAAAGAAGAAAAGTGGCTGAGCGTATTCAGAAATTAAGGAATTTATCTTTTAATATTAACAATGCGAATGATCCAAGTAATGATTTTGAATCAGTGCCTGCATATGTTAGAAGAAATATGGAAATGTTTGGTAACACCTTGGCTTCTGTTGAAAATTATTACAGTAAGTACACGGTGGATAAGGATGAAAATAACCAAACACAAATATCAACCATTAATACTTTTATGGATGGTAAAAAACCGGATTAATTTAGTTTTTATGTATAGTTGATTTTAGTTGTAACCCCACCCTTCATCAGGTGGGGTTTTTTATTGCGGGTAGGTAAACGCATCATTTTAATATTCTTACTAAAATCTCTTTTTGACGCTTACGAATCCATTCAAAATAAACAAAAATTGTACCTTTAACGAATGCAAACAGTATTAATCACAGGAGGAACAGGAATGGTGGGAACCTCGCTTACGCAATTATTATTAAGTAAGGGGTATCAGGTGATTGTATTAACGCGACAGCCGCGGATTTCGAATGTGACCAATTTATCCTACGCTGTTTGGGATATAGATAAGGGGTATATAGATCCTTTAGCAATTCAAAATGCTGATACGATTGTTCATTTGGCAGGAGCGGGTGTGGCAGATAAAAGATGGTCAAAAAAACGTAAGCAGGAAATTGTGGATAGCAGGGTGATGTCGGGCGAATTGTTGGTGAAGTACTTAACTGAAAATTCACATCAAGTAAAAACAGTGGTTGCAGCATCGGCTATTGGTTGGTATGGGCCAGATACAGCAGAAAGTTTAATGAATGGATTTACTGAAACAGATCCTGTGGATGGTGCATTTTTGGGTGACACCTGTAAGCGATGGGAGGACAGCGTAAAACCCATTGAAACCTTGGGTATAAGATTAGTTACTTTAAGAATAGGAATCGTTTTAAATAAGAAAGGGGGTGCATTGGCTGAGTTTATCAAACCCGCGCAGTTTGGGATGGCAACGATCTTTGGCAATGGACAACAAATGGTGAGTTGGATTCACCATCATGATTTATGTAAAATGATGATACATGGCATTGAAACAGCCGCTATTAAAGGGGTGTATAATGCGGTTTCGCCTGATCCAATAAGTAATAAAGATTTAATTATTGCGATCACAAAAAAATTACGTGGGTTTTACTTACCCATACCGGTACCGGCTTTTGTATTAAAAATTATGCTAGGAGAGATGAGCATTGAAATTTTAAAAAGTGCTAAAGTATCTTCAAAAAAAATTGAAGATAATAGTTTTAAGTTTGACTTTCCAACATTAAGTAGCGCCCTAGATGATCTTTTAAAATAGCATTTTTTAAAAAAGTAATAGCTTTAATAATGGGAGCATTCAATGACCATTATTTATTTAACTGTAATAACTGGGGGCAATTAAATTTAGTTTCTTATCGGTCTGCCTGCAGTGATCACTGATTGTATGCGTTCCAAGGTTTTCTTTTCACCACACAAACTTAAAAATGCTTCTCGTTCTAAATCCAATAAATATTGTTCATTAACAGTTGTGGGTTCGCTCAAATCACCACCACACATTACAAATGCTAATTTTTTAGCCACTTTTACATCGTGATCTGATGCGTATCCGGCTTTATGCATGCCATTAATACCTGCGTATAGTGCACCTAGTCCTGCTTTTCCTAATACTTTGATATCTTTTCTTTGTTGTGCCTGGGTATATCCTGCATTAAATAATTGTAGCGCTTGCTCCTTCGCTTTGGTAATGCGTCTTGATTGATTGAGTAAAATAAAATCCTGCGATTTTCTTAAGATGCCCATGTCCATCGCTTCCTGTCCACTTGTTGCCACTTTTGCAGTAGCAATTTGCATGAACCTGCGGTTAAGTGTAATGGTTTCTGGTTCATCTGCATGCATTTCATCTGAAGCGCGTAAAACAAGTTCTTTAGTTCCACCACCACCAGGAATTACACCAATTCCTAACTCGACTAATCCAATATAAGTTTCAGCAGCAGCACAAATACTATCTGCATGTAAATTCATTTCACAACCACCACCTAAACAAAGCCCGTGAGGGGCTACTACCACAGGGATAGAAGAGTATCGAACACGCATCATGCTATTTTGAAAAGTACGAATGGCCATATCTAGTTCCTCGTAATCTTGTTCTATAGCTAACATAAATATCATACCCACATTGGCACCTGCACTAAATAAGTTGGATTCGTTAGCGATGACTAAACCATTAAATTTATCCTCTGCAATATTAATCGCTTTATTTATTCCTTCTAAAACTTCGCCACCAATACTATTCATTTTGGTGTTCCAGCTAAAACCTGCAATGCCATCATTCATATCCACCATGGTACAAGCGCTGTTTTTCCAAATGGTCTTTTCTTTTAAATCAGATAAGATTAAGAAGGACGCACTGCCCGGAATTAATTTATAAGCTTCAGTAGCAACATCATAATAATAACGCTTACCTTCTTGTACTTTATAAAAGCTTAATCCTTTGTCTAACATGGTTTGAATCCATGGTGCTACAGCGTATCCTGCGGATTTCATATCACTCACTACTTGTGTAGCGTCTAATTCATTCCATGTTTCAAAAGCCCCGATCTCCCAACCGAATCCGGCTTTCAAGGCGTCATCTAATCGATATAATTCATCACTAATTTCTGGAATGCGATGGCTGATATAAGAGAACAAGGCAAAATGAAATTGACGTACAAATTCACCTGCTTTGTCTTTGGCTGCGTATAAACTTTTTAAACGTTCGGGTAAACTTTCCATCGCTTTTGCAACACCAATGGAAGCAAATTTTACTTTAACGCGTGGTTCGTATTCGAAAGTTTTTAAATTCAGTGTTAAAATTTCTTTAGAGCTAGCTGTTTTTATTTTCTTAAAAAATCCTTGGCCAGTTTTATCGCCTAACCAATTTTGCGCCACCATTTTTTCCAGCCAAGCAGGCAAAGTGAAAATATTTTTAGCTTCATCATTCGGACAGCTTGCAGCAACCCCATTAGCTACTTTCACTAAAGTATCAATACCTACTACATCCGCTGTGCGGAAAGTAGCTGATTTAGGGCGACCCATAATTGGCCCAGTGATGGATTCTATTTCATCAATACTCAACTCCATTTTTTCCATGATATGTAAAACACTCATCATGCTAAAAACGCCCACCCTGTTAGCGATAAAGGCAGGGGTGTCCTTACAAAGTACCGTGGTTTTACCTAAAAATACATCCCCGTAATGCATGTGAAAATCAACGATGCTAGGATCTGTTTTTGCAGTAGGAATAATTTCAAGTAAACGTAAATAACGTGGTGGATTAAAAAAGTGTGTACCACAAAAATGTTTTTGAAAATCTTCACTACGTCCTTCCGCCATTAAATGAATAGGGATACCTGAAGTATTTGAACTAACTAATGTGCCTGGCTTTCTGAATTTTTCAACCTCGTCGTAAATTAATTTTTTAATGTCTAATCTTTCCACCACTACTTCAATGATCCAATCTGCGTTGCTAATTTTTGCAATATCGTCTGTAAAATTTCCTGTACTTATATTTTGTGCAAATTTTTGTAGGTATAAAGGGGAAGGATTTGATTTGATAGCAGCTTGAAGTGAACTATCCACTAATTGGTTTCTCTCCTTTGTTTTCGTGCTTTCATCTGACCCTGGTGCAAGCATATCTAATAACAATACTTCCACGCCAATCCCAGCAAAGTGACATGCAATACGAGAACCCATTACGCCACTTCCTAATACCGCTATTTTCTTAATTGATCTTTGCATAAAAGCACATTTTTGTAAAATTAGTTAGTTATGCAACTATTTTCAAAAAAATCTTCCAAATTCCCCTATTTTTTTTGCCACTGGTTGTTTCTTATGACCATTTAACAAATGCGGCTTGGGGGTTGCTACCTTTGGATTACATTTGTATTATGCAAGTAGACAACAAATTAGTAGCCCATTTGGCACATTTATCTAGGTTAAATGTAGCACCTGAAAAAATGGACAAATTAGTTGCAGATATGCAGGATTTGGTCGGTTTTGTTGAAAAGCTAAATGAATTGGACACCACCGGTACCAAACCATTAATGCATATGGGGGATAGTATAAATGTATTGCGTTCGGATGAAGTTAAAGGATCCATAGATAGAACAGCAGCTTTAAAAAATGCACCTGATCAAAATGGGGAGTTTTTTAAAGTTCCTAAAGTAATAAATAAATAAATTTTTAAAATGTCATCAGTTATTCAATTAAGGGAGTTACAAAAAAGTTATTTTATGGCTGGTCAGGCTATACCCGTTTTAAAAGGAATTAATTTAGATATTATTTCAAATGAATATGTTGCATTAATGGGTCCTTCGGGAAGTGGAAAAAGTACGCTAATGAATATATTAGGTTGCTTGGATTCTCCCACCAAAGGAATGTATAATTTAAATGGACATGATGTCAGCAAGATGACCGATGATGAATTGGCGGGTATTCGTAATGTAGAAATTGGTTTTGTATTTCAACAATTTAATTTATTGCCAAGATTATCTGCTGCTGAAAACGTAGCATTACCATTGGTATATGCAGGTATTGCAAAAAAAGAAAGATTAGAAAGAGCAATGGTCGCACTTGAAAAAGTGGGTCTAGCAGATAGAAGTCATCATAAATCAAATGAGTTAAGTGGTGGTCAAATTCAAAGGGTAGCCATTGCACGCGCGCTTGTCAACAATCCTTCTATATTATTAGCCGATGAGCCTACAGGTAATTTGGATTCCAAAACCTCTGTGGAAGTCATGGAATTATTTGGGAAAATTCATTCCTCAGGCAATACCGTAATACTGGTTACCCACGAGGAAGATATTGCCAAATATGCCCACCGTGTGGTTCGATTGAGAGATGGCAATATTGAAACTGATACTTTGAATGTTGGTCATAAATAATCATTGATCCATTAAAATAATAAATTAGGCTCCCATAATATTATGAGGAGCTTTTTTATGCCTAAGTGAACTTTATTTTATTAGTTTTGTTACTTAAACAATCCTTGAGCAATTAGGCTTAAGAAAATATTACCGCATGAAAATTTATACCAAAGCAGGGGACGAAGGAAAAACTTCATTAATAGGAGGAACACGTGTTCCTAAAAGTCATATTCGTATTGAGTCCTATGGAACAGTGGACGAGCTTAATTCCTTTGTAGGACTAGTGAGTGATATGTGCGGCAATGTCGAAATTCAAAAAGTATTAAACGAAGTGCAGGACCGATTATTTACTGTAGGATCTCACCTAGCTTGTGATCCGGATAAAGAGTCTGCAATACAAATTCCTGATTTAACTGAAATTGATATTGTGAATTTGGAAAAAGAGATTGATAAAATGAATGAGGTCTTAGCGCCCATGAGATCTTTTATTTTACCAGTGGGGCATAGTGCTATTTCAATGACCCACGTTGCGAGATGTGTTTGTCGTCGTGCAGAAAGATGGTGCGTGAACTTGCAAGAAGAAAATTTATTCGTTGAACCCATTGTTATCAAATACCTGAACAGATTAAGTGATTACTTATTTGTATTAGCTAGGTATATTGGACATTTAAATGGCGTGGCAGATATGCCTTGGAAGGCGCGGGTGTAATTAAATGATTTGCCCATCCTTCATGTAAAGTGTGCGATTGCTCATTTCAGCCAATGATTCATTGTGCGTTACAATTAAAAAACTTTGTTGAAAAGTGTCGCGACATTTAATAAATAAATGATGCAACGCAGCTGCATTGGCACTGTCTAAATTACCAGTAGGTTCATCTGCGAAAATTAAAGCAGGACTATTGATTAAAGCACGCGCTACTGCAATGCGTTGTTGTTCACCGCCAGATAAACTATGGGGCTTTTTATCTTTCTTATCCGCCAAACCCATAAAGTCAAGTAATTCCATCGCCTTTGTTTCCACTTGTTTTTTTGGTTTTTGACCTATCCAAGCTGGGATACAAACATTCTCGAGTGCGGTAAATTCAGGTAACAAATGATGAAATTGAAAAACGAAGCCAATTTGGTTATTTCTATAATGGGCGAGTTGCTTATTGGAAAGTGCGCTAATGTCCTGATTTTGAAATAAAATTTGGCCCTTATCTGCTTTTTCAAGACTACTTACAATGTATAAGAGCGTCGATTTGCCAGCCCCTGATGCGCCCACAATCGAAACCATCTCCGCCTTGTTTACCTCAAGGGAAACCCCTTTTAAGACTGAAATATCGCCATAATTCTTATAAATATCGGTCGCAACTAATAGTGCAGGCTGCTTTTCCATGATACAAACCTACGATTACCGGCCCAATTTTGGCAAAATTTCACAATTTGTTTACATCCTGTAGAAAAAACACATTTGGT
>Ga0209553_1000255_pt1 | contig 27912 bp, 18 predicted proteins | sample LauGreFBDMM110DN_2_FD_188217 | JGI IMG/M metagenome (GOLD analysis project Ga0209553, IMG submission 188217) | Freshwater lake microbial communities from Lake Michigan, USA - Fa13.BD.MM110.DN (SPAdes) (version 2) | ecosystem: Environmental > Aquatic > Freshwater > Lake | place: Lake Michigan...
TCAAACAACCGGTCCGAGAACGAGGTACCGGACGGCACCCCCCCCGCAGGAAGAACTCTGCGATTTGGAGCATGCCGATTTCCATGAGTGTTGAATTCTTTCAGGAATTTCTGTCCGGTGCGATGCCCGCATGAAGATCTCCTTTACGACGGGCGGCCGTTTTCACTGACGTGTAGGAACTTTAACAGATCATCGAGTCAGAAGAAGACTCTTGTCCTTGCGGAAGGAGCTGGAAGTGCTAAGGTTTTCCGAATCTCTTTCACTTGCGGTTCCCCCGTTTTTTCGGAAGATCCTTGTGGACTTATCACAGGCGGATGAAGCTCTGCTCAAAATTGTCGATGACCATTGGAAAGCAGGCCAGATTCCGGATCTGCTTTTCCTGATCAAACACATCTCACCTGGCGACCCGGACGACGTGATTCCAGATCTGATGGTGATGGATATGGAGTGGCGTTGGAAAAGCAGTCAGCAGGAGAACCGCTGGGATCTCAGACAGTATGATGCGTTGTTAAAACAACCTCTGTCGTCTTTAATACGAGCTAGGATCCTCTGCCGTGAATTCGGAATCCGCAACCGCTGGGGCGACTGCATTGGCCGAAAAGAAATCTGTGATCGACACCCCGATTTACGAGAGTTGTTCCTGCTGCATGTTGAGAAAGAGATCCGTGATATCGCAGAATGGCCAATCATTTCCATCGGAGTGAACGGAGAGGAAATCGCTTCGAAACAACTGGATCGAGTGATTACCGCCGGACGCCAGGCCTTCTCTGCACAAACGCCATGGACCATTCAGACGTTTGATTTCAGCCATCACCTAGTCCTTTGCGAGATGCGGAATCCCGCCCTGAGCCGTGAACAGCTGGAGATTCGATTATGCGCCGATCGCATGATCTCCGTCAGCAACACCAGCCGATCGCGTGCGGTTGCCATTCGGAGCAGCAACGTCGCAATTGATGCTGGTCAGTCACAGCTCTGCAGCCTTGCAAAGCCAATCAGAATCCACCTTTTTGGTGGTTATGATTTGATGATCCATGGACAGTCGTGAAGACGTGAACACCTGCCAGATCATGACACCGCCTGCATGCTCCGAGCGGCCTTTAAGACCTTGACTATTCATCATCTTCTGCAGCTAACTGTTCAGCGACGCCACGGAGCTCCTCAGGAAGATGCTTGAGGATTTGCTTTCGGATATCCTTCTTTCTCCGGGCAACCGTCCTTGTTGAAATTTTCAGCTGGTCAGCAATCTCGGCGACGCTGCAACCTTCCAGTATCAGACGCAGGACTTCACGACTATCGTCCTGCAAGGCTGCACTGATGGCCTGCAGCATGTCTTCGAAGGCAAATGCTTCATCTGGAGTGGGAGAGGGAACCGATTCAAGGATCTCGTTGTCACCTCCTGATCGACGCACATCGCGGATAAGCGCCTGATTGAATCGGATACGGTTCCGCACCTTATTCAACGCCATTACTGAAATTAACGGCCAAATCTCTGTGCTCGAAGTTGGGTGAATGCTGCGTCTGCGAACGCCTTCGAACCATGAATTCAACACTGACTGGACAACATCGTCAGCATCAAATCGAGCCTGGAAACGATCGGCAATATTCCGCTGGATCAGTGCAAGCAGTTTTTCCATGTAACAATTGGCGAACTTTGCGGCTGCGTCCTCAGGAATTGCGGAGCCTGCGCAGGAGCGAAAGAACGCTTGGAGAGTTTCATCACCGATGGATGAATCGTCTGGTTTCATGGATAATTTCAAGAAAATGCGCAGTGTCGTCGTCTTCGAAACTTGGAAAGAATACACAAACATCAGCGTGCGTGCCACGGAATTGAGAATGAGCTTCGTAACTCGGGCAGGAGAGCGTCGCTGCCCAAATTTCTTGAGGCTGTCTTTTACGGGTTTTGGAGCGCCGTAGCAGAGCGTGAAATTGGATTCAAATCGGTTCGGGCTGAGTTGGCGGTACTCTTTTTTCCCGGATTGCTTCGAACTCAAGGTCGAATCATGACTTGCCGGTAGCCCCCGGAATTCTGACAATCGGCCAGATCGCAGCCTCAATCAGATTTGCCGTTTTCGAAAGACGCTCCCAAGAGCAACGAACATTCATCGTGCCTTCAGCCGGAGGATTCATATGACCCGTGAAGACGGACGACTCTGCGGAGTAATCTGAGCGAGCATCGATCCAGCCAACAACGGTTCCGGTGACCGAATCTTGGTTAAACAGGCATGGCACTTCGGATATAGCCACTGCCGAATTGAGACCAGAGACAACGGCAGATTGTGAGGCAAGCAGGATCTGCCGTCTGAAATCGCCCATGGCGGAAGTTCTGTCGTTGGTGGATCGAAGGGCCTTAGCCAGCAGCAACCATTCCAGAGGTTCTGGCAATCCCACTGTTGGCTGACCGTTCACTGCATAAGTACTGGAAGCGTTTGCGAACAGCTCCTTTTCAACAGATCGCTGATGGAGTCTCCTCAGGAATTCAGTTGTCTGGCCCCAGGACAATTCTGCAGTGGCATCGGCAGCTGGATTGCCAGAGGCCTTGTCCTGTCCTGCGGCACTCAACTTTGCCAACAGAGCACCAGCGAGTGGCCCATCGATAAGAGTCTTATACTGCCGCCAGCTAACTGGGCGCACGGCCGCAAAGAACGGAGACGTCTGTTTCTGAAGGTCGCGATTCCTTGATTCAGCGAACCGAGTGGTACCTGTGATATTCTGCAATTGCTGAAGTTCCTCACTGAACTCATGCTGTTGGGGCATCGACAGCTGAATCGGAGGGATCAAAGTAAACCGCAGGCCCTCCAGAAGTTCGAATGCTGCTGGCACAGCGAGGTGCTTTGCCCACATGGCCTGCCGCTCGCTGACCTCGAAAGGTGTAGATGGCAAGACCATGGCAGTCGGCATGATGGCCTGCGTTTTCTGATCAGGACTCCTTTGATTACCGGAGTGTTCCCCGCGTGGTTGTTGCTTCGGGTTGTTGTCTGCATCTCCTAGCCACAACCGACGCGACGACTTGAAGAGGACGGTACAAGTGACGGCTGCCATGGTTGCGAGCAGGGCCCGTCGTCGAAATTGCCCCGAGTGCAACACGTTTGTGTCACTCTCTGAGCCAGCGATTTCCGATGATGGATCTTCAATTCCAGATTGTTCCGCAATGGACCGCAGACCATTCGCAACTTCGGCTGCGGAACCTGGCCTAGCCCCGGGAGCCTTTTGCAGCAGGTCTTGCACAAGGCGGGACAGTTTGTCGGGCAGGTCTGGGCGAATCGCTTGCATCCCCACCGCGACATCTCCAACCACGGCGTTCAATGTGGCCATAAGCGTAGGACGCTGAAATGGCGACTGACCGCAGGCCATGCAATAAAGAATGCTGCCGAGGCTGAAAAGGTCGGACTGCCCTGAGACCTTTTTCTCAAGAGCCTGTTCCGGTGAGAGCCACGCGGCAGATCCGACAATGGTTCCGCTGCGAGTGATCTTGGGATCGCTTGCAGACCGAGCCACCCCGAAATCTGAGATCTTTGCTGTCATTTGGCCGTTCGTGTCTAGCAGTATATTCATGGGCTTTAGGTCACGGTGAACGATATTCTGCAAATGAACGGCCTGCAGACCATCCGCTATCTGGATACCGAACCGCACAATTTGCTGCAAAGTGAGCGTACCATGTTCCCGAATCAGCGACTCGAGGGTCCTTCCAGTGACAAACTCCATGACGATGCAGAGTTGCGGCTTCTCCTCAACACTCAGGAACTGAACGACATTGGGGTGCCGTATGGATCGCGCAATTGAAGATTCCTGAAGAAACCTTCTTCGAACCGGTAAGCTCGCAGCCAGTTCCGGACGAATGAATTTGATTGCGGCAACTTGCTTTGTTCCCCGATGGACCGCCTTTGCGACTATTCCTTGGCCACCACCGCCAATCAGTTCAACGACGTGAAACTCCCCGACGTCGGACGGAAGGTCCTTCAGCGCCGGCATAGTGGAATCATCGCTAGGGTCCGGCGGAAATGAGTCGCCAGCGTCAGACTGAAACTTCCAAAGTGCGCTCCGCTGCTGAGGACTATCTCGACGGTCCTTATCAGAAGGTTCGACTACCGAAGTTCGAGTTGCGCAGTGTTCCGCGATCGCTACAGCTTCTTCCCCCAGCCATGCATAGTCATCTGACCTAAGGGCAGGGTTCTTCAAGCGTCTCAGGTTGAAATCCATTGGAACGAGGACGGGCAATACTGCCTTTAGCAATTCTGGCTGTGTGGCAGCCAGGAAGCCTTGCAGATCCGGACAACTCTGAAGTTGCCACTGCTCTGCCCATGCATCGCATAACTCGTCGATTTGATCGGGGAGAGACATGAAATTTCTCTTTCTCAAAATAGTCGGTGACATGGTAGGGCACGGTCTAGTCAGGGCACGTGTAACGCTCCCATCAGTCAGATCACCCTGCATGGTCGGCTGAGAGACAACAATCTCTGCCTTAACAGGGAAATTCTTACGTTGTGGACGCCTGGAGTAGTTGCAGACGGATGGCCGCTTACGGCTTCATCACCGTCCAGAGTGATGCTCTTTTACCAATCCCGGAATCTTTTCAGGATTTCTGACAAATCGTCACGCTCATCGGTGATCTGCCAAAGGAGTGAGTTTGCGATGACCCGCAGCGCGATGGGTGTTGCGTGGCACCGTGTTCCGAAATTATGAAAGGACTGAAGAATGAGTAATCAGGTAAGCGTATCCGTGCCCAGGGAAGCGAGATCGGTCACTCTCGAGCTGCAGAGAATCCGACAGGGAGATCACCCAACAACCCGCAGGCTTTTCGACCTCTGGTTTGAAGGACTGTCGCGAATTGGCCGTCTACTACTCACAACGCAGGATCAGCGGCTCGTCGGTGGTGAAGACCTAGCTCAGGAGGTTCTTGCAAAATTCTTCTTTTCGCTTGAAGCCGGATTTCTCGACAAGGATGGACACCCCATCCCGATTCGCAGTCGGCATGATGTGTGGAGAATGCTGTATTCGAGACTGCGAAAGCGGGCACTTAATGTCAAGCGTGACCAGCGGACGGGCCGTCGCGGTGGAGGCCGAGTCAGAGGCGAATCCGCCTTCATGACGCATGAAGACTTTGGTCGCAACGGAGGAATTCAGAACATCGCTGATCCATGTGTGGCAGCACTGGAAGACGGGATTGAGTCGCTGCACAAAGAGCTGATCGATGCGTTCAGCAGAGACGGCTTGCGGCAGATTGCGGAACTTACCCTCGAGGGAAATTCGCCCGCGGAGATTGCCAGCCAACTAGGGGTCTCTGCATCGACCGTTTACCGCAAACTGAGCCTCATCCAGCAGCACTGGGCAAACCTGAGCGCAGTTCGAGCATGACTGCGTTTGAATCACAGCAACGCAGAAAAACTGAATACGATGAATCCTGAAAGAAATCTGTCTTACCACAGACGGAGAGCGTGATCTGCAAACGGAAGACCAGTTCAAGTCGGTCATCGACTTGCTCTGGCAACAAATCCCCCGGTTTTTGGACTTCAAAAGGAGAATTAGAATGCCTCTCGGAACAACCTGGCGCAAGTGGATTCGGAATGCGATCTTGGCAGCCCTCTTCGGTGTCGCGGCAACGGCCGTCGATGCTGGTGACCGGCATGCACTGCTGATCGGCTACAACGACTACAGTGCCAAAAACGACCTCCAGCCGCTGAAGTTTGCGGCAAAGGATGTGAGCGACCTGCGAGCAACTCTGATTGAAATGGGTTATGGCGCGGAGGACATCACCGTTCTCAATGCCAAGGACGGCGCTCCAGTGCCCACGCTAGCGACTATTCGTGAAGCTCTGGAAGAGCTGAAGAAATCAGCCGGAAATGAACCAGACAGCTCCGTGATGATCGTGTTTGCTGGTCATGGTTTTAATTATGAGGGCGAAAGCTACCTTTGTCCTGCTGACTATCAAAAGGAGCGACCGACGGAGTCATCCATCTCTGTCGATGAGGTCTCAAACGTCCTTGCGGAATCACAGGCCGACGGGCGTTACCTGATCATCGATGCCTGTCGAAACGAGTCTCTCTCAGCGGGAGAGGCGGAGTTTAATCTCCGTACTGGGCTCAAGAAGCTCAGGATTTCCCAGCGGAACAGCGCTCAGGGGGCGGTCGTATTGTCGTCCTGTGTGCCGGGCCAGCAGTCGTGGGAGATCGATCAGCCGACCATTGAACGAGACGATGCCCCGCTGCCGCGTCAGAATGGAGTCTTTATGCACTATATCATGCAGGGGCTTCGTGGCGCTGCAGATGTTTATGGTCAGCAATCGGGTTTTGATGGAATTATCACTGCGACTGAACTGCATGAGTATGCCGCTCGAGAAACGTTTCGGTTTGTCAATGCAGCCATGGACACCGCGCAGAGTCCGTGGGCTGACGTTCACGCAACTGCCAGTCTTGGGATCGTCACACTGAACGACGAACAGAGGAAGAAGCTTGGTCGAGTGGAGCGTCGAAGCGCTCAAAGTCTTTTGGATCAGGAAATTGCAGAGCAGACGACCGGAGACGGTGTGATGCTGCTTGTCGGGGGCGATCGAGAGTTGCGACCCATGGCAACGGTCCGCTTTTCGCAGGCCATTGAACTCAGCCCGGACCTCTACATGCCTCGCCGGCTCCGTGCATTGCTGAGCGTCCTCGATGGAAACAACGACGAGATTCGCGCTGGGGAGCTCTATCGAAATGCTCTGACTGACATGAAGGCCGTGGGCGGCCCGTTGCGAATTGCCATTCCGTCTGACAAAGAAGATTTTGCGATAGATCTTGAGATCTTTGGCCCATCGAAGGAAGTCAATGGCACACAGGCGTTTGATGTTGTTGCAAAAGTCAGTACCCGTGATGTAATTGAAGTTGACGACATTCAGGATGCCAGTGGAAAGACGTGGCTGAAAGTGCGTCGCATCAACCGATGGCTTGTGGATGAAACGGTTGGCTCCAGCCAAGAGTCGCTGATCGGCTACATCCAGCTTTCCATGGTGGCCCGCCCCGAAGGCGACAAGGCCCAGCTTCAGGATATCAACCGTCTGCGAAAGCCAACAGCTGAAGAACTCCGCCTGATGAATCGCACAAAGCAGGTTGCGATGGGATCGCCTGGACTCCAGAAAGCTAAAACTGCCATTGGGATTGCCGCACAGATCAATACCATCGCAGGAGGCAACTCCGGTGTCTCAAAGGGACTGATCTACGCCGATCAGGGGATTCGGCTGGCTGATGACATACAGCGTATGAAGCAGGAGAAGCAGCAAACCGGTCGGGTGAGCCCTAGTTCCATCAGAAATGCAGTTGGCCGTTTTGGATTCTGACCGACTGTCAACGTCACGTTCCTGAGAAAATGGGGGGCAGGGGTCTACGGACTGCTGCCCCCCTTTTTGTGGATGGGAACGTCTGGTTGAAAACCTCCAATTCATGAAATCCGCTGGAAAGCATGACCCAAGTTCAGATGGACCAGTGATCTGCTCACATAGGCAGGTCACATGTTGTCATCCAGATACCCTGCCATTCGTGACGCTAACTGTGAGGGTGCGAAATTATGAACCAGTCCAACGAAATCGGAAGAACTCACCTCGCCAGCCCCAGAGTCCAGTCGGTGGTGATCGCAATCGTGGCAGCAGTCTCTCTATGTCCGTTCGCTGAAGCTCAACGTCCCGGGACGCGTGGAGACGTTTGGGTTGCAACGATCGCCGTGGACAATTATCCCAAACTGCCATCGAACAAACAGCTTCGTTGTTGCAGGAACGATGAAGAGGTGCTTGTGTCCCGCCTACGTGAAGGGAATCGAACGTCGCTGGACCACCTGTGTCGTTTCCGAAGTGGTGGCCAAGCAAGTTTGGCGCCCACGAAAGAGAACATCGAACGTGAGGTGCCAAAGTTTCTAATGAAAGCAGGCTCAGACGATGTCGTCGTCATCTTTGTGTCTATGCACGGAGCCCGTATTCAGATGGCGACTGGTGAACACAAGACTGTTCTGCTTCCTGAGAATGCAGACCCGCAGAATTTTGCGGAAACGTCCATTCCACTGGACTGGCTTCGTGATCTGCTTCGTACGCAAGTGAAAGCCAAACGCATCATGCTGATCATGGACTCCTGCCACTCAGGCGGTATTCGTCCGACGGGAGATCTCGCGGCAAATGGCGTACTTCCAACGACAACACGCGACATTCGCGTTACGTTTGAGCAGGCACTGGAAGATTCTTCCGATCGCAGTATCTACGTTTTGACGAGTTGCGATACGGACGAAGTCAGTCTGGAATCCCCTGACACCAATCACGGATTATTCACCCACTGGCTTATCTGCGGGATGGACGGTGCTGCCGACCAAAACGAAGACGCAGTGGTCAGCATGGATGAGCTGTTCGGCTTCGTCTGTGACATGGTGCCTAGATCTGCCGAGTTCTATTCGCAGGCGACGAACAAAGCCGTGACACAGCGACCACAGCGAATTCTGCTAGGGGCCAACCACGGGGATATCCCGCTGTTGGCTCTCAGCCCTCAGACACCGGATAAGGCGTTTCGGCGACTTTCCGTAGGCATCGACAGCCTCGTCCGGCACAGTCTGGTGCGAATGCAGGATCGGCCAAATCGCCAGCCCCTCATCATGCTGGCCGAGTTAAGTCCTGAGCAGACCGAGAAATCGACAGCTCCTGATTTTGGTTCGTTTCCAATGATCGCCCGGAAGAAGATTGAGGACTATCTTTTGGAGCAAGTCAGTCAGTTGCCACCGCAGTTTACCTACGGAGTCACGGATGCGCGAGCAATTGAGCTGAAGCATCGTGATATCGCCCTTGTCGATCTGCAGGAAGGACGCGTCCAGAATGGCGAACTTGACGCAGTCGTCTTTGGGACATTCCGTCGTGAAGGGCATCCTGGATCTCTCGATGACCCGGATCGCCTCTGTATTATCATGAAGGTGCGACAAACTCGGAATGGCGCAGTGATTAACCAGCTGAGAACATCCATCCTCATTGATTCCCATTTTCTGATGATGTTTGGCGGGTCGAATGATCAGCGGCTGCCGAGGGTTGAAGACAATCCGCAAACGCTAAAGCCGCAGGCAGCCGCCGAGGTCGTGACGGCGGTTCCACTGCTTGCGGTTCATGTGTCTCCCGAGGCTCTGGAGCACCAGATCGAGCTACAACAGGCAGCTTCCGGGGATCATCCGCTCTTCCATCCGGAACAGACAACACTCAAGGTCAAGGTCCTGCAAAAGCGTTTGGATGAACTGTTCAAGGAGGCAAGGTGGAGTAGTCGAGATCTAGGGAAACCTAATCTGCTTTCCTTCGCCACACACAAGGGAAATCAGATCGCTTTGGAACTACTCAACCAAACGGAGGAACCAGTTGCGGTCGTGGTACAGATTGATGGAATCAATCAAATCGGCCGAAATGTGGCTGAACCGACTCAATCCTGCTACTGGTCCGTCCAGCCTCGAGGGAAATTCACCGTGGACCAGTGGATGGATCGGCCCGACATTCAACCTCAGGATGAATCTTATTCTGTGGCTGGAGGTCGATTGCTTGTGTCCGCTCCTCCGGAATCAGTGGCCGGACGCCAAAAGGTCACAGACCGGCTTGGAGAGATCCGGATCGTGGTCTATGGGATGAAGACGGTGCCCCAAGGCAGCCGCAGCATCATTCCGGACAACCGGCTGGGAATGAAGGAAACGCCAGAACGGATATCGAAAGAGTACGCAGTGGACCGAAGTCGAATCATTGACACCAGAAATCACAAAGCGACCTATGTGATTCGCTATTTCGATGACACATCTGGGCAAAAGATGGTAAGCACTGAGGGCCAGGGAAACTGAATTGCAGAACCTGATCGAAACGGACGGCGTTCTTGACTGTTCGACATGATGCACCTCCGGCGCTAACACGCGCACCGGAGGTGTTTTGCATTTCCCTCCTCGCATAGCGCACCTCGTGCTCAACACTCCGCGTGGATCTTTTGGTTTGCCTGGGATCCACGCTGACGGACATTCTAAACGTTCCTTTTTCTATGTGCTTACGTGTCCGTTCCACTTCGAGGTTCGGGATCTGAAGGTAGCACGAGAGCAGTGAGTAAAATGGGACTCACAAGTCGCCTCAATCTAAATGGAATCCATTTTCCAGATTTCTGCAAGACTTCGCTGTAAACCGTGATTTGTAAAAAAGAGAAGCCAGCACGGAGGGTGCTGGCGGAAATACTCCCGACAAAAAGAAGAAATTTAGGAAAGGGCACACTCATGGTTCGTTTCAAATCTCTGGCAGCCGCGTTTATCCTTGGAATTGGAAGTCTCTCGGCTGTTCATGCTGAGGACACACCGGGCACAGCTCGTCCAGCGGCCGTTCAGCATCTGATCACAAATTCGGCAGCCGAATGGAATTTGGATGTTCAGCTTAACCACGCCGATGGCATTTACTGCATCGGCGATCGAATGACGATCGAAGTCCATTCACCGCGTGAATGCTACGTGCATATCGTCAATGTGAATCCAAAGGGCGAGGTCAATGTGCTTTGGCCAATGGACAGCCGGACATCGAACAGGGTGTCATCGGGCCAGAAAGTGATCTTTCCGGATCGAGGCAGTCATCCTGATTTCGTCTTCGAAGCAACGGCCCCGGTGGGAAAGGAACTGATCGTTTGCTTTGCGACCCAGACACCCTTGAACCTCAAAAGCCCAGATGATGCTCGGATGTTCGGAGAGTTTCTAAATGAGGTCTCGGGGATATCACCAAATCCGCTGACACGATTGCGAAGCTTTGTCACAAAAGTCGAGCCGGAGAAGAGTGGCTGGACGGCCACCGCGTTTGAACTTGTGACAAATGAGAAGACGACAGCGGAGGCACAGAATCAGGCAGGCCTGTTTACGCCAGCGACCGGCAACGTTTCAGTTCAGTTTCCGGGGGAATACAGAACGGAGTCTTCTACAGTTGAGATCGTGGAGACTGTCAGTGTCAGAACCACGATCACGACGCACAGCAGCGTTGATGGAATGCTCTTGTTTTCTGAGTCCGTGATTGAAACTTCAGTAGACCATTTTGACGAACATGCGGCACTGAACAGCCTGACTGCAGCCTGGAAAGAAATATTTCAGGCGCCGCATGATCAGATCAAGCCCATCAAGGTGGGACGACTGGAAGGGCGCGAGTACCGAGGAGTGGAGAAGGACGGGATTGTCAAATGCCTGAGAGTCTTCGTCGATCCCGTATCCCGATCCAGCTACATCGTTGGAAGTTGTGGGTCCGAGAGTTTCGTCGAAGGACCTGAAGCGGTCGCATTTCTCAGTTCATTTCAGGTGATTCACTAAAACGATTCAGCAACTCATACTCGGCCGGCTGAGAGAACCCTAGTTCCTCAGCCGGTGCAGAGTTTCGAAGAAATCTGAACAGAATTTTGAGAAGTCAGTAACGTCAGTGTGATTAGTCATTTAGCAGCCTGCTGACAATGTTGTTGGCAGATATCCGATGAAAAAAATTTACAGGAGAAACAAAAATGTTGAGTGCAATTCGCCGAATCACAGGAAAGTTGCTTTTGGTCGTCTTCGGAATCGCGATCTGGCAGTACGGAGACTTTCGCGAAATGGTCATGCGACAGTTTCGGATGGCGACAGCATGGGCAGCTACCGACGGTACTGCCGACCTGAAGCGGTATGGTCTGCAGCTGGAGAAGAACGTCGAGAGTCTTCAGATGGCCAAGAAGGGCCTCGAGACACAACAAGGGGATCTGGTGACCAAGGAAGCGGACAAGATTGAAGAATTGGCCAGACTCGATCATCTGCTGGCCTGCTTCCGTGCTGCGTGTCTCACCGGACTTTCCGATGGCTTTCCGCAGAAGGTTTTCACTCGATCGTACTCCGAAGAACAGATTCGGACCACAGTTCAGGAGTTACTCAATCGCCGCTGCGAACTAGAGTCGGCAGGTAAGTCTCCAGTTGCTGAACTGAGTACTGCGCTTGCCCGGATGGAACAGCGAATCTCTGACACAAAGCGTCACATCGAGAACATGCCTGTGTATGAAGCTCTGGCTATCGCTGGTGATGCCGCAGGGCGTTCAACAACGATTATGGAATCGATGACAAGCTGTCTTCAGGCTAATCAGGCTCTGCTTGTAGGGCCAGTGAATACCTCTCAGGATTCGACAGTCGATACAGCAGCAGCAACAACTGGTGCAACGTCCTTAGACACGAAGGATCTGCCCAATAGGATCGATGCAACGGAGTTCCTGAAGCCGCGTGATCAGGAACTGCTATCTCCAGCAAGCGAATCCAATGCCCCAACCGTTTCGGAGTTGCAGAATGTACTTCGAAATGTAGTCCTCAAGTCACGACAATTCGCGAAGTAGGATGCCGATCTCCTCCAGAAATTCTCTCATGGCGACTCTCAGCCCTAGTCTCACCGCTAGGGCTGAAGTCGTTTTTCGAGAAGATTGTAAACGGCGGCGAGAAATCGTAACGCTTAGCGGGGGAAAAGTGCAGCGCCCATGGCATTGAACAGAATTCTTGGTAGAGGCCTGATTGTTTCGAAATTCGAATGAAATAGGCACGTTCCCAAAATTGTAACGTGGTTCCAAAATGGGGCCGCTCGGACTTGAACCGCGAACCAACGAATTACGAGTCCCTGCTCTCACCGATTGAGCTACGGCCCTGCATTGAAGAATGCATTTCGGATTTTGTGACGATTACCGCCCACGACTACAAAAAAATGCATCCCGGACGAAAAACCACACCGAAGGGGCAATAGGTTGCAAGTCACCCGTCCTGTTTGGGTACAATCAATGCGAGGTGCGGAATCCTGTGCAGGTTGTCCAGAACATCCGTCGCCCATTTGGTTCAGGATCAATCGCGTGCGGTGTCCCTTTTGTAAACACGACGAAACTAAAGTCATTGACTCCCGCAATAGTCAGGATTTTTCGATTCGTCGTCGTCGTGAATGCCTCAGTTGCGAGCGGCGTTTCACGACCTACGAAAAGATTGAAGAATCGCCGATCCGCGTCATCAAGAAAGACGGGACGCGCGTGCCCTTTGACCGGGAAAAAATTCGCCGCGGTGTCGAAGTCGCGTGTTATAAACGCCCTGTCAGTCCGGAACAGATCGACCTCTTGGTGGGCGACGTGGAAGCAGCTCTCTATGAAGACGGTGAGCGTGAAGTTTCTACGCGCCGCATTGGTGAGCTTGTGTTTAGTGCCTTGCGAGATCTGGACAAGGTAGCATTCGTGCGTTTCGCTTCAGTGTATCGTGAGTTTCAGGACGTCCACGATTTTGTTGATGAGCTGCAGCCGATCTTGGATGGTCGTCGTCGCGAAAAGTGAGGCCACATTGCAGAGTCCCGAACCGTCTTCCGAAATCGGACGCGTGTTGCTTGGATTCTGGATGATTCCTGCAGTGCCGCGTTCACTGACATGCGCTGGCATGCTGATCATCGGTGTCCGCCTAGCCGATGCCTGTGCAGGCTACGAGTTTCCTGTGCCGACTGCCGTGGCCGTTTTTTGTGCATTCGGATCCCTGTTGTCCGCGGCTATTTTGCATCGCAGGGGACAGATGCGCGCGGAGATGTCCGCGCTACTCATCGCGATGATTGCGATCGGTGTCGTATTGTGGACTGTTCGCAGTCGCGTCGATGAAGGGCAAGACATCGCCACGCTAGCAGCTTCAGCAGAATTCCGCGACGATCCTGCGATTCGCATCATTGGTGATGTCGCAAACATTCCGGCGTTGGATCTGCCAGCGGATTCAGCCAGTATGCCCGGTTATGCGGATGCGCCACGTACGCTGCTGTTGCTGCAGACACGTGCTCTGCTGCGTGGTGCAGAAACGATCCGTGCGCGAGGACTGCTCCGCGTTCTGATCAACGGCGATGCGACCGAGCAATTGTCATGGGGCGATCGAATTCAGCTCACAGGTCAAATCGATCTTCCGGAAGCGATGAAGAATCCTGGTGAGTTCGATTTTGCGCGGCACATGCAGCGGCAAGGCATGTCGGCTATGGCGTTTGCAAGGCATCCGGCAGCGGCACTCGTGATTCAGCCGGCGCGTGTCTGGAATCCAAAGCGGTGGCTCAATGAGTTTCGTCAGCAAACGGTACTTCTGCTGCGCGATCACCTCACCGCCAAGAACCGTGCCACGGCGGAAGCGTTGTTGTTGGGAAATCGTGGACATATGACGCCGGATGTGGAGCGTGATTTCATCTCCAGCGGCACGATGCATTTGCTCGCAATTTCCGGCATGCATGTGGCAATTTTGTTCGTCTTTCTCGTCCGCATGCAGAACCTGCTGCTGGTGCCACGAATTCGTGCGCTGCTTCTCGCTGGTCTGGTTTGTGTCATCTATACGCTGCTCACCGACCTCCGCCCATCCGTCTTGCGCGCGACGTGTTTTATCCTACTCTATATTTTTGGTCAGACCCTGTATCGCGACATCCGCATGGGATCTCTGATGGGCGCGACGGGCATGCTGTTGACCGTGCTAGATCCGTCGATAGCGTTTGATGTCGGAGCTTGGCTCTCGTTTTTGGCCGTTGGCGGATTGGGTTGGGTGGCGGAACACAATCCGCCGCCGGATGATCGTGCGGCTCCGCCCGATGTTGTCACATGGCACGAAGTGATGGTGGAAAAGCGGCGACAGTTGTGGGAATGGCTGTTACTGGATTATCGTCGGATGCTGGCGGTCACAATCCTGTCCGCACCGCTCGTAGCGACTCAGTTTCATGTTGTGTCACTGGTGGGAATGATCGTCAACATTCTGCTCATTCCGCTCGCCACCGTGACGCTCATCTGCGGCTACGTGGCGATCTTTGTCGGACTGCTTGTGCCGCCTGTTGCTGCGATCATAGCGGCGCCGTTCGATTGGATGTTGTCGGCCTTGCAACTGGGCGTGTCGCTGTCGGCAGATGTTCAATTTGGCTTCGTGATGATTCCGGATCTGCCCACATGGTTTAGTCCAGTCTACTACGGATTGCTCGTGTTATCTGTGATGGCTCGGCATTTGGTCGCGCGCCGGTGTTTTCGCCTCGGTCTGCTGATTTACGTGATCCTTGTGTTTCGCACGATTTGTCAATTGCCCGAGCATGAGGGTCTCACGTGCAGTGTCTTGGCGGTAGGACATGGGAACGCAGTCGTCGTCCAGACTCCGGACAATCGCGTGCTGCTGTTTGACGCAGGTGCGATGCATCGCGGTGAACGGACGGCGGATACCGTCTGCCGGTTTCTCTGGAATCGCGGTTATCGCATGATCGATGCGATCGTGGTCTCGCATCCCGATCTGGATCATTACAACGCCGTCGCTGGTCTGCTGGAACGCATGCCCGTCGGCCACGTTTTTCTGACGAATGAATTTATCCGGACAAAATCGCCACCCGTGCAAAAAGTGCTGGATGCAATCTCCACTCTGGGCGTCCCCGTTACGATCTTGAGCAGCGGTGATTCACTTCCGGGTGATGATCTGCACATTTCGTTGCTGCAGGCCGACACGCAACCACCTTTAGGGCTGTCGAACAATGAAGCGAGTGTGACGGCTATTCTGGAATATCGCGGTCGCCGTATCTGTCTTCCGGGCGACCTTGAAGGACTTGGCCAACGGCAGTTACTTCCGCGTCTGCCGCCATGCGATGTTCTAATGAGTCCGCACCATGGCAGTCCAAATTCTAACATCTCGGCGTTGGATACGACTTTTCAGCCGACTCATGTGATCGTGAGCGCGCGTGACGATCGTAGCCGAAATTATCTTGCCACGGTCTTTGGATCTGCTTTGGTCAGGCATACCAGTACCGACGGCTGCGTCACCGTACATGTGTCGCCAGACGGTCGCCTCGATGTCGAGAGTTTTCGTGTTAAGGAGCAGGATTGAGGAAAGCAGGCGACGGTGTTCAGCATCCCTCGGACTCGTCTCACGTTCGTAGAATTGACGATGCTGTGTGTTTGATCCACAATGCTGTTCAAGATGGATCCTCTACAATAAACCTTTAAAAAAGGCTTCTACGTGAGATGGCGACAGCAATGGGCACCTTATGTGTCCGTCGGGGATAAACTCAACAAGGCCGTTCGTCACGCAGCGCAGCTTGCAAAGAAGCAGAAGCGTGAACGAGAACCAGTTTCGATCCAAGGCCGTGCGATTGCGAAGACCTTCTGGGGCAAGGCTTGGTGCGATAACCTGACCGCGTATCAAGACTATTCCAATCGCCTCCCCCGCGGGGCGGCCTATGTGCGCAACGGTTCCGTGGTGGATCTGATTATAAAGCCGAGAAGAATTGAAGCCATCGTCGCCGGATCAAATCCGTATACGGTCAAAATTGAAATCACAGAGCTCGACAAACATCGCTGGAAGGCCATTCGATCGGAATGCAGTGAATCCATTGATTCGCTGCTGGATTTGCTGTCTGGGAAATTGTCAGACGGAGTTATGAAACAGTTGACCGATCAAAAGACGGGACTTTTTCCGTCCCCACGCGAAATCCGGATGTCGTGCAGTTGCCCGGATTCGGCTTCGTGCTGCAAGCATCTTGCGGCCGTGATGTACGGTGTTGGCGCACGACTCGACAACCAGCCGGAACTGTTGTTTCTGCTGCGCGGTGTGGATCATCAGGAGCTGATTTCTCAGGCGATTGCGGCCGGTAATCTGGATCATGAACTCAGCCGTGGCGGGGGCGGACTGGATTCACAGGATCTGGGAGCGATCTTTGGGATTGAACTTGAGACCAGCGTGGGAGAGCCGTCAAAGCCGACGACGAAGAAACGTTCTTTGACGAAAGCCGTGGCGGGGACGGCGGCTGTTTCCGTGATGGCGAATGCGGCAAAAGCGAAAACTCAAAAGACGGGTGTGAAGGCAGCGAAGGCAAAGGTGCCAACGGAAGTTCTAAAAGCAATCGGCAGGGGCATCAAGGCGCGTGCTGCCGGAAAAACGGCCTCAGAGAAAAAGGCTGCCGTGCCGGCTGAGCCTGTGAAGTCACCTGTGCCGAAAGCCGGACTTGAAAAAGCAAAAACTGCATCAAAAAAGAGTGCCGAGAAAGCCTTAACCATGTCTGCAAAGAAGACAACGCGAGCAGCCAAGGCAGACGCTAAACGTCCGGGGCGTTCGTAGCCGCAGGACTTTCTTGTAGCGGAGGGCTGATGCCGCTCCGCTCGCCAGAGTTACCCGACGGACATGAACTGCATACCCAGAGATTTCACGAACCATGTTTGATACTTCCAGTCCGCTTGTCTGTTCCTTCGAAAGCCGTCGTGCGGACGAGATGTGTTCTCTGATTGTTCGCCACGGTGGACAACCGCTGTCCGCACCGTCGATGCGGGAAATCCCGATCGAGGACAACCCCGTCGCAATTCAATTTGTCCATGATGCGATTTCTGGAAAATTTCCGGTCGTGATTCTACTCACCGGGGGTGGGACGGAAGCCCTGTTCGAAGTCGCTCGATCACAGGGCCTCTACGACCAGCTCATCGAAGCATTCAGGCAATCGTCGCTCATCATTCGTGGCCCGAAGCCAGCGGCCGTACTGAGTAAAGTGGGGCTGAAGTATGCGGTCCGCGCGCCGGAACCAAACACCTGGCGCGAACTGGTTTCCGCCATCGATGAATCCGGAGTGACCATCAATGGTCAGGCAGTCGCGGTGCAGGAATACGGACTGCCAAACGCACGCCTGTACGCGGAATTACAGACGCGCGGGGCGATCGTGACGCGGGTCCCGGTTTACCGCTGGGCGTTGCCGGTAGACACCACTCCGCTGGAAACCGCCCTCCGTGAAACCGCCGCAGGCTGCGTGGATATTCTGCTCTTTACCAGCGCGAATCAGGTGAGCAACATGCTGGTTGTCGCTGAGCAGTGCGGTAAGCTGGCAGAAATCCGGGTGGCGGTGGAGAATCGAACTCTGATCGCATCCATTGGCCCAACCTGTTCTGAAACGCTCACCGAACAGAATTTCCCCGTCCACTTCGAAGCGTCACCACCCAAAATGGGACAACTCGTCCGCGGCGCGATCGAAGCATGGCGAGGTATCAAGGTCAGGCCTCTTTGATTGGGCAAAGAGGCGGACTGACTCCTGTGGTGTGACTTTTTGTTTTGAAGGAAAATGATATGCGATCTATGCTTCTCAGCATCATTCTCGGCGGTCTCTGCCAGCATCAAATGGCGGTCGCCTTTCAGGACGTCGATCTCGGAACAGTCACCGAAAAGCAACAGATGATTCCCATGCGGGACGGGAAGCATCTTTCAGCGAACGTCTATTTCCCGCAAGGCGCTGGACCTTGGCCAGTGTTGTTTGAACAACGCTACGCCGACATTAGCGGCGTGGGAACCCGGAAGGCAGCTGCGAGCTTGGCAGAGGCAGGTTATGTTGTCGCGATGGTTAATTATCGAGGCACCCACAAATCTGAAGGCACTTGGGTTGGCTACCGCGCCCTCGGCTGGGGCGAACTCAAAGACGGATACGACGCCTGCGAATGGTTAGGGACGCAGGCATGGAGCACAGGAAAGGTTGGGACGTTTGGAAGTTCACAGGCTGGATACGCACAGAATTTTCTGGCAATCACGCAGCCGCCGCATCTGACTGCGCAGTATATGGTCGATACGGGGCTGAGCCTGTTCCATGAAGGTTACCGCATTGGCGGGACAAATCGGCCGGCGCGATTCAAGTCACTGGCGGGGAACTGTCGCGTTCCTGCCGATAACGATCGCCTATTAGAGGAATGGATGAAGCATCCACACTACGACGAATACTGGCGGGATGAAGATTGTTCGCTGCACTTTGACAAGATGAATGTGCCATGTTTCACAATCGGCAGCTGGTATGACTTTATGAATCAAGGCTCTATCGCCAGCTTTCAGGGCCGACAACTGCACGGCGGACCGAACTCTCGCGGCAAACAGCAACTGGTCATTGGCCCTTGGCTTCACGGTCGACTCAACAAAGGCAGCAAGGTGGGCGATCTCGTTTACCCGGCCGATGCGACATGGCCGGAACTCGCACACATGATTCGCTGGTTCGACTACTGGCTGAAGGGCAAAGACACGGGCGTTGAAAAAGAACCCGCTGTGCGCTATTACGTCATGGGTGCTGTCAGTGAGGCGGATGCTCCGGGAAACGTCTGGAGAACAGCCGACGATTTTCCTCCGGTGGCCAGCATAACTTCCATGTTTCTCGCTGCCGATGCACAACTCACGTCAACGACTCCGATACATGAAACGGGCTCAACCAGCTACGTCAGCGACCCACTGCATCCGATGCAAATTCCGGGAACAGGTTTCCCTGGGGCGACGGACGCTCGGGCGTTCGAGCAGCAGTCGGAGGTCCGTACATTCACGACTGAGATGTTGGATACACCCGTCGAATGGACCGGGCGAATTCAAGCCGAACTGTACCTGTCATCCACAGCTCCTGACACCGATGTCATCGTTCGAATCAGCGACGTCTATCCCGACGGTCGTTCAATTCTGATCGTCGATTATCCTCAGCGCGTTCGCTACCGGGACGGCTTCGATCACGAAGTCATGATGCAGCCCGGTGAAGTCGTCAAAGTGGCTTTCGACGTCGGCTGGATCAGCCAGATCTTCAACAAAGGCCACCGCATCCGTGTGACCGTCGCCAGCACTGGATCACCACTCTACGAACCCAATCCGCAAACCGGAAAACCGGCCACGATCGAGTTCCCGCAGGATGCGGTTTCCGCGACCAACACGATCCATCACAACCGCAACCACGCTTCGAAGATCATCGCACCCGTTGCGATCAAGCGGCCATAGCCATGGTCGACGGGCACGCTCCTGCTCGCTGAGTGCATCTGCTGGATGGTGTTGCTACATTGCGATTTGCTGCGGAGCAGCGGCGGAAGGTTGCCTGTGGTGCAAACCACAGGTTTTGGTTCATTGGTGTTTTCCGATGCACCACAAATGCTGGTGCGTACGGAGGAACAACTGGCCGTTGCTGGCCACTACGGAAGAATTGGACGCTTCGCCAAGTGAGTTCGTCGATACCAGTTCGAACTGCGGGCTCGCGCGAAAGACGAAACAATCGCCGCCCTGTGTCATCGTATAGCAGAGTCCGTCCGCGATCATGACGGATGACCAATTCGTCGCCGAGGTGCCTGGTCCGGAAAGCCGCTCTTCCCAGACGGTCTTCCCGGTCTTCAGTTCAAAGCATTCGGCGATTCCAGGATCATTATGGATAAACAGATGGCCATCGTGAATCACGCCGGAGCCAATTCGTTGCTTAGTCTTCGGATGCTGCCAGAGCCGGCCTGAAGCGGTAATATCCCCGTCGCCCTTGATCTGAATTCCGAGCGACATTCCGCTGTAGCCTCCCATTGCGACCACGATGTCGTCGGTGATCAGGGGCGACGTATAAACCAAGGCGTTAGTGCCCGAGCTGGTCCATAGTTCCTTGCCCGTCAATGGATTTAGACCACACACTCGAAACGGGAAACTGAGAATCAGCTGATCTTGTTCACCGATATGCCGCAGAACGGGAGTGCTCCAAGAACCGTAATAGTCCGCGCCGGAAAACTTGGCTTCGCTGGTTCCTTGTGTGTTGATCGGTTCGTCATGCTGCCAGACTGTCTCGCCTGTGTTCTTGTTCAAGGCAATCAGAAACGATCGCTCGCCGGGACCGAAGTTCAGATAGCACAAGTCACCTTGAATCACGGGCGACGAACCATAGCCCCAGATGTGTTTTTGAATTCCCAGATCACGTTTCCAAAGCTCGTGGCCTTCCATGTCGTAACAGCACAAACCCGCTGAGCCGAACCAAGCAATGACTCGTTCACCGTCGGTCACGGGCGATGACGAACACACGGGATTGGTGGCATGTGTCGGATCTGCCTCTTTCCATTCTGTTTCCGCCTGCCAGAGCAACCGACCATCGCTCCGATGAAAGCACATCAGCGTACGACGATTCAGAGCGACCACCGGTTGAGTCACGAAGATTCGATCTTCCCAGACAACGGGAGTCGAATTTCCGGGTTCAGGCAAGGCGACTTTCCAAGCAACGTTGTCTGTGGAAGTCCATTTCGTCGGCAAGCGTTTTTCGTCACTTGTGCCGTCTCCATGATTTCCGCGCCACTCCGGCCAGTTATCAGCCGCTGCGGACTGCAAGTGAACAGAGAGCACGACCGTTGCGCAGATCCATCGAATCAGGTTTGATGTCATGTTGTGTCTCCGGTGATCAATGATCTGGAAATGGGGTTAAACAGGGATTCAGGAAACAAGACCGTCGCTGAGTCCTATACATCGCGCGGCCAGAAATGATTCCGGCGAGCGGAGCGGCGTGAACCCTCCGGTACCTCGTTTTTGTACCGGCAAGCTGACGCATGCCGCTCGCCAATTCTCTCAATCATGACCGCGTGGAGTATACCGAACTGTTGCGGAGTTTATCGAGAGACGCGAGTTCCGCGTTCGATAATCGAGGCTCATCGGCGAGCCGGGCGGCCTGTTCGACATGGTTGACCTGTCCAAAGCCGATGATGGCTGATGTGATCTCCGGAAGTGATACGATGTATCGCAAGGCATGCGCGCGGATTTTGGACAGCGGTCCCAAACGCTCGCTGAGCTGGCGCACGCGAGCCTCATCCCGGCGATAAAGATCCAGCGGAAAGAATGGCGTCTGGAAGGTATGCGGCGACGGCTCGGCCCCGAGCAGTGCTCCGGCAGCGAACACACGAATTGCAAAGATCCCCATGCCCAGCTCGTGCGCTGTCCGCAGGAACCCGCCGAAATCGGGATCACAGAGTTCACTCGGCGTCGGTCGCAGTGCGCTGGGATTGAGAAAATGCACCGGAGCCTGAATCGTGGCGAACTCCTGCGAACGCATGACGGTACACAATGCTTTGGCATCGCCGATTCCGGTCAACCCGAACTGATCAACCCAGCCCGCGGCTCGGACTTCCTGCATGCCAGCCAGCAGCCCGCGCGGCCCCAGGACATCCTCGGGAGTGATCGAGGTTGGCTGATCGAGGCGATTCAGCGTGATCGAGTTGTGAATCTGCAGCAGGGTCACGCGCGGCAGGTTCAGTCGCGACAGACTTTCCTTCACCGATGCGACGACCAGTGGCCGCAAGTCGGTCTGTGTGGTCAGCTCCACGCGGACCTTGGTGGCCACATGCAGTGGCTGATCCGATCGGATACCGGAAAGCGCAGCACCCAGATGGAGTTCCGATTGACCGTTGCCATAGCCGGCTGCCGTGTCGAACCAGTTGACGCCCAACTCGACGGCTCTCTGGACGACCGCCCGCTGAGTATCGACAGCGTCTCCGGTCAGCAGACCCGATACCGGCCCGGCCCCGAACGAGACAGTGGATACGGAAATTCCGGTGGTTCCGAGTGGACGATACTGCATGGCAGAAATCCTTCGTGTCAGTCCTGCAGACTCGTCGTGTTCGTTTTCGGGGCGAAGAGGATAATCAGCATCCCGGCCGCGTAAATCATCCCGGTCCACCAGCCGATGCGGGCATAATTTCCGCCGGACCATTGCACGATCAACCCGGTCCCCAGCACCACGACCGCCGCTACCGCGCGCCCGCTATTGAAAGAGATCCCTGTTCCCGCCGCACGGACTCGCGTGGGAAAAAGCTCGGGCAGATAGAGCGGTAGCCAACCGAAGTAGGTTGTTCCCACCAGCCCCAGCGTAAACGACGCCCACAGAAACCAAGGATGCAGCGGATTCAGCCAGCCAAAGATCCAGCTGCTGACGCACAGCGACAACAGACTGATCAGGAAATAGACGAACCGTCGCCCAAGCCATGTCGCCAGCAGACCTCCCAGCAAACTGCCGATGACCGCGCCTCCGGAACGCGAGACCATCGTGCGGGCTTTGGATTTCGGGTCGGCCTTTGGACGTGGGGCGGCACTGGCCTGCGTCGGGCCAACCGAATCCTGCGGTTTCACTTCTGACTGAACGGCCTTCTCTAGGGCCTGAACCTGGTCCGTCCACGGCACGATCCATTGTGCATTGGCCGCTGTTCCGATCACCGGGATCGCTCCCAGAAGTATGCCGATGATTGTGCGACTGCGAAGAGGAGGTCGGAAGAGTTCCCGCAGCGGACCGCCCGCCTGAAGAGACGGCGTCTGCCGCGACATGCGCCAGCGAACCGACTCCGGTACGCCGATCAGGCACCAGACTCCGATCAATGCGGGAGCGGCCCCGACCAGAAACGTCCAGCGCCAGGCCGCGGCCGTCACGGCAAACCCCAGACCAAGCATTCCCATCGAGACCTGTCCCACGTTCGCGGCGGTTCCCAGAACGCCTGCCAAGAACGGTCGCGAAGCCGCAGGCCACGCCTCAGCGACAAGTGCCACCGTATTCGGCCATGTCCCACCGATCCCGTGACACGCAAAGAATCGCAGCACCAGCAGTTCACCCGGAGTTCTTGCAAAGTAGCTGGCCCCTGTAAACAGCGAGTAACACAGGACGCTCAACCCCAGTGACCGCGTCCGCCCCAGACGATCGCCCATGACGCCGAAGATCCAACCTCCCGACGCCGCGCCAATCAGAAAGGCGGCCTGGTACCACGCGAACCATTGAGTGACCGCCTGCTCGTTAATCACCGCATCGGGCGTGCTCGTCGTGCTCATCAGGCTGATCATTGCCGGACGATGAATGAGCACGAAAAGAGCGATCTCAAGCCCAGCAAACAACCAAGCGAAGAAGGCGACCACCAGCACATGGCTGCGCTGCGCGTTCGTCAGCGCGCTGAGTGCGACAGGAGGAGGCGTCGATCGGGAAGCCGGGGACTCAATCGGTAAATCAGGGTTCTTCATAAGGGAGTCACTTGATCCACCGGAGCCGCTGCTTTTAGTCATCCCATGACTGCACGATAGCTGTAATGGACCACGCCGTCAAAGAAACCGTCATGTCTGCCACGGTAGAGCCAGTGGACGTTCGATGTGAAACAAACACACCACATACAGCGTTCCAGAGCTGTTTTCGTCGTGTTGTTGCCGGATTCGTCAGAATTCAGGACGAGGTCTTAATGCGGCAACGCACCAAAGTTCTCACGAACTCTGCTACAGGTCTTCGCAGACCGCTCTGTCGGGCCACCTAGCGAAATCAGGCGATCGGCAGACATTCAACGGCTCGTGGGGTAAGCTGCCAGTTTGCCATCAACACGAACATCGCCAGCCGGCAGCTTACCCCGCGGTAACAAGACAGTTGCAGATCGCTGTAGATCACGGCCATCCTTCTCAACGCCTCCCAATAGGACGATTCCTGTGAAACACCTTTTTGCGATTCCGTTTACGGTCGTGCTATTGGCGTTCTCGCAACCTCACGTGACAGCTGACGAAATTTCTTGGCACGCGTCGGGAAAAAACGGAGCGGTAGCAGCCGGACATGCGGATTCGGTGGCGGCAGGTTTGAGAATTCTGGACGGCGGTGGGCGAGCGGCCGATGCGGCGGCGGCAACGATCCTGGCGCTGGCCGTCACGGACTACGGTTCATTCGCGATCGGCGGTGAGGTGCCTGTTCTGGTTTACGATGCGAAGACGAAGCAAGTCAAATCGCTGAGCGGTGTCGGCGGAGCGCCGCAGGATCCAGCCGCGATCGAATGGTTTTATGAGAACGGGATCCCGTCCATGGGCAGTATGAAGGCAGCCCCGGTGCCAGGGGCGGTTGATCTGATCGTCACCCTTTTGAAGCTCTACGGAACGATTTCCTTTGAGCAAGCTGTGACACCGACCCTAGAACTTCTCGACAAGGGCAAAGAAGCGTGGCATCCTCATCTGGCCGTGACGCTGCGCAAGCTGGTCGATGCCGAGCGTGCGGCTCAGGGAAGTCGTGAAGACAAACTCAAGGCAGCACGAGATCGCTTCTACATCGGCGACGTCGCCGATGAACTGGAAGCGTGGTACATCGCGACCGGCGCGTTTCAGCGAAAACCAGATCTGGCTGCGCAGACAACGTTAGTGGAAGATCCGGTCTCGATCGCATACCGAGGCTACACGGTTTACAAGTGCGGGCCATGGACACAAGGGCCCGTGCTTTGTCAGAATCTGCGTTTGTTGGAAGGATTCGATCTGCATGCGATGGGGCATCTCTCGGCTGACTGTATCCATGTGATGACGGAGGCGATGAAGCTGGGATACGCGGACCGGGATGAGTACTACGCGGACCCGCGTTTTTCGTCGGTACCGATGGCCGAACTGCTCTCCGACAGCTATACAAATCTTCGTCGTCCACTGATCGATGTGCAACATGCGTCCATGGATCGTCGGCCTGGCGATCCGGCAAAAATGCAGGCGCTGCGGACTGACGAGGTGCCGGACAACGAGACCGAAAAGATTCCGAAGCAGGACACCACAACCTGCGTCGTGGCCGATCGCTGGGGCAATGTGATCGCTGCGACGCCAAGTTGTAATATGTTAACGAACACCCCCGGTCCCTCGGGAGTCAACACGGGAAACCGCGTGCGAAGTATGAATACAAATCCCAATCATCCGAATCGAGTCCAAGCGGGCAAACGCCCGCGAATCACGTTGACGCCAACCCTCGTGCTGAAGGATGGCTTGCCAGTGATAGCGATCAGCGTGGCCGGCGGAGACGTCCAAGATCAGACGACTTTGAACGTGTTGCTCAATCATATCGAATTCGGTATGTCCCCGAGAGAAGCCGTGACGGCTCCGCGCTTCCAGATGAACCATCACCAGGATTCGTTCAATCCCAACCCCGATCGCAACGCCGCCTTCGTAGGACGTGGTGAATTGAAGGTCAACGAAGAAATCCCGGAAGCCGTCCGCAAGAATCTGGCAGAACGCGGACACCTGCTGGGAATCGTCCCATCCCCGATTGCTCATCCCGTGATGATCTTCATCGATCATAAGACGGGCCTCATGCACGCCGCCGGCGACCCCAAAGCCAAACGCCACGCAGGTGTCGCACGCTGACGAATGTCTGCCGCGAAATTCCGGCGAGCGGCATGCGTCAGCATGCCGGTACGTTGCGATTTGTCCCATCGTCCCATGCACGGCCAAAGTCATCAGCAACGATATCAATTAATTCTCAACAGAGTATTTCGAATCGAAATCAAGCTGCGGCAGATCACTGAGCGACGTTAGACTCTGCAATTGTCGTCGTGATACGTTTTTTTGGGTCAATCTGCTATTCCTGAAAGAAATCGGTGTCCAACCGCTTTAGGTGAATGGTTCGATAACTTGACACGCCTACACCATATTCAATCATCAGCGTGGCGAGCATCCTACCGTCAATCAATGAGATTTTTCGCTGTATCTGGTGTACATACTCATGCGCAGGAGCGGAAAATGTGGATGTCGTCATAAAGACACCCTTGTTTGCTCGATAGGCTTCCATGCTCCCAACGAATGCTTGAATCTCTGGCCGTCCCACCGCATTTGCAGTCCAGCGTTTTGCCTGAATGACGATGACATCGAGCCCGAGCTTATCTTCCTTTATGACACCGTCGATCCCACCGTCACCGGATTTTCCGACTGCCTTTCCTGCGTCTGCGATCGAACCGCCATAGCCCATCGACACTAGGAGTTCCACGACCAGTCGTTCGAAAAATGTGTCGGACATTTCCTTTACCTGATCCAACAACTCATCCGCCAGTGCTTCCTGAAGCTCGGCAAAAGCGGTTTCAATTTGTTCATGCGGAGTTGTGGAAACCTCAGCAATTGTTTCCACTGCGATCTCGACCGAAGTCCCAGACACTTTGCCTTTTTCGCGAAAAAGGATGTACGAAGGAAATCGAGCGAGGTATTGCAAATCAATCCTTCCGGGGGATTCCTCCAATACCTGTCTACCTTCAGAAGTAATCCGAACAAATCCGCGGCGCACGGACTGCAACAACCCAGCCTCTTTCAAATGTGTTTTTGCCCAGCCTACGCGATTCACAATCACGCGCGAATACCCACTGGGCAACATGGTCATTCGCTCGTCTTCTGACAAACCATATTGATCTTCAATCCTTTTTGTAATGTCCTTCATCGCCCATTCCTTGCCGTCTTCGGCACATGTGAGAACTGGCAGCATAATGGTTTGGAAATCAGGAATAGTCACGTGTTTGCTGCCTTGCAAAGATAGCGGGAGTTACGTGGATGAAGTTGTTTGATTCTGACAGACCTTCCAACAGCCTGCTACTCATACCGCGTCAAGATGCTGTCTTTGGAAGCAATTGAACGCTGCGCAGCGAACACTCCCAGCATTCAGCAGAGAGAATTCTTTGAGTTGATCGGCGTCTGGGTCCAGCAACGTTTCAGTTGCTACGATTCGTGGTGAAGCGATGCAAGTGTACCGATGGGCTGACGCCGCACCGCTCGCCGATGATGTGAGACCATGTCCGGCAGCGGTCATAGCGCCGAGCGTGTGTTCTTTGTGCAAAGGTGGCTCGATGTATTAGCTACGCTTACTTTTCAAAATATGTTTCAGAGGAGTCATGTTTTGGGTGCGATGCCGGAATGATCGAATGTAGGATGGACATTCGTGTCCGTCGCATGGCCATGAAACACGGTCGAAGCGATGCCTATTGGACCTTGACAGCCGCTCGATAATGCGATCGTGTTTGGTCAATATCTCGGACATGAATGTCCAAGCTACAGGAATCGCAGCCTTGGACCGAGTTGCCACAACCCGGCCCGTCACCACTTCACACTTTGGATTTGGCCACAATGCGTTAAACTTTCGCGGCAGGACGCCGCGACTGCGATTCGACAGGATGTCCTCAAGCGAATCCTTCACTACAATCCATGGGTCTGAGGCGAGCGGCGAAGCTGCGATGCCTCGCTAGCGTTTCGCAGCGAGCGCCCGATGAGATTTATCTGTGGCGCGACAGAGCTGATCAGCAGATATCTGACGCGCAGCGGTTGCTGCAACAAAATACTCCTGATCGAGATTTACGATGACCGTTTTTCGTGCCACATTGGCTATGACTCTATTGATTTCAATCGCGTCGTCGTACGACGTAGCGGCTCAGGTGCTGGATAAGACGACGCATCTGGAGG
>Ga0209553_1000257_pt1 | contig 27851 bp, 22 predicted proteins | sample LauGreFBDMM110DN_2_FD_188217 | JGI IMG/M metagenome (GOLD analysis project Ga0209553, IMG submission 188217) | Freshwater lake microbial communities from Lake Michigan, USA - Fa13.BD.MM110.DN (SPAdes) (version 2) | ecosystem: Environmental > Aquatic > Freshwater > Lake | place: Lake Michigan...
GTGATGGCGTCGCGGGTGGTACCCGGCATGTCAAAGGCAACCAAGCGTTCTTCACCCAGCCAAGTATTGATGAGGGTTGACTTGCCCACATTGGGGCGCCCTGCCACCGCCAACCTGACCACACCAAGGTCTGGTTCAGCTTCAGCGTCTTCTTCAGGCAATAGCAACGGGTCTAGGGCCAGCTCGACCAAGCTTCGAATGCCTTGACCATGTGCTGCCGAAACGGGAATGACATCGCCTAATCCCAGTTCGTAAAACTCGCTGATTTGAACGCCCTCACGCATACCCTCGGCCTTGTTGGCAACCAACAAGCAAGGCTTGCCAATACGCCGCAAATACTTGGCAATGTCATGATCTTGCGCAGAAACACCTGCACGGGCATCGACCACAAAGACAACCACATCGGCCTCAGCGACTGCTTGCTGAGTTTGTTTGGCCATTTCTTTGTAGATGCCATCATGTGCATCAGGCTCAAAGCCACCCGTATCTATGACGATGTATTCATAACGACCCTGCCTTCCTTGCCCATAGTGGCGATCGCGCGTGAGACCCGCAAAGTCAGCGACGATGGCGTCGCGACTTTTGGTGAGTCGATTGAATAAAGTGGACTTCCCCACATTGGGGCGTCCGACCAAGGCCAGTACGGGTTTCAAATCTATCTTTCAGCTGGGTGTTATTCGGATCTGAGGGCTTGCACCAAGCCACTCTGAGTCACGGTCACCCAATTTTTACCAATACGTACAGGTGTCATTGCGATGCCTGATGCATCGACTTGAATACGACCAATGGTTTGGCCGTTGCTGATATCTATCCAATGAAGCGTGCCCAAACTGTCGCCTACAAGCAACTGGCCGGCAGCCCAATGAGGGGCAGTGAGCCCTCTAAAACGAAAAGCTTCTGATTGCCAAGCGACTTGGCCAGTGCTGCGTTGCCAAGCCACCAATTTGCCGTCAGACTCAGCGCCAAAAAGCAGGGACTCGGAACCGCTTAAGCCGACATGCCCTTGTGCTGCACGCGTCCATAAGTTGCTGCCCTTAAGGGCATCGACGCAGGTGACAGAAGTTTGGAATGCTCTGGCGCAAATGACATTGTTGACCCGCGATACGCCCGCCACCAAATCAACCAAACGCTCGACTTCGTTGGTACCGCGTGAGGCGCCAATGGTAAGTTCAGACATCGCTACGCCGTTGGCAGGGTTCATGGCCACCAAGCGACCCGACAGGCCTACCAGAAGCCTGTCTTGGAAAGTAGTCAGGATACCGGCTTGCCTTAGAACCAAGGGGTCGCCAGCGCGTTGTTGGCTCCATAACCTTTGTCCAGATGCACCATCAAAGGCCATCACAGTTCGATCAGCCGTTAGAACAAAGACACGCCCACCGGCAACCAAAGGCGATGTGAAAGAAGATGCTGGCAACTTGACCCGCCAGATGACTTTGGCATTTGAAATGGCAATTAATTCGTTGGCTTGTGAAATGACGGCAAAGCGCTCACCGTCGCTCCCAATGCCAGCGGCAACAGGTGTGTTCAAGGCAAGGCGCCATGATTCGGTACCCGTTTCGGCGTCTAACAAAACAACAAGGCCACTGCCTGTGACCAAGGCCAAACGACCTTCGGTTAAGTTGTGGCTTAAGGGTGCATTGGAAGTTGGGCTGATGGGGCCAATTTGGAGTGACCAGGCTTTGCTGATGCTCAATTGGGGTTTGAAGTCTGTCAAGGCTGTGGGGCTGGGTTTATCGGGGGTGCTTGAACAAGCGACCAAACCCATTAGCAAGACGCCAACCGTTGAAAAGGACAGCCAAGTTTTGCTTCTCGCCCTCATCCCAACAGAGAAGGACTGAGATTTCATTTCGAGGCACCTTTTGCAGCATCAGGGTCTACGCCCAAAGCGTTTAGCTTGGCTGCAACCAAACGACGGTATTCAGAATTTTCTTCCAGCTGACGCCATGCTTCGGAGTAAGCTTTGATGGCATCTTGCGATTTGTTTTGAGCCGCAAAAATATCGCCTTGAACGTCAGAGGCCAGTCCGGCAAACGCAGGATCAAAGGGTTTGGACAGCGTTTTCAAAGCCTCATCAAAAGCTTTTTGTTGTGCTTGTAAGTTGGCCAAGCGCAAACGGGCCAATTGCGCACTGCCTTGATCGGATGCACTTTCGCTGGCCCACTGGAGGGCTGCTTTTGCTGCATCAGGCTTGTCGGTCATTTGAAAAGATTTGGCTGCTAGCAAGGCAGATTGGGCCGCGAAGGTGGTGCTTGGGAAACGTTCCTTCATGTCGGTCCAGGCGCGCTCGAGCTTGACCATGTCACCAGAAACTACTGACTTTTCAAGCTCATCGAAAAGTGCAGATGCCTTGCCAGATTGCTGGCCTTGCCAATACTGATAGCCATTCCAGCCAGCGTAAGAGCCCATCACGACAATCAACAGCCAAGTGATGGCATTGCCGTATTTTTTCCAAAAGTGCTTGAGTTCATCAAGTTGCTCTTGTTCTTCTAGATCGAGATGTGATGCCATATTCAACTTTAATTTAAGAGATGGATTGTAGGCTTTGAGCCCAGGCATCCAACTTTTCAAGAGATTCTGTCCTTTGAGCCCCGCCGCCATCTCGCAAGGGCTTGACTGAAACGGTATTTTGAGCAAGCTCGTCTGCACCAAAAATGAGGGCATAGGCTGCACCACTGCTGTCAGCTTTTTTAAATTGAGTTTTCATGCTGCCAACGCCCTCTCCTGAGCCTGCGTGCATTTGAACATTGACACCCAAGGCACGAAGCTGTCTGAGGTGTTTCAAAACCAAGGGCAAACTGAGCATATCGGGCACGATGGCATAGGCATGGGGTGTGGCATCGGGCAATTGCACACCCTGCTCTTCTAGCAAGGCCAAAACACGCTCGAGTCCCAGGGCCCAACCGACAGCAGGCGCGGGTTTGCCACCCACTTGCTCAATCAGGTAGTCATAACGACCACCGCCACACACTGTGCCTTGAGAGCCCAACTGATCGGTGATGAACTCGAACACAGTGAGGTTGTAATAGTCCATGCCGCGAACCAAGCGAGGGTTTAACGAATACGAAAGACCATTGGCATCGAGAATTTGACGCAATGCATTGAAGTGGGCTAAAGAAGCTTCACCCAAAAAATTCATCAGTTGAGGCGCTGACTCAACCACTTCTTTCATTGCAGGATTTTTGGTATCCAAAATACGCAGCGGGTTGGTGTAGAGACGGCGCTTAGCATCCTCGTCTAAAACAGCTTGGTGTTTTTCAAAGTGCGTGATCAAGGCCGCGCGATGTGCCAAGCGCTCTGGTGGTTGACCCAAACTATTGAGCTCTAGGCGCACGTTTTTGAGGCCAATGGCTTGCCATAAATCATGGGCCAACAAAATAACTTCTGCGTCAATTTCTGGGCCCTGAAAACCCAAAACCTCAGCACCAATTTGGTGGAATTGTCGGTAACGACCACGCTGCGGACGCTCGTGCCTGAACATGGGGCCCATGTAATACAAACGCTTACCGCCTTCGTAAAGCATGTTGTGTTCAACCACTGCACGCACAACCCCTGCTGTGCTTTCGGGACGCAAGGTAAGCGCTTCACCATTTAAGCGATCTTCGAAAGAATACATTTCCTTCTCAACAATGTCAGTTACTTCGCCCAGGCCGCGTACAAAAAGTGCTGTGGGCTCGACGATAGGCGTTCGAATGTTTCGGTAGGCATATCTAGCCATTAAGTTTCGCACAATGCCTTCGAGCCATTCCCATTTGGCGGACTCACCGGGCAAGACATCGTTCATGCCTTTGACGGCGGTGAGTTTTTTAAAGGCGCTCACTTTGGAAGAAAGTTCTTTGGATTGAATGTCAGACATAAAAAAATCAAATGACAGCGTTTGAGCTGCCGCCAAAGCGGTTGTCGATATATTGCTCGACCAGGACTTGAAACTCTTTGGCAATGTTATCGCCACGCAAGGTGAGTTTTTTCTCACCATCGATGAACACCGGCGCAGCGGGGGCTTCGCCAGTGCCAGGCAAACTGATGCCGATGTCGGCATGTTTGCTTTCGCCAGGCCCATTGACGATGCAGCCCATGACGGCCAACTTCAAGTGCTCGACACCTGGATAACGGCTGCGCCAAACAGGCATTTGAGCGCGCAAGAAATCGTCAATTTGTTTGGCCAACTCTTGGAAGGTGCTGCTGGTGGTGCGGCCACAACCTGGGCATGCAGTGACACTGGGTACAAAGATTCGCAAGCCCAAAGATTGCAAAATTTCTGAAGCAATGACCACTTCTTGGGTGCGTGCCTCGCCGGGCTGTGGCGTGAGTGAGACGCGAATGGTGTCTCCGATACCCTCTTGAAGCAAGATGGCCAGGGCTGTGCTGGAGGCAACGGTGCCCTTGGTAGCCATACCGGCCTCAGTCAGCCCCAAATGCAAAGGGTAATCCGTGCGTTTACCCAGCTCTCGGTAAACGGCGATAAGGTCTTGTACGCCCGAGACCTTGCACGACAGCATAATTTGAGCTCGAGCCATGCCCATCTCGTGGGCCTTATCGGCAGAAGTGATGGCCGACGTAATGAGTGCCTCGTACATCACTTGTCTAGATTCCCAAGGTTCTTTTCTCTGACTGTTTTGATCCATCAATTCAGCCAACAACTCTTGGTCTAAGCTTCCCCAATTGACACCAATGCGAACAGGCTTGTTCCAACGCATGGCTGCTTCAATCATTTGTCCGAATTGCAGATCGTGCTTGTCACCTTTTCCAACATTGCCGGGATTGATTCGGTATTTGGAAAGTGCTTCGGCACAAGCTGGATGATCGCTTAGCAATCGATGTCCGTTGTAATGAAAGTCTCCAATCAGGGGCACATCAATGCCCATTTTGTCGAGCTGATCTCGGATGTGGGGCACGGCCTCTGCAGCCTCTGGCGTGTTGACAGTGATTCTCACCAATTCCGAACCCGCCAAGGCCAATTCTTTGACCTGGATGGCTGTGCCGATGACATCAACGGTATCGGTGTTGGTCATAGACTGAACACGAACGGGCGCTTGCCCCCCCACCGTGACAATGCGCTGACCCCAAACCACTTGAGCTTGAAGGCTGCGCCTTTGGCGGGGAATGGCTGCAGGGATGGCTTCTGCCATGGTCTTAGCAATGACTATAGGTTGCATCATTTTTTGACCTCTAGAGTTGGAGGATTAGAGTCGTTGGGGACTTTGCGGCGAGTGGTGTCTGGGGTAGAACTGTCAAACACCATGGCCTTCGGAAGATCCGCTTGCGTTGAATCAGTGGCTGCTTGTTCTTGAACTGGAGGCATGGTGGGAACCACTTCTGAAACCTCAGGTTTTGTAATTGGATTGAAAACAGTAAGTTCCAAATCGGTGGCGTAAGCCCAAGCCAAAATGCAAGCGACCGCAAACAAAATCCAAAGCTTGCGCCCTTTCGGATAGGTGCCGCTGGGTTGATCCATTCGGTGCATTATGTTGGAAGATCTGTTGTCAGATTCAATGAGCTGCAAGGGTTTTAAACCACTGGTCATTTGAGGCATCAGAGCCAAAACAGGCCCGGAATCAATTTTCAAAAAACGACAAACTTTAGCCGCCAATGCACGTGCAAAAACCGGCTCAGATAAGTGCTGAAACTGATCTGCCTCAAGGGCTTCCAGTTGTTTGATACTGACTTTGAGGTTGACAGACAACACTGCCAAATGCAGACCTGCTTTTTCACGTGCAGAGCGCATGATGCCCCCGGGTGAGCGGGGCGGCAGGGGCATCGCTGCCTCATCGATGATTTCAGTCATGAGAGGCGCCATCCTGGTATGCGCGCCATTGCGCTGAATTTGAAAAATGAAGTCCTAACATCTTGCCCCAATGGTTCTTTTTAACTGCTTGATTCTGGCGCTCTGCAAGCTGCAAAGCATGCCACACCGATTGTGCACTCACAGAGGGAGAATCATTCAAATAATCTAGAATTTTCTCAGCTTCTATGAACTTTCCCAACTGAATTTTGAGCTCAACCAGTTCAAGTGCCTCAGAAATCAAGCCTGGCTGTCGGGCGAAGGCATCTGACATCCTTTCGTTGGCGGCCTCAAATTGCTTATTTCGCCTGAGACATTGGCCCCAAATCCAGTTCGTCTTGACCTGCAGAGGGCCCATTGAAAGATCCAATGCCCGCTTGAATTTTTCAAATGCAGCTTCAAAATGGCCATTTTGGCAATCAAAAATCCCCCATTGAAAGGCAATTTGAGGATCTTGGGGGGCTGCGTCCATGGCTTGTTGAAAGAATTTTTGAGACAAATCCGCCTTGTTTTGTTGCTGAAAAAGCAGGGCTTTGAGCATCAAAGCAGGTGCATGCTGAGGCGTCAAAATCAATGCTTGATCGACTTCTTCCAATGCAAAGGCAGACATTCCCGCTTGAAAATAGGCAGAAGCCAAGGCCGTTCGAGCTTGTGTGCGCGTTAGTGCTTTAGGCGACTCTGCGACCTTGGGAAACCACGCGCGGGCCAGCGGCAAATGCAAGGTCATTGCAACAAAAAGCAAGACCGTCAAGAGCCTTGCCCAGAATAAAGGGGCAAGTGCTGCGAGACGAAAAATCACTCTAGTGGCGTGTTAATGACTGGCGTCGAAGCGTGCCACTGAATGGGCACTGCACGTTGTTGTGCAATTCGATCAGCAACACCCGTGCGGTCTTTGACGTCGCCTGCCAATTGTCCGCAGGCAGCATCAATGTCATCACCTCGGGTTTTACGGACAGTGGTCACAAACCCAGCTTCTAAAAGTACCGCTGCAAATTGCTGAACTGTTGCATCATCAGACCTCAACAAGCCAGACTCTTTGAATGGATTGAAGGGAATGAGATTGAATTTGCACCGAAGACCTTGGCTGGCATGGCGCCGAATGAGTTGGACCAACTCCTTGGCGTGCATCACTTGGTCATTCACCCCTTGAAGCATGCAATATTCAAAGGTGATGAAATCTCGCGGTGCTTTTTCTAAATAGCGAGTGCACTCAGACAGCAACTCATCCAGAGGGTACTTGCGATTCAAAGGCACTAAATTGTCGCGCAGTGTATCGTTGGGGCCATGCAAGGAGACCGCCAATGCGACGGGGCAATCGGCTGCTAAACGGGTCATCATGGGCACTACGCCCGAGGTAGAGACTGTGACCCTTCGACGCGACAGGCCGTAGCCATGATCGTCTAGCATGGCTTTTAAAGCAGGAACCAAAGCGCTGTAATTTTGCAGCGGCTCGCCCATCCCCATCATGACCACATTGGATATCACGCGGTCTGTTTGGTTCAAATGCTTGCGTAAAAAATGCTCAGCAAACCAAAGCTGCGACAAAATTTCGGCGGTGCTTAAGTTACGACTGAATCCTTGATGCCCCGTAGAGCAAAAGCGACAACCCACAGCACAACCGGCTTGCGAGGAAACGCACAAAGTACCGCGATCGTCTTCAGGGATAAAGACGGCTTCAACGGCATCGCCTGCGCCAACATCGAACAACCATTTGATGGTGCCGTCTTTTGAGAATTGTTGGGACAGGATAGGCAAAGCCGCAACGTGGGCATGGACTTTTAACTTCTCGCGCAGTGATTTAGCAAGGTCTGACATGTCATCAAAATTGGACATGCCGCGCTGGTGAACCCAGCGAAAGAGTTGGGTGGCGCGAAAACGTTTTTCGCCCAAACCTTCACAAAAAACGGCCAAGCCTTCAAGGTCGAAATCAAGAAGGTTGGCCGTCATGGCGGATGAAAGAAAGTTCTTTTCTGCGAGCTATTGGCAATGGAGAATTAGCGAGGCTTAACGTGAATAAACGTTCATGCCTGCGAAGAAGAAGCTGATTTCAACAGCAGCTGTTTCTGCAGCGTCAGAGCCGTGAACCGCGTTGGCGTCAATGCTTTCTGCGAAGTCAGCGCGAATGGTGCCAGGCGCTGCTTTCTTAGGATCGGTTGCACCCATCAAATCGCGATTTTTCAAAATAGCGCCTTCGCCTTCAAGGGCTTGGATCATGACGGGACCAGAAATCATGAAATTAACCAGGTCTTTGAAGAAAGGACGCTCTTTGTGAACCGCGTAAAAAGCTTCTGCCTCGCCGCGCGACAGGTGCGCCAACTTGGCTGCAACCACTTTGAGGCCAGCAGCTTCAAAACGAGCGTATATTTGGCCGATGACGTTTTTTGCAACAGCGTCTGGTTTGATGATAGATAAAGTGCGTTCGATGGCCATGATAAGAATCCTCAGTATTATTTTAAAAAGCCTATCATTCTAACCCGCGCTAAGGGTTTCCCCATGGTCTGAAAGGTATTGCAAACCCTTGAAAGGCTTGGGCCAAATGAGCTAATTCAGCGACTTCTGCCGCCATTTCGGCGCGGGCCACCCGATTTGCCGCCAGGGCCTTGCTCTTTGCGTTGGCGACTGAAACTGTCAGCCCCAATGTAGCCCACAGAGGTTTTCATGGGATCGGGTTGGCTGTTGGCAGATTTGTCACTGCGCTGCCGAGATGGTCCTGGTCCTGTTTTTTTGGCACCAAAAGCTCTGTTTTTGGGATTTCGGGGATTTGTATTTCGAGTGTCTTGCGGTCTCTTTTCCCCAAGAGTACTTGGCTCATCGCGGTTTTGAGATGCTTCTGCTTTATTGGCAGCATGAGTGAGAGCTCGGATGTCTGCTTCGTCCAACTCCATGTAGGTGCTTCGGCGCAAACCATGCGGCAACACCATGGCGCCATAGCGAATGCGAATGAGGCGGCTGACGGCGTGGCCCACTGCTTCTAGCATGCGCCTGACTTCGCGATTGCGGCCCTCTGAAATGGTCACGCGGTACCAACAGTTAGAGCCTTCTCCACCGCCATTTTCAATCGAGCCAAATTGAGCCATGCCATCTTCGAGCATGACGCCATCTAATAACTTCTGCTTTTCTTCATTGCTAAGGGCGCCCAAAACGCGAACCGCGTATTCACGCTCTAGTCCAAATCGGGGATGCATCAATCGGTTGGCCAATTCACCTGAACTGGTAAATAACAGTAAGCCTTCGGTGTTGAGATCTAAGCGGCCAACAGATTGCCATTTGCCATGTTGCAAACGGGGTAACTTGCGAAAAACAGTGGGTCTGTTTTTGGGATCGTCATGGCTGACAATTTCACCGGCAGGCTTGTGATAAGCAATGACGCGGGGTGGTGGCGGATCGATTCGAATTCTTAGGGGCCGTCCATTGACCTTGACTTGATCACCATACTGAATTCGTTGACCAATGTGGGCAGGCTCGTTGTTGACCGAGATGCGCCCTTCCAGAATAAGTTGCTCCATTTCCAAACGTGAGCCTAAGCCCGCTTGCGCTAAGACTTTGTGCAACTTGGGCGATTCAGCTTGGGGCGGCAAAACTCGCTTGGTCAGAATTGGCGAAATGCTGCTTTCAGCTTCTTGGTCGAACTCTCCAGAAACGACATCCTCAATGGCAATCGGCCGCAAAGGATCTTGAGACGGCGTCTCGGGTGACTCAATCATGGTGCTGGCCTTCCGCCGCATCTGGCATTTCTTGCGCAAGGTTTGTCAGGTCTTCGGCCTCTGCGGTTTGTTCTTCTGCCGCTTGTGTGTCTGTCGTTTCTGCTGCTTCGATGGCATCTTCTAGAGAAAGTGACCCTTGCGAAGCATCCGCTTCAGGAGGATTCAAGCTGTCCAATATGGCGGCCTGACCCTCAACATTGCTCAGCAAAGGCAATTGATCAAGAGAAGACAAACCCAAATCATCAAGGAAGTGGCGAGTGGTGGCATACAAACCAGGACGGCCGACAGACTCGCGATGCCCAATGACCTCAACCCAGCCTCTGTCTTCCAACTGTTTGATGATTTGGGTATTGATGGTGACGCCCCGAATGTCTTCCATATCGCCGCGAGTGACCGGTTGGCGATAAGCAATGATGGCCAAGGTTTCCATGACAGCGCGGGTGTACTTGGGGGGCTTTTCTGGGTTCAGCTTGTCCAAATAGATCCGCAGTTCAGGACGGCTTTGGTACCGCCAACCTGTGGCAACAGAGACCAACTCAAGGCCGCGCTCGGCCCAATCCAATTGCAACTCTTCTAGGAGTGCCTTAAGTGTGTCAGCGCCTAAAGCGTCATCGAACAACACACGCAGGTCACGCACAGTGACAGGCTGAGTTGCACAAAGTAACGCTGTTTCAAGGACACGCTTGGCTTGCGCCGTGTTCATGGTGTCAATCTTCCGGGATAAATGCGCTTGAAGCGCGAATCAAGGTGCACGCACCAACTTAAAACATCAAGTTGGCGGGGGATGGGACCCACCTGCGCACCCCATCAAGGGGATTTAGGTCAATCTTTCGATTGGCCAAGCCTGAGATTCAGGATTTTTCATTGTAACTGAGGGACCAAGCTTGAAGCAAACTCTGAATATCTGCTGGCAGTGGCGATTGAAATGCCAAGTGTTGACCCGATACGGGATGGTCAAATGACAACAGGTCGGCATGCAAAGCCTGTCTTGGCATGAGGGGGTGCGCAGAGCCCCCATAAATGGGGTCACCCACCAAAGGCAATTTGAGGGCGGCCATGTGAACTCGGATTTGATGCGTTCGCCCCGTCTCTAAAATGCAACGTACAAGGCTGCCATGCTCGCTTTGTGACATGACACGAAAGTGGGTTTTGGCCGTTTTCCCAGAATTTTTGGCTAAATCAACTACAGCCATTCGCAAGCGATTGGCAGGATCTCGGCCAATGGGCAAATCAACTGTCTTTTGCGTATTACCCGCCCAAGATTGATCACTCATGGCGACGTACTGTCGCTTGATTTCTCGGGCTGCCATTTTTTCTACCAAAGCATCCATGGCCGCGCGCGTTCTGGCGACCACCATCAAGCCACTGGTGTCTTTGTCCAAACGATGAACAATGCCGGCTCTGGGCAATTCCATGAGGGCAGGATCTAAACCTAAGAGACCGTTCATCAAGGTACCCGACCAGTTTCCTGGGGCAGGATGCACAACCAAGCCAGCAGGTTTATCGATTACCCTCAGATCGGCGTCTTCATAGACCACATTCAAGGCCATCGATTCTGGCTTAAATGCTTGCGATTGAGGCGTGGCACGAAGCTCAATGTGCCAAAGCTCACCAGCTTTGACCTTGAAGGCAGACTTAAGCTGAGCCAAGCCAGCACGGCTCACGGCGCCGTCTTCCAACAACTGCTGCAAATAACTTCTTGAAAACTCAGGTACGCCAGCCACCAGCATCCGATCCAAGCGTTGGCCATGAAACTCTGCGGGTACAAGCAGTTCTCGGACCTCTGATACCTTAGCCGTGACGGCTAAATCCAGAGAAGTTTCATCTTGAAACTCATCTACTTCGTCTAGCTCTGAGGGGCTCGATATAATCAATTTGGTTTATTTCCAAGGTTGCCAGATGTTGAACATCAGATTATCGGTGCTTGCACTAACGCTTGTCGGTTTTGCCGTCACTGTTTTGTCAGGTTGCTCCAGTACGCCATCTGATCCTACAGCAGCTTGGGCGCCTGAAAAAATATACAGCGAAGCACGCGACGAATTGAGTGCGGGTGCTTGGGATCGTGCGGCCATGCTGTTTGAAAAACTCGAGGGACGGGCTGCCGGTACGCCTTTGGCACAACAGGCCCAAATCGAAAAAGCCTATGCGCAATATCGCGCCACAGAAAAAATTCAAGCCATTGCCACGCTTGACCGCTTCCTAAAACTTCATCCCGCCAGCCCGGGTGTAGATTACGCGCTTTACTTAAAAGGCTTGGTGAATTTCAACGACAATTTGGGCTTGTTCTCTTTCATCACAAAGCAAGACTTGTCGGAGCGCGATCAAAAAGCTGCCAAAGACTCTTTTGAATCATTCAAAGAGCTGATCACTCGTTTTCCTGACTCCAAATACTCGCCAGATGCAAGACAACGAATGACTTACATTGTCAACTCTTTGGCGGCTTATGAAGTTCACGTGGCGCGTTTTTATTACAGCAAGGGCGCCTATGTGGCTGCTGTCAATCGCACTCAATTGGCCATCACGGACTATCCTGGCGTACCAGCCATCAAAGAGGCTCTGGAGATTCTGGCCAAGTCCTATGGCGCATTGGGAATGGAAGAATTAATGGCAGACACGCTCCGCGTTTTAGAGACGAACTTCCCCAAACCCATGACATCACCCAACAGCAAACCTACTGCGTGGTGGAAGTTTTGGTAAGCCTCCCCAAGGCCGCTTCAAATTCAATTTCAGTGTGAAGTCTGCGCATGGGTGGCAGACATGCCAGCAAGCGCCGTCCGTAGGCCATGCCAGTCAGTCGTGGATCGCAAACAACCAAAACACCTTGATCGGTTTCACTGCGAATCAGGCGTCCTGCTCCCTGCTTCAATGCCACTGCAGCTTCTGGCACGCTGTAGTCTGAGAAAGAACTCTTGCCCGACAACTCCAATCGTTGTGAGCGAGCCTCTACCAAGGGATCGTTTGGCGGGGGAAAAGGCAACTTGTCAATGACGACCAATTGAAGCGCATCGCCAGGAACATCAAAGCCCTCCCAAAAAGAAGCAGAAGCCACCAATACGCATCCTAAACCGCCTTCACTTGAACCCACTCTGAAACGCTCCATGAGGCGTCGTTTGGGGCCTTGTCCTTGAACCAAAATTTCCAGCTCACCGCTTTGACCCAAAGCAGCAGTCAAGGCCTCACCAATGTTGCGCATGGCATTCAAGGTGGTGGTTAATACCAAGGTTCTGCCGCCCAAATTCCGAGCGTGTTTTTCAACCCAAGATGACACCGAGCGCGTGTGAGCCATGTCGCTGGGTTTGGGCATGCTCGGTGGCACATAGATGGCGGCCATGTTGGCATAGTCAAAGGGACTTGCAACTCTTAACTTGCGCGCTTCGCTTAAGCCACAAGGCTCAGTGAACCAGCGCATTTGATCATCCTCGCCTAGCGTTGCAGAAGTAAAAATCCAGGTTTTTTGCGGGCCAGTCTTTTGCTCTTGAGGTGTCAGATCTTGCAAAATGTGTGTGTGCACGGCATTGGAAATATCAAGGGGGGACTCCACCAAACGCATTTGCGCACCCACCTCTGCCCACCTCACAGACCCTTGCGCGCAGGGATCTTGAAAGTCTTGAATCAAGCGCAATTGCAATGACACACGCTCGTACAAACGCACAAAGTCAGGTGCCATTTCACTGACTTTATCTAGCGCTGCTTGAGCGCCTTGAAGCGCTACCTGCAATTGCGCCATGGCCAGCAACCATTCTGAAGTTTCAATGCCATCTGGAATGGGATCAACCCAACGCAGGCGTGATCCCGATTTGGCATGTTGAGCCGTGAGTCGCAAATCACGGGTTGATTTTTCCAAAACACTGCAAATCAAGGTCCAATCGACCAAGCCTCTGGCCAATTGCACACCCGCACCCAAGATATCTCGCGTGAGTTCTAAAAGTTGGCTGGTACTCAGATGCCGACCTAAAAAATGAATGCCAATTTCATTCAACTGATGCGCTTCGTCGAACACAACCGTTTGCACCGAAGGCAACAGTTCAGCCATACCCGTTTCGCGAACATTGAGGTCTGCAAAAAATAAATGGTGATTGATAACAACAACATCGGCAGACATAGCCTCTTTGCGTGCCAAATTGACATGGCAAGATTTGAAGTTGGGGCAAGGAGAACCAAGGCAATTGTCACGCGTTGATGTGACCAAGGGAATAACGGGCGATCTATCGTCCAAGCCAGACAGCTCAGATAGGTCGCCGGTTCGAGTAGATTGCGACCATTTTTCAATTTTGCTCAAGGCATGCATGTGAATGCGCAACGAAGCATCATGACTCTGTCTGGCTTGAGACAAACGCAAGGTGCATAAATAACTGCCACGTCCTTTGAGCAGAGCCACACGAACAGGCAATTTCAAAGCATCGATCAGTTTGGGAATATCTCTTGAGAACAATTGATCTTGAAGCGCCTTGGTTGCAGTAGACACCAAAGCGCGCTGGCCGCTTAACAACACAGGCACAAGATAGGCATAGGTTTTACCCACACCTGTTCCGGCTTCTACCACCAATTCGCCGCCACTTGAAATGGTTTCTGCAACAGCCATGGCCATGTCTGTTTGCCCGGCACGAGATTTAAATTGAGGTGTTGCTTGCGCAATGACGCCATCTTCTGTGAAAGTGGCAGCGACTGCTTGAAGAAAAGCGCTCAAGGCATGACCTTGTCTTTGGACGTCTCTTGGGTTTTGCCCGAAATACGTTGCTGACGCTCTGAATCTTTGAGAACACGCTGGCGTGCATTCAAAGTAATCTCACGTTGATCCAAAGGCGATAAAGCTTGGTACTTTTGTTGCTTGGCTTTGAACAAACAATCGTTGACCGCAAATTGCTTCCAACACGCTTTCGATGTTTCTTGAAAATGATCCAAGATTATTTTTTTTTCTACTGCCAACGAAGTTCGCTGTTCTGCGATAGTTTCTATTTCAGGCAACAACATTGAGTTTTCAGACTGCGCCATCGCAAGCGCGCAGGTCCAAGCCCAAAAAAGAAGCAGAACAGCTTTGTTGTAAGAAAACATTTTGGAATTAAGTGATTTGAGTATCCACGGTGCGATGCTCTAGGGCCAAAAATTCTGACGACTGCATTTCATGCAGTCGGGAGATGGTTCTGGGAAACTCATGCGCAAGGGGGCCTTTCGTGTAAAGCGCCTCGGGTTGAACCTCAGCCGATAGGATCAATTTAACACGCCTGTCGTACAGAACGTCAATGAGCCAAGTAAATCGCCTTGCTTCTGATGCCAAACGAGGCGGCATCATGGGCACATTGCTAAGCAACACCGTGTGAAACTCTGTTGCAATTTCCAAGTAATCATTTTGTGAGCGCGGCCCACCACAAAGAGTTCTGAAGTCAAACCACACCACGCCCCCTGCCCGCCTTCTTGAAACAATTTCTCGGGCTTCAATGTGCAAAATAGGATCCTCATCTTGGCTGCTGACAAGCTTGTTGAAAGCATCTGTCATAGCATTGTCGGCTTCTTCGCCCAGAGGGCAATGGTAGAGCTTGAGCATTTCTAAGGTGCGGCGGCGGTAGTCTGTGCCGTTGTCGACATTCAACACCTCCATGCGCTGATTAAGCAAAGCAATGGCGGGCAACAAACGATCACGGTGCAGACCATCTGGGTACAAGTTGTCGGGCTTGAAGTTGGAAGTGGTGACGAAACTCACGCCATTTTCAAACAAGGAAACCAACAGGCGGTGCAAGATCATGGCGTCGGTAATGTCGGCCACATGAAACTCGTCAAAGCAAATGAGTTGATAGCGCTTGGCCATCCGCCTTCCCAACTCTTGCAAAGGATTGACGGTTCCTTGCATTAAAGCCATCTCACGGTGAACTTCTCGCATGAACTCATGGAAGTGCAAACGCGTTTTGTCCTTCACAGGAACAGCGTTGTAAAAACAGTCCATCAAGAAACTCTTGCCGCGACCTACACCACCAAACATGTAAACACCACGCGGTAACGCTGGTTTCTTTTTTAAAAAACGAAAGGGGCTTTTGATGCTTTCTTGATAGGCCGCCCATTCTTGTGCGCAGCGCTCTAGGGCCTCTACTGCAATGAGTTGCGCAGGGTCAGCCTCATAGCCTCTGCTTAGAAGTTCTTGGTCGTAGGCTAATCTAACTGACATGGATCGTATGCTCTTGAAAAATACTGAGAACAAAGTTTCTTTGGAATGAGAAAACCCGGGACGGGCCCGGGCTTCGTAGTTTAACGAGACTTCAAAAAACTTAGAAGTTCAAGGTCCGTTTGGCCACTGCCAAGGCAGCTTCTTTGGTGGCTTCGCTTAGCGACGGGTGCGCATGGCAGATGCGCGCAATGTCCTCTGCGCTGGCTCGGAATTCCATGGCCACAACGGCCTCAGCAATGAGCTCGCTTGCCATGGGGCCAACGATGTGAACGCCTAAAATCTCGTCAGTGGTGGCATCGGCTAAGAACTTCACCATGCCAGTGGTGTCACCCAAGGCACGGGCACGGCCATTGGCCAAGAACGGAAAGGTGCCCGCTTTGTAAGCCACACCTTCAGCCTTAAGCTGCTGCTCCGTGCGGCCCACCCAAGCAATTTCGGGGCTGGTGTAGATCACCCAAGGCACGGTGTTGAAATTCACATGGCCGTGCTGGCCGGCAATGCGCTCAGCCACGGCAACGCCCTCTTCTTCGGCTTTGTGCGCCAACATGGGGCCACGCACCACGTCGCCCACGGCCCAAACACCGGACAAGTTGGTTTTGCATTCAGCGTCTACCACGATGGCGCCGCGTTCGTCCAACTCCAGGCCTACAGCTTTGGCATTCAACCCAATTGTGTTGGGTACACGTCCAATGGACACAATGAGTTTGTCTGCATCAATGCTTTGGGCTTCACCCTTGGCATTGGTGTAAGCCACTTTGACGCCTTTTTTGCCATTTTGAATCTCGCCGACTTTGACGCCAAGTTCAATTTTCAAACCCTGTTTGTCGAAAGCCTTTTTGGCTTCCTTGGCAATTTGCTCGTCTACAAGGCCCAAGAAAATGGGCAGTCCTTCAAGGATGGTCACCTCAGAACCCAGTCGACGCCACACAGAACCCATCTCAAGGCCAATGACGCCAGAGCCAATGAGCACCAGCTTTTTAGGCACAGCACCCACATTCAAAGCGCCGTCATTGGACAGCACATTGACTTCATCAAACGGTGTGCCTGGCAATGCACGTGCGTTGGAACCCGTGGCCACAATGATGTTCTTGCCCACCAATGTTTCGTTGCTTGTACCGCTGACTGCAACTTCATACCCGCCTTCTACAGCCTTGCCAAAAGCAGCGCGGCCATGGAAAAAAGACACTTTGTTCTTTTTGAACAAATACAAAACGCCATCGTTGTTTTGCTGGACAACCTTGTCTTTGCGGGCAAGCATTTTGGCCACATCCATGCTGACGCCTTTCATCTCAATGCCATGGTCAGCGAAGTGATGGTTGGCTTGATCGAAGTGCTCAGAAGATTGCAACAAAGCTTTGGAAGGAATACACCCGACGTTGGTGCAAGTGCCGCCAAGGGCGGGGCCGCCAGTTGCGTTTTTCCATTCGTCAACACACGCTACTTGGAATCCCAATTGCGCTGCGCGAATAGCGGCAATATAACCACCAGGGCCGCCACCAATGACGACCACATCAAATTGTTTACTCATGCTTTTTTCCTAAGGCTTAGATGTCAAACAACAAGCGTGATGGATCTTCTAACGCTTCTTTCATGGCCACCAAGCCCAAGACAGCTTCACGACCATCAATGATGCGGTGATCGTAAGACATGGCGAAGTAGTTCATGGGGCGAACCACCACTTGACCGTTTTCGACCATGGCGCGGTCTTTGGTAGCGTGAACGCCCAAAATAGCAGACTGAGGTGGGTTGATGATGGGGGTCGACATCATGGAGCCAAAGGTGCCGCCATTGGAGATGGAGAACGTACCACCAGTCATGTCTTCAATGCCCAACTTGCCGTCTTTGGCTTTGGCGCCAAATTCAGCAATCTTTTTCTCAATGTCGGCAAAGCTCATTTGATCGGCGTTGCGCAAAATGGGCACCACCAATCCACGGGGTGAACCCACTGCAATACCGATGTCAAAGTAACCGTGGTAGACGATGTCGTTGCCGTCGACAGAAGCATTCAGCACGGGATATTTCTTGAGAGCATGCACTGCCGCTTTGACGAAAAAGCTCATGAAACCCAACTTGATGCCGTGCTCTTTTTCGAACTTGTCTTGGAAGCGCTTGCGCATGTCCATGACAGGGGCCATGTTGATTTCGTTGAAGGTGGTCAGAATGGCATTGGTCGCTTGCGATTGCAACAAACGCTCGGCCACTCGCGCGCGCAGTCGAGTCATGGGCACGCGTTGCTCAGGTCGCTGACCCAAATTCACTGCAGGTGCTGCCACTTGTGGCAATGAACTTGTGGGTACACCAGTAGGAATAGAAACTTGCGGCGCAGGCTTGGCGCCACCGGCCACAGCAGATAACACATCACCTTTGGTGACACGTCCGTCTTTGCCTGAACCCGCTATAGAACCAGCAGACAAGTTGTTGTCGGCCATGAGCTTTGCAGCCGAAGGCATGGCCACGCCAGCCATGCTGTTGTTTTGTGCAGCGGGAGCTGCTGCTGCGCTAGCCGCAGGGGCTGGTGCCGCTGCTGCTGCGGGTGCTGATACAGCCACTTTGCCATCGGTGTCAATGCGAGCAATCAGTTGCTCGGCAGCCACAGTAGCGCCATCACCGACCAAGATCTCAGACAAAACGCCAGCAGAGGGTGAAGGCACTTCTAGTACAACTTTGTCAGTTTCAATTTCGATCAAGATTTCGTCGGCTGCAACACTGTCGCCAACTTTCTTTTTCCACTGCAGCATGGTGGCTTCTGCCACAGACTCAGACAGCTGAGGAACTTTAACTTCTACGATAGCCATTTCGATTCTTTCTTGATGGGTTCAATATTTTTTGTGACGTCTTTTATTTGGACAACACAAAACCTTTGATCTTGCCGAATGCGCCATCCACCAAAGCTTTTTGTTGCTCTTGGTGAAGGTGTGAATAACCAACAGCAGGCGAAGCGGACGCTGCTCTGCCGGAATAACTTAAACGCTGACCTTCGGTCATGTTTTCGTGAATGTAATGCTGCACAAAGAACCATGCGCCCTGATTTTGTGGCTCGTCTTGCGTCCACACCAACTCGGTGGCGTTCGGGTACTTTTTCAATTCAGTTGCAAATGCTTTGTGCGGGAAGGGATACAACTGCTCTGCACGCAAAATGGCAGTGTCGTCAGCACTCAACTCTTCACGCTTTTTAACCAAGTCGTAGTAAACCTTGCCGGAACAAATCAAAACACGTTTGACTTTTTCAGCCTTGAGTGCTTTGTTTTCTGGGATGACCGTTTGGAAGCCACCTTTGGTGAACTCTGACAAAGGTGATGTGGCGTCTTTGTTGCGCAACAAAGACTTCGGTGTGAAGATGATCAGGGGCTTGCGCAAATTGCGAACCATTTGACGACGCAGAACGTGGAAAATTTGGCTGGCTGTGGTGGGCTGCACAATTTGCATGTTGGTGTCAGCCGCCAACTGCATGAAACGCTCCAAGCGAGCTGAGCTGTGCTCTGGGCCTTGACCTTCGTAGCCGTGAGGCAACATAAGGGTCAAGCCGTTCACACGGCCCCACTTGACTTCGCCGGAGGCAATGAATTGGTCAATGACCACTTGGGCGCCATTGGCGAAGTCGCCAAATTGGGCTTCCCAAATGACCAAGGTGTTGGGATCGTTGGAGGCGTAGCCATATTCGAAGCCAAGCACAGCCTCCTCAGACAAGATGGAGTCGATGACCACAAAAGGCGCTTGATTTTCTGTGACGTTTTGCAAAGGCACATAGGTACCGATGTCCCACTTTTCGCGTTTCTGGTCGTGAATGACAGCGTGACGGTGTGTGAAGGTGCCACGGCCGCAATCTTCACCCGACAAGCGCACGGGATAACCGCTGGCCACCAAGGAAGCAAAAGCCATGTGCTCGCCCATGCCCCAATCGACGGGCATGTCGCCTCGGCCCATGGCAGCACGGTTGTCGTAAACATTTTTGACCAACTGATGCGGTGTGACGCTTCTTGGCAAGGTGGTGATTTTTTCGGAAATGCGTTTCCACTCAGCCAACGGCAATGCAGTGCTGCCAGCATCAGTCCATTTTTGATTCAGGAATGGTGCCCAGTCGACAGAGAACTGGGTTTTGAAGTTGGTCAGCACGGGATCGCTGTCGGTATGCTTGCCTGCATCCAAGGCAGCGCGGCAGGCCTTGACCATGTCGTCTCCCAATGTTTCACCCAAGCCTTGTGCGGCCAAACGATCGGCGTACAACTTGCGAGTGCCAGGATGTGCGCCGATTTTCTTGTACATCAAGGGCTGTGTCAGGCTAGGCGTATCTTGCTCGTTGTGTCCCAATTTGCGGAAGCAAATGATGTCAAGAACCACATCCTTGTTGAAGCTCATGCGGTACTCGAGCGCAATTTGCGTGGCCAACACAACTGTTTCTGGATCGTCTGCATTGACGTGCAACACCGGTGCTTCCACCATCTTGACGATGTCAGTGCAATACACCGTAGAACCCATGTCGCGGGGGTCAGAGGTGGTGAAACCAATTTGGTTGTTAATGATGATGTGAACGGTACCGCCTGTGGAATAGCCACGGGTTTGAGCCAAGGCCAATGTTTCTTGATTGACACCTTGGCCTGCAAAGGCAGCATCACCGTGCACCAACACGGGCAATACTTGTTTACCCAGAGGGTCGGAACGTCTGTCCATGCGGGCGCGCACAGAACCTTCCACCACTGGGTTGACAATTTCAAGGTGCGATGGATTGAACGCCAAAGACAAGTGAACAGGGCCACCGCGTGTGCTGATGTCAGAGCTGAAACCTTGGTGGTACTTGACGTCGCCGGCTGGCAAATCTTCTGGGGCAGTGTGGTCGAACTCAGCGAACAAGTCTTTGGGCAATTTGCCCATGGCATTGACCAAAACGTTCAAGCGGCCACGGTGGGCCATACCAATGACAATTTCTTGCACGCCTTTTTCGCCTGCAGCTTGTATAAGCTCGTCTATGGCCGCAATGAAGGTTTCGCCACCTTCGAGAGAGAAGCGCTTTTGTCCAACATATTTGGTATGGAGAAAACGCTCTAAACCTTCGGCCGCAGTTAGTCGATCGAGGATGTGTAATTTCTGATCCGCATTGAAATTAGGTTTGCTGCGAATACCTTCGAGTTTTTGTTGCCACCAACGCTTTTCAGTTTGGTCGGTGGTGTACATGAATTCGGCGCCCAATGTGCCGCAATAAGTTGCGCGCAAAGCATTGAGCAATTCACGCAATGGCATGGCGTTTTTGCCGAAAAAGGTGTTGCTGGTGTCAAACACAGTTTCTTGGTCGGAATCGGTGAAGCCATAAAACGCGGGGTCGAGTTCTGGAATGTTGGGGCGCTCAGTGCGCTTCAAGGGGTCGAGATCGGCCCAGCGTTGGCCCACATTGCGGTAAGCCGCAATGAGCTGTTGTGCGGCCGTTCGTTTGCGGCCCATTTCGGCATCGGCGCTGGCCATGACGACTTTGGTGCCACCTTGCTTTGCACGCTGGGCAAAAGCATTGATGACGGGCAAATGCGGTACGTCTTTGGCGGAAGAGCCATCAGCTGCGGGTACATGTTGCAGGGCGTCGAAATACTCGCGCCAACTGTCGGGAACGCTGCCTGGATTGGCCAGGTAGTTCTCGTACATTTCCTCGACATAAGGCGCATTGCCTCCGAAGAGATAGGTGTTGCCTTGGTAGGCGGTGTAGACGGATTTTGTCTCACTCATTTTTCGCTGACCTTCGTTCCCCTTAAGGAAACATTAGCTGGTTGAATTACCTTCCGCGACACGGCTGGACCGGTTGGCGGATGCGACTGTGGCATTTGGAAGGGCCTAAGTTACTTTCGGATTATCCCATTGATTTGCATCACATCAGCTGTTTTATTCAACAAAAACGGGATGAATACAGATCCATCCCGTCAGTCATAAGTCAGCTCAATGACAAATCAGGCACTTGACGCTTTAACCAAATCTGAAATTTGAAGCAACGCCGCAGGGTCGTCCATAGTGGTTAAGTCGCCAGGGTCTCGCCCTTCGCAAACCGCTTGAATGGCTCTGCGCAGTAATTTGCCACTTCGTGTTTTGGGCAAAACAGACACAAAGCGAACACGCGAAGGTCTGGCCACGGCACCCAATGAGTTGTCGACCACCTTCATGATCTCACCTTCAAGTTTTAACAAAACTTGAGGATCATTCAACAGTGCGTTGTCTTTGAGGACTGCAAAGGCCATGGCCACTTGACCCTTCAAACTGTCAGCCACACCCACCACAGCCACTTCAGCCACAGCAGCATGACCAGAAATACTCTCCTCAATTTCTCGCGTACCTAAACGATGGCCGGCTACATTGATCACATCATCGGTGCGGCCCAAGATAAAGAAATAACCCTCCTCATCTTTAATGCCCCAATCGAAGGTGGAGTAAATCGTTTTACCAGGCACTGTGTCCCAATAGGTTTTGACAAAACGGTCATCATCACCCCAAATGGTTTGCAAGCAACCAGGAGGCAAAGGACCTTCAATAGCCACCACGCCTTTTTGATGGGGCTGCGTCAGTTCCTCACCCGATTGATCGTCCAACAACTTCACGTCATAGCCGTAAACAGCTTTGCCAGGAGAGCCAAATTTGCTAGGTGTTTTTTCAATGCCATTGCACACCGTCAAAATAGGCCAACCCGATTCTGTTTGCCAATAGTTATCGATGATGGGTTTCCCGAGACCCTCGGAAATCCACTTGGCAGTGGGTTCGTCCAAAGGCTCACCCGCTAAAAACAGGGCCTTTAAGCTGGACAAATCATATTTGCGCAGCAAAGCAGGATCTTGTTTTTTCAACACACGAATGGCTGTGGGCGCGCTGAACATCACGGTCACTTTGTACTTCTCAACCAAGCTCCACCAAATGCCGCCGTCTGGGCGTGTGGGCAAGCCTTCGTAAAGAATCGTGGCCATGCCGCCAATCAAGGGTCCGTAAATAATGTAGCTGTGACCTACCACCCAACCAATGTCGCTGGTACAGAAAAATGTTTCGCCTGGCTTGCCGCAAAAAATGTTGGGAATGCTCGAAGCCAAGGCCACCGCATAGCCACCAGTGTCCCGCTGAACCCCCTTGGGCTTGCCCGTCGTACCAGAGGTATACAAGGTGTAACTTGGATGGGTTGCATCGAGCCACTCGCAGGGCACCACGTCGTTCATGTGCTTTTCGCGCAGCTTGGACCAAAGCAAATCACGTCCCTCAGTCATGTCCATGCTTGCCAAACCACGTTCAACCAAGACGACTGAGTCGGGCTTGTGGGATGACAATCGAATGGCCTCGTCTAACAAGGGTTTGTAGACAACGACTTTGCCACCCCGAGAACCTGCATCGGCACTGACAATGACTTTGGGACTGGCGTCTTCAATTCGCGAAGCCAAAGAACCAGATGCAAATCCACCAAAGACCACAGAGTGAATGGCGCCAATGCGCGCGCAAGCCAACATGGCAAAGGAAGCCTCTGCAATCATGGGCATGTAAATCAAAACACGATCGCCTTTTTTCACGCCCAATGACAACAAGGACGCCGCCATGCGTTGAACTTCAGCATGCAACTGCTTGTAGGTGTAAGTGAGTTCTTGGCCGGTTTCTGTAGAAACAAAAATCAACGCATCTTGTTCGCCACGGTCTTTGAGATGACGGTCAATGGCGTTGTGACACAAATTGGTTTCACCGCCCTTGAACCATTTTGCAAATGGCGGATTGCTGTAGTCACAGATTTCTTGAGGCGGTTTGTGCCACTCAATGTGGTGGGCTTGCTCAGCCCAGAACGCATCACGATCCTGAATGGAACGCTTGTGAAAATCTGCATATTGAACCATGGTGTCTCCTAAATCTGGGCTTCACTTCTGAATTTATAATTATTCATGAGGGACTTGCTACAAACTGACTTTGGGACCTTGCCACATTGGAGAGCACTTTAAACCAAGGCTTTGATCCACGTTTGAACCTGATTGAAATCAGGATTCTCGGCTGATCGGAGCCATTCAAACAACACCATTTCGGTGGTTAAAAGCTCTGCCCCTGCGCCTGCCAAACGGTCAAATGCGGCATCTCGATCACGGTCGCTGCGCGAAGCACAAGCATCTGTCACAACCCAGACTTCAAACTCGTCCTCCAACAAATCCAAAGCCGTTTGCAGCAAGCACACATGCGCTTCGCAACCCGCAATGACCACTGAAGGTCCGGCTGAGGTTTCAGCCGGTTTTTGTAAGTGCCGTGGCAAGCTACGGGCATTTCCCTTGGGCGCGGCAGGCGCGGAGGGGCTTAACCATTCACCCAAACCTTCCTCAACGCCACTGAAAGCCATTTTGGCCAGTACCCGCTGGCAATGCTGACGAATCTCAGGCGATGTTTCGCCCAGTCCTGATGGATTTTGTTCAGTGGCCCAAACGGGAACCTTCAGAAGCTTGGCGGTTCGAGCCAGAACTTCAGCGCGCTGCCATACTGCTTGCGCGTCCTTTATGGCTTGCATTAGCTCCAATTGGTAATCAACCAAAACCAATTGAGAGGATTCAACTTCAAGCAGCATATTCAGACCTCGGTACAAATTAATCAAAATCTCAGTTTGCTCGTCCAAAATTGGGAGTGTCAAACCCATAGAAGAAGGCATTAAACTGACCAGTTATGCGCTTCATTCTATGTGGACTGGTTTTTTTGACAACGGCGGCCTTGGCGGTTCCCGTTGAGGACGACCTTGACCGCATGATCAAGGAGCGGGGTTTGGTCACCCAAATGACCGACCAACTCACGCAGCAAATTAGCAATCAGTTGGGTGGGCCACTTCAGACTGCCCGTAACACCTTTGGCGGCAAAGCCTCAGAACTGGTTATTCAAGCCATGGGGCTTCTGGGAGTGCCCTACAAGAAGGGCGGTATCAGCGAAGAAAAAGGCTTTGATTGCAGCGGCTTTGTGCGCTACATGTATGAAAAGTCTGTGGGCTTGGTTCTTCCAAGAAGGGCTGAGGAACAAGCCAAAGTGACAGAAGAAATCAATCGCAGTGAACTCAAACCAGGCGATTTGGTTTTTTTTAATACCCTGAAACGAACCTTCAGCCATGTCGGCATTTATGTGGGTGACGGCAAATTCATTCATGCCCCCAGACCGGGAAAGGCCGTGCGTATGGACGACATGCGCGAGGCCTATTGGCAAAAGAGATTCAATGGTGCTCGAAGGGTTCAAGTCGACAAACTTCAAAATGAGCCAGCAAAAAATTAAATTCATTGCACCCATGAAAAAACCGCCCGCAGGCGGTTCTTTGTTCTGCTCTTGAAAGATTATTTCTTCGAAGGGGGCAGGTCTGTACAACTGCCATGCGCCACCTCTGCTGCCATGCCAATGCTTTCGCCCAAAGTCGGGTGTGGGTGAATGGTTTTGCCAATGTCGATGGCATCTGCGCCCATCTCGATGGCCAAAGCAACTTCCCCAATCATGTCACCCGCATGCGTGCCCACCATGCCGCCGCCCAAGATCTTGCCATGGCCATGCGCCTCGGGTGAATCATCGAACAACAACTTGGTCACGCCTTCATCACGGCCATTGGCAATGGCGCGGCCTGAGGCAGTCCACGGAAACAGACCCTTCTTGACTTTGATGCCTTGAGCTTTGGCTTGATCTTCTGTGAGGCCCACCCAAGCCACTTCGGGATCGGTGTAAGCCACGCTTGGAATCACGCGGGCATTGAAGGCACTGGCTGCCAACTCTTTGTTGCCTTGAATTTCACCTGCAATCACTTCAGCTGCAACATGAGCTTCATGAACCGCTTTGTGCGCCAACATGGGTTGTCCCACGATGTCGCCAATGGCAAAAATGTGTGGCACATTGGTGCGCATTTGGATGTCGACAGAAATGAAACCACGATCTGTCACGTTGACACCTGCTTTTTCTGCAGCAATTTTCTTGCCGTTGGGTGTTCGACCTACAGCCTGCAATACCATGTCGTAGACTTGCGGCGCAGGGGGCGCAAGGCCCTCTTCCGCCGATTCAAATGTCACCTCAATACCGGCCTTGGTTGCTTTGGCCCCCACGGTTTTGGTTTTTAGCATGATGTTGTCAAAACGAGGGGCGTTCATTTTTTGCCAGACCTTTACCAAATCGCGGTCGGCGCCTTGCATCAAGCCGTCCATCATTTCAACCACATCCAAGCGAGCGCCCAGCGAGCTGTAAACGGTGCCCATTTCTAAACCGATAATGCCGCCGCCCAAAATAAGCATGCGCTTGGGCACATCTTTCAAAGCCAATGCGCCGGTGCTGTCGACCACGCGTGGATCCTTGGGCATGAAGGGCAATCGCACGGCTTGGCTACCGGCAGCAATGATGCAGTTTTTGAAGGCAAGGACTTTCTTCACGCCCGTTTTTTCTTGCCCCATACCCGTAGTTTCTTCTACCACCACATGGTTGGCGCTGAGGAATTCACCCACACCGCGAACAGTGGTGACCTTGCGCATTTTGGCCATGGCTGCCAAACCACCTGTGAGTTTGCCAATGACTTTTTCTTTGTGTGTGCGAAGTTTGGCAATGTCAACTTTGGGTGCGCCGAAGTCAATACCCAAATCGGCCATGTGACTGACTTCGTCCATGACCGCGGCCACGTGCAACAAAGCTTTGGAGGGAATGCAACCCACGTTCAAACACACGCCACCCAAGGTGGCATAGCGCTCAACGATCACAACCTTGAGGCCCAGATCAGCGGCACGGAAAGCAGCGGAGTAGCCACCAGGGCCAGCACCCAACACCAGCAAATCACATTCAATGTCGACTGTTCCGCTGTAGGAAGCTGCGTTAGGAATGTTGACCGCAACGGGTGCAGAAGTTTGTGTTAAAGAAGTTGCTGCAAGAGGCGCACTGCTTTGTGGCGCGGCAGTTGCAGCCGGTGCGGTGTCTGAAGCAGTGGCCTCACCTTCCAACACCATGACCACAGAGCCTTGTTTTACTTTGTCGCCCAACTTCACTTTGAGCTCTTTCACCACCCCAGTATGTGAGCAGGGAATTTCCATGGAGGCTTTGTCAGACTCTACGGTGATCAAACTTTGTTCAGCCTTTACCACATCGCCAGCTTTGACCAGCAACTCAATAACCGCCACTTCGTCGAAGTCTCCAATGTCCGGTACTTTGATATCAATCAGTGCCATGTTTCAACCTCTCAAAGCAACACACGGCGGAAGTCGCCAAGAATTTGACCCAAGTACGCATTGAAGCGTGCGGCGGCGGCACCATCGATCACACGGTGATCCCAAGTCAAAGACAAAGGCAACATGAGGCGCGGCACAAACTGTTTGCCATCCCAAACGGGTTCGTGGGTGCTTTTGCAAACACCCAAGATGGCCACTTCAGGCGCGTTGATGATGGGCGTGAAATATTTACCGCCAATGCCACCCAAGCTTGAAATGGTGAAGGTAGCGCCCGTCATTTCTGCAGGGCCCAATTTGCCATCACGTGCTTTCTTGGCCAACTCGCCCATTTCCTGGCTGATTTGCAAGATGCCTTTTTTATCGGCATCGCGAATCACGGGCACCATCAAGCCATTGGGCGTGTCGGCTGCAAAGCCAATGTGCCAATAGTTTTTGTAGACAATGGCATCGCCATCCAAAGAGCTGTTGAACTCTGGGTATTTTTTCAAGGCAGCCACACAAGCCTTGATCAAGAAAGCCAACATAGTGACCTTCACGCCAGACTTTTCGTTTTCCTTGTTGGTCGACACACGGAAGGCTTCCAATTCAGTGATGTCGGCATCATCGTGGTTGGTGACAGCGGGAATCATGATGGCGTTGCGCAGCAAATTGGCGCCGCTGATCTTCTTGATGCGGCCCATTTCTTTGCGTTCAATGGGCCCAAATTTGGCGAAGTCAACTTTGGGCCAAGGAATCAAGCCCAGCGCGGCACCCTCGCCACTTGCTGGCACTTTGGCTGCTTGTGCTTTGGTTTGCGTGGCCCCTGCCATCACGGCTTTGGTAAAGGCGTGAACGTCGTCTTGTGAAATTCGACCTTTAGGGCCATTGCCTTTGACTTCTTCCAAAGGCACACCCAATTCGCGTGCAAATTTTCGCACCGAAGGTGAAGCATGAGGCAATCCGAGGATTGGAGCGCCGGGGTTGTGCGCAGGCGCAGCAGCACCCACCGAAGCTGCTACTGTTGCGCCCACCAAAGATGCTGCAACAGGAGCGGCCTCAACAACTGGCGCAGTCACAACAGGGGCTGCAGC
>Ga0209553_1000258_pt1 | contig 27849 bp, 17 predicted proteins | sample LauGreFBDMM110DN_2_FD_188217 | JGI IMG/M metagenome (GOLD analysis project Ga0209553, IMG submission 188217) | Freshwater lake microbial communities from Lake Michigan, USA - Fa13.BD.MM110.DN (SPAdes) (version 2) | ecosystem: Environmental > Aquatic > Freshwater > Lake | place: Lake Michigan...
GCCGGGAGGACCACCCGTGCCCATGCCGCCGGGAGGACCACCCATGCCCATGCCCATGCCGCCGGGAGGCATTCCTGTCATTCCAGGCGGAGCATTGGGATCGACAGGGGCACGAACAATCTCGTCTTCGGTCGAAGTCGAGAAGCTTAAGGCAATGGGTGGGCTACTATGATCGACCCATACGAAGAGTTCCGGGGTTTCTTTCCCCATCAAAGGACGCAGCAGGCTGTACCAATAGTAGTGATGCTTGTCTTCCAAATCACCAGGTTGGACATCGGATTTCGAGGCAAAGATAGCCACCATTCCGTGCGCTTTTGTGAATGGGACTTCCTTAAACTGATTGTTCTCGGAAACTTCATTGAACGCACGCAGAGTCAAAAACTGTCCTAGTCCAGCTCGGACTTCAATCCCGCAGACAACGAGCACAAAGGCGAGAAAAATAAGTGAAACAGTCGTGCGGGTTCCCGAGACTTTAGGGCCAGTGGGTGCCTTGCCGGGCGGCGTTTGGGCCATGAATCTTCTCCATTCGAAAAATATGAAATCCACAACACCCGTGGCCGAAAACAGGAACGATCCACGAGAATCTTCGGTGATGATGGTCTAAAATACGCGGAATCGCAACCGTTGTCACCTGATGCACGCATCTGGCGTTCAAAATCTAGCCGCATTTCGAGTATCACCGAGCATCTTTGGGAAAAACACGAGAATAGCGTGTCTCCAATTCAATCCAAACTTCAGATCCTCGGCTTGCAAATACGTTGGAGTGACAGCGACAATCAGATGTCTCACGCCAGCATGTCGTTGTTCGGAGTTCATTAATGACTGGAACTGTCTTAGAGCGAAGCCTGTGTCATGTGATTGCGAGGTTGCAGAAGTTACGAATTCTTCGACGGCAGACTGTCTGCTGGCTGTTGTTGCTCGTTCCAACGATCGGCGTGACGTTATGGTGGCCTGCGTCTTTGGGCTACATCCGCCCGGAATTACCCGTGCTATTCGGTGCCACAATTGTCGGCACGATTCTGTCACGCCTGCTGACGAAAACTCCAACAGTCACTGATGCGGCAAGATTGGTTGAACAGACCCATCCGGAATTGAACGACGTGGTGCTTACGGCTGTGCAGGTCTCACAGCGTCTCGGCCACCGACCGTCCGTGCTTTCGGCAATGGCATTGGAGGAAGCTGATGACCTCGCTAAGCAACGGGACTGGTCACGTGCTGTTCCTAGCCGAAAGTTAACGCAATGGACATTTTTGAGTTTTCTGTCGTTTGCTGTAATGGTATCGAGCGTCATGGCTGCTAATCGTTACGGGCGTGATCTGATGAAACCATCGGAGAACTCTGCTGCCGACTCGGAGCAGAAGCAGATCACACTCGTGACGGAACTCGTGATTGAACCGGGTGACACTGAAATTGAACGTGGCTCGGCGCTCACTGTGGTCGCAAGATTTCCAAGCAGCGTACCAACGCACGCCGTGTTGGAATTTATCGATGCACAGAATGTGGCTCGTCAATTGGCGATGACTGAAACTGTCGATGCCGGAGTCTTCGCAGCACGCATGGAGGAAATCTCCAGTGACGGCGTCTATCGAGTGCTCTATGACGAGCTCGTAACTGCGTCCATTACGCCACTGATCTCAGCCGATTTCAAAGTAGCAACCTATGTCCGACCGAAACTGGAGCAGGTTGATGCAATCGTTGCGCCGCCGGCATGGTCTGGCCGACCGCAGGAAACGATCGCTGATGTAATGCGAATCACCGTAACAGAAGGCTCGACGGTCATCCTGAAACTCCAGCTCAACAAGCCCGTGGTGCTTGCGGAGTTACATCCCAAGGATGGACCTCCGATTCTTTTAATGCCAACGCCTGATGATCCGACGCTCGTGGAAACAACGTTAGTGGTTAGTGACAGCAATGCGTGGACGGTGCAGTTACTCGATGCAGACGGCCGAGCACCGACAGACGAAGAGCAGATTTCGATCAAGGTGACCCGCAATCAGCCAGTCCAACTGAAAGCCACGTTCCCGGGCAAAGATACGAACGTGTCGCCTTTACAGGAGTTTCTAATCGAAGCCGAGGCGCGTGATGACTTTGGCATCGTAGATTTTGGAGTGCAGTATTCGCTGTCGGGGGGCGAGCTGAAAGATGTGGCCTTACACGGCGAGAGTACAGTCGTGGCAACGGCTAACTCCACCGGTGAGACCTCAATTGTCGGTGTTCAGACCCCGCTCCTCAATACTGTCATTTCACACCAAATCGAACTGGAACCGCTCAAGGCGGCCCCGGACGACCTAGTCACATATTCTTTTTGGGCCAGCGACATCGCACCCGACGGCACAGAACGCCGCAGTTACAGTGACATCATGTTTGCTGAAGTACGACGATTCGAAGAGATATTTCGTGAATCACAGCAGAGTGCCCAACAATCGGAACAACAGCAACAGAGTCCGCAACAACAGCAGGACGGGAGTGCTGTTGATGGAGTTCTTAAGTTGCAGAAGGAGATCATCTCCGCGACATGGAATACGATTCGCGTGGAGGCAGAAAAACGTAAGGACGGTGCATTTGCAGCAGACGTTGGAGTGATCGCAGAATCGCAGAGTCAGGCGATTGAGCAGCTTCAAGCAGCCATGGAAGAACGTGGCGGTGATCCACAGACCGCCGCATTGGCGGACAGGGCTAAGCTGGAGATGACGTCCGCGCGACAAAAACTGGACGACGTTCGGAACGGGATAGAATCCGCACGGCTTTCCGATGCGATTTTGCTCGAACAATTGAGCGTGCAGACGTTGCTAAAAATGCGAGCGGCCGAGTTTCAGGTGCAACAGCAACAGCAGCAGCAACAACAAGGCGGAGGTGGCGGCGGAAGTGGCAGCGCGTCTCAACAACAATTGCAGCAACTAGAATTGGACAACACACGCAATCGTTACGAAACCGAACAGCAGGCTCAACAGCAGCAGGACCAGACACAACAACAACGTGAACAGGTTCAGGTGCTCAACCGTCTGAAAGAACTGGCTCGGAGACAGCAGATGGTGAATGCACGATTGAAACAACTCGAATCCGAGATGCGGGCTGCATTGACCGACAAAGAACGCGAAGAAATCGAACGCGAACTCAAACGCCTGCGTGACGAACAACGTGAAATGCTGCGAGACGTGGATGAATTGAGCGAACGAATGGATCAGGCTGCGGAGACCCAAAAGCCACAATCAGCTCAAATGCAGCAACAGATGGAGCAGGCACGTGAAAATGTGCAGCAGGCATCACGGGCGATGGATGAAGGCAAACTTGCCGAGGCAATTTCTGAAGGAACTCGGGCAGAACGACAATTTGATGAATTGAAGGAAGAGTTTCGGAGTCAGACTTCATCGCAGTTCGACGAAGCCATGCGTGACCTAAGAGATCAGGCTCGGGATTTGAATGAACATCAGCAACAACTTGCACGGCAATTGGCCGGCAATGAACCGTCCGACGAAAAGGACGATGTACCTCAGAAGCAACCCTCACTCAGGGCGGATCGCGATCGCGAACAATTGCAAAAAGATTTCGGCGAACAGCGAGATCGACTGGATCGAGTTGTCGAACAAACACAACAAATGGTCGAACAAGCTGAAGATAGCGAACCTCTGCTGTCTAACAAGTTGTACGACACGCTGCGTGATTTGAAGGATGCCAAACCTGACGAAGCTTTGCAGGCGACTGAACTGCTCACCAGTCGCGGTATGTGGTCACAGTCACAGCAGACGGAACAGGTGGCGCGGAAGGGTATCGAACAACTCCAAAAAGGGATCGAGCAGGCGACAGATTCTGTACTCGGTAATGAAACAGAATCCTTGCGCCGCGCTCAGTCGCAGCTTCAAGATGCTACCGAGAAACTTGCCAGCGAAGTCACGAACGCGCTCGGAGAAGGACAACAGCCGGGAGAAGGACAACAGCCGGGAGAAGGACAACAGCCGGAAGACGGACAACAGCCGGGAGAGGGACAACAGCCGGGAGACGGACAACAGCCGGGAGACGGACAACAGCCGGGAGAGGGACAACAGCCGGGAGAAGGACAACAGCCGGGAGACGGACAACAGCCGGGAGAAGGACAACAGCCGGGAGAGGGCAAGCAAACAGGCGGCAGACAAGGTGGTGGCGAACAGCAATCATCATCACTTCTTGGCGGCGGGCGAGAAAGCAACAATAGTCGCGCCGGCGACAACGGCTCTCGGCCATTGACGGGAGATGAATTTACCGAATGGTCCGACCAACTTCGCGATATCGAAGAAATGCTCGATGATCCGGAACTGCGTAATCGAGTCGCTCAAGTTCGTGATCGGGCGCGGGCGATCAGAGCTGAATACAAGCGGCATGGCGCGGAGCCTCAATGGCCCCTCGTGAAATCACAATTACTCGGCGAAATGCAGTTGCTTCAGCAACGTCTTAGTCAGGAGCTAGCTACGCGAGATTCGGATCGGGCGATGGTGCCAATCGACCGGGACCCTGTGCCGGCTGAATTCGATACACTCGTGCAGAAGTACTATGAGCTTTTGGGCCGCGAACGGGACAAGCAATGACGACCACTGCCGACATGATGAATCCCAGCGTCGTCATGGCGATTCGTTCGCTGGAGATGCGTGCAAAGCTGGTTGTGGATGGATTCCGCACGGGTCTGAACAAGAGCCCTCGGCACGGATTTTCCGTCGAGTTCTCTGAATACCGTCCATACACGCAAGGAGACGATCCTCGCTTTTTGGACTGGAAGCTCTACGCACGCACGGATCGCAGTTACATTCGACTGTTTGAAGATGAAACGAACCTGCGATGCTACATCGCGTTGGATATCAGCCGTTCCATGTCGTTTGCCTCTGGCGAATACTCAAAACACGACTACGCCCGCACAATGGCGGCATCACTCGCATGGTTGCTCAATCGTCAGGGTGACGCTGTGGGATTGACATTGTTTGACCAGCAGGTGCAGTCTGTTGTTCCGGCACGTTATCGTCCGGGACACTTGCGCAGGCTGTTCATCACTCTCGAACATCCTCCGACAGGCACAGACACACAACCTGCGATCGCCATGGAAGATCTCGCACAGCGACTTCGTAAACGCGGCCTTGTCGTTCTGATCTCCGATCTGCTGGCTCCGATTGACCAGATTGCAGATGGTCTGCAGTTACTGCGAGGATGTCTTCACGATCTGGTCGTATTTCAAGTTTTGGATCCCGCGGAAAAGCTGTTGTCGTTCGACGGGCCAAAATTATTTGAAGACCTAGAGAGCGGTCAAAAAGTCTACAGCGACCCGGAAACGGTGCGGTCTGCATATCTGCAGAAACTGTCCGCGCACAATCAGGCCGTGCAATCCGCCTGTGAATCCGTCGGTGCCGCATTTCGTCAGGTCACGACTGATGAACCGCTCGAATTGGCACTTGCTGAATTCCTCCAAGCGCGGCGTCAACGGCGTTCATAGCTGAGAGTGGTCTTGCGCATTGGGTGAAGAATACACGCATTGTTGTTATACTCAATTTTTATGGCATACGACGTTTAATGTTGAGGCCATCGACGCGAACACTGGATGTCAACATGGCACAGAGCTAGCGGACAAATATTCTGACTTATTCACAGGAATACACTCGTGAAACTGGCTCGTATTCGGCTCAATGACGGTTCGCAACGTGTCGCAGCTGTCCATGACAACACAGTCCAGCCGCTCGATCTGACTCAGATCGATGCGTGTCATTCGTTGATGGATATTTTGAACTCCGCTGATCCGGCAGGGCTCGCTCGATTCCTGCTAAAGCCCGATACACAACTTCTGGCATTTTCTGACATCCAGTTTCTGGCACCGATCGATCTGCAGGAAGTGTGGGCAGCGGGCGTCACTTACAAGCGCAGTCAGGTCGCAAGGATGGAAGAGTCGGCAGCAGCGGCGTCACATTATGATAAAGTTTATACGGCCGACCGTCCGGAACTTTTCTTTAAAGCGACACCAAACCGCGTGTCCGGCCCCGGTCAACCACTGCGTGTTCGTCGCGATAGTCAATGGTGCGTTCCGGAACCAGAATTCACACTTGTCATCAGCAAAGACGCAAGAATCGTGGGATATACGATTGGCAACGACATGTCTGCTCGTGACATTGAGGGCGAAAATCCACTGTATCTGCCGCAGGCCAAATTCTACAAACAATGTGCCGGACTTGGCCCATGTGTCTTACTGGCGGACGGGCCATTGAACCCAGATTCAATCGACATTCAACTTGAGATCCGGCGGAACGGGCAGATTGCATCAGCAGACGGCACCAAATTGAGTCAGATGAAACGTACGCCTGAAGAATTGGTTGCTTGGCTGTTCCTCGAAAATGAATTGCCAAACGGTGCGTTTCTGATGACCGGCACCGGGGTTGTGCCTGAAGATAATTTTACCTTAGAAAACGGCGATGAAGTTTCGATCACGATTACGGGCATCGGTCGGCTGACAAATCCAATCGTCAAAGATCATGCAACGTAGGATGGACATTCCTGTCCGGCGCATGATCATGACACTTTCGCAATCTACAGTTCATGGCAGCGCAGCAGACTCACGATCAAAATGAGCCCTACGCCTACTTCCCGAGGTGCAGTCACGGATTTCCGGTGGGCCGGACCGAACACAGTGCGTTTCGGCAAATTCGGCCGACGATATTGACCACCGATGAAGCTCTTTAGAAACTTTTCCTGCTGTTTCGGTTTTTCCGATTATGACGTCAACGAAGCCAGTCCCTGTTTTCCGATACCGAAAACGGGGCAGTGTCTTTTCAAGGCAGTGCTGTTGCCTAGCCAGCCAACCTTCACGTTGTGAGTCACGGAATGTCCGCAAGCCTGAATCGAAGTCTTACCATTTTCGTCCTTGCGACAGCAATGATGGTCTGCAAAAGTGGGATGGCCGCTGAAATTCTGTGGTGCACAGATATCGATGACGCGCTTCACCGCGCTGCCGCAAGCGGTCAGCCCGTGCTAATGGAGTTCACGGCTGAGTGGTGCGTATTCTGTAAGAAGATGGAGAAGAGCACATTTACAAACACAGACGTCGCAGCACGGATCTCCCAAGACTTTGTGGCTGTCAGAGTCGATGCAGATCAAAACAAAGATCTAGTAAAAGAACTGGGAATTAAGGGGCTGCCTGCGATCCTGATCGTGACACCGGAACTTAAGGTTATTGAACGCATCTCTGGCTTCCAGACACCGGAAGCACTGATTCCGAAATTAGAAACCGTCACCGCATCGCATTCGCCTCGGGGTAGAGCAGCAAAAACGGTGAGTGCCCAGAATTCACCGCAGCGTCCGATGACAGCAGCGCCACGACCAGAGCTGTTTGAGCCCGAGGCGATCAAACCTTCACGTCTGACGCGTAAAGAACAGGAATTGGAGACGCACACGCAGCCAGATTCACCTCGCGAAGCAAGACGCACTGAGGGGGATTCCGCAGCGAATCGGTTCGTCGATGTCCGCAGCGTTGCTTCATTGAAACCTAGTGAGTTCCGTGTTGCGGCGAGTGATTCCGATCCGGACTCATTTTTCAAGACAATTAGCGGTGAGCAGGAACACCCCGCCGTGGCTGAGGAAAAGTCAGCTCCGGCATTTGACGGGCTCTGTCTTGTCAGTGCTGTGCATGGACGTGAACTCGTGAAAGGCACGGCACGCAGTCAAGTCAACTATCGTGGGCAGACGCTCTATTTTTCAAGCAGCGAAAATAAAGCACGATTTCTTGCATCACCAGCCACCTACTGGCCCATGCTGGACGGTGCGTGTGCGATGACATTACTTGAGGATGAACAACGCGTGGCAGGAAGTCTTGAATTCGCCGCCGTGTTCCGAAAGCACATCTGGCTCTTCGCAAGTCAGGAAGCGATGCAGGAGTTCTTGCGTGACCCTGCCGATATTGCGAGCACTACCACGGAACTCACTGCCGAACTTCAACGCTGATTTTGAGCCTTGCTTGAACAACCGCAATTCTAATCTGCCGATGGTCCTTGTGATATCTTGTGCGCACACGATGGTCCACTTGACGGAGCAGTCGTTCTCCAGCGTGGAACAGATTGTCTGCAGTGAGTTTGATCTCACTATGGAGCAATCCGGAAAGTACGGATCGTTGCTACGAATCCCATTTGGATTTAACGCCTTTCTGACAGGAATACTGGCAGATCGCGTGGACGCTTCCCGCGTGCTCACGCTGTATCTCGCTGATTCCTGACGCGACATGGCGAACATTTTTCATGACACTGGGTGTTATTGCAGCCGTGCTGGTATTTGTGTTCCGCTGGTGTGTGGCAAGGTTCGATTCACAGGACTTCGCAGTTGCAAGGCAAGTCTTGCTTGTCTCGTCACGTTTGCCCGCTAAGGCAGCGAGCCGCTGATGCAGGGCAGCGACGATATCTGGCTTGCGTCTAGGTTCATCACGTTTGGTCACTATGCGAGAGAATCGCTGCTTTTAGCTTGATCCCAAGCATCGTCGAGCAATTCATCGGAATCGGAGACAAGCCTGCCGCCTTCGATCCGATGTGCGTCTTCGGCGTGTGATACGTCGTGCTCCGGCTTAAGTGCATCATAGGCAACCTTGTGACCAGGCAGCCACAACGGTTCAATCTGTTTTTGTTGAAACATTTTGGCAATATGTTCATGACAAGTAAAGAACAGAACCTGCTGGCCCTCGCGGGCAACCTCCAAAAGACAGTCCGCCGCCGCTGCCGTGCGTTCCTGATCAAAATTGACAAACAAATCGTCCATCACGAGCGGCAGCTCTACACCGCGTTTGGAAAATTCACGCACCAGTGCAAATCGGATGGCAAGGAACAGTTGTTCCCGCGTGCCACCACTGAGTTGTTCAACACGAAAAGTTTGCCCGAATTCATCGTCAATGCACAACAAGTCTTCTCCCAGCGGCGCCCAGATGCGATGGTAGCGGCCGGATGTCATGCGATGCATGTAGCCAGAGGCAGTCACAAGTGTGCCGGAAATATTTTCCTGTTCAAAGCGACGACGGATCTGCATGACAGCAGCATATTCAATTTGCAGCGCCAACCAATCTTCCGAGGCACGATAAATCTCCGTTGCGACACGCGATTTTCGAAAGAATTCTGCATGGGAATCGCGGCCGGATTCCAACAATTTGATCTCTTGTTTGAGACTCCCCAATTCCTCGTGATTTTTATTCAGCCGCTGTTCAACATCCGCTAACTCGGAAGTTCGCAGTTGAATTGTTTCACGAGCTTTGAGCGCGTCAAATCGCATCAAATCATCTTCCACGATGGCCAATTCTGTCTCCGCAGATGACGCATCCATCAATTCTTCGTTGGCTTTTTTCAACTGCGCGGCTAATTGCACACGTCGAGCTTCAGATTCTTGTTGCTTGGTCAATTCTTCCCGTGACGATACACCCGCACGGGCAAGCACGGCACTTCGACGCAATTCTGCCGCTTCCAATTGATGTTGCGTATGCCGTCCGTCATATTGCTTAGCTTCGCTTTCTGCAATCAGACGATTCTTCTCAGTGCGATCCCGATCATGAGTCTTGAGTTCCTGTTGCCATGACGTGAGGACTTCCAGCGGTCGAGAAAAATTCATCTTCTTGGCATTTGTGAGCCGGTTTCCTAATTGCTCCACACGCATGCGCATGGCCTCAAACATCCGCCGCAAGCCTTCTACCTCAGGTGCCGAATTGCGCCATTGGGTCAACATTTCCCGTACTTCCTGAATGCGACGCCACCAGTCGAACGCCTGTTCGATCCGTACCGTTTCGTCCATGCCCAGCGAGGTCAGTACGCGACACCACGCTTGGCGCTGCTCGTTGACGGTTTGCTGTGCCGACTTATAACGCTCTCGCAGCATCTTCAACCGCATGCGTCGCGACGCCGCACGTGTCTGTTTTCGTTGCAATACCTCCAGATCGGCGATCCGGGCCGAACAGTCACCGATGCGATCAACCATCTCGGCGGTAGAGGATTTCCAATTTCCGGCGTCTTCGTGGCGACCTGCCACAGACATGCGGGCAATGCGGTCCTGCAACAATCGCAATTGCCGGTCGGCCTGCCTTGCTTCGTCGGCAATGTCATCGAGCTTAATCCCAACCTTCGCGTCGAAGTTATTTCGCAGACCGTTGCGAACTCCCCACCACATAATTCCGGCAAAACCAAACGCGGCTGCGGCCAGTGCACCGCCGAGGGCCTGGCGTGGTTCGCCGCCCAGCGAGAAAGTCGCGATCCCAAATAAGCACAATGCAGCCCCAATCCAACCCATCGTCGTGATCGTTTTATCAACCCACGCCGGAATCGATTCGTCGGTGTCTACGCGATCGATCACACGCCGCACGGTCTGGATCTTGAGCGCCAGTTGCTCTTCCTGCAGGCGGAGGCGTCCGAGATTCTCTAACTCCCGCAAGCGCAACTGTTCAAGTTCGATGGCATCGAAAACGGGAATCCCCACAACGTCCAGTTGTGTGTTGAGTTCCACCAGTTCCTTCTGACTACGTCTGGTCATACTCCGCAACATTCGCCTGAGTTTCCCGCGACGCTGAACGGTATCTTGATATCGTCGAGCGGCCTCGAGCAGGCGATGATGAGCTGCCGGTGATGTGTCAATCGAATTTAGGCGTTCGACCGCCCAGCCGCTGCCCAATTGAGTCATCTGATGATTCAGTTCACGTCGTAGTTCTGACGAGCGTTCTTCGGCATTCCGAATTTGTTCCTCAATTTGACGCAGCCAGTCGCTTTGATCGACAAGACTTTGAATCGCGTAGCGTTCTTTGTCAAATAATGGATCTGTCTGCAGCCGTTCGGCCTGCGAACGCAATTGCGTCGCCTGCTCGTTGAGTTTATCGCGGCGGTTGGTGGATTCTAGGAGATCTTTTTCTGCGGCTGCCAGCAGTTTCAAAGCTTCGGTAGGATTCGTCGGTACGATCTGCAGTCCGGACTGTTCTGCTTGGAGATCTCGGATGCGTTTCCATGGTTTGTGACAATTCTGGAGAAACCGCAAGCCACGCAATTCGTTGGTGACATGGCTTTCCCGATGCTGAAGTTCTTCAATTTCTTGGAGCAAATCTTGACGACGATGCGTCAGTTTTGCATGCTTGTCGCGTGCCTGCCCAGAGTTGCGAAGGCTGCCCGACAGGTTGGCATATTTGTCGAACAACTGCGGAATCCGCCCCGACCGATGGTCTTCGCCAAACATCGATGTGCGACGTTCTTTAACATCGGCAAGAGCGTCTAGGATTTGACGCCCCTGCGGTCCTAGCGACAGACCATAGATGTACTCGGCAACCTGATTTGTGCCCAGCGTCGCCAACTGCTGCAGCTCGCGGACACCAACCGCAAAGATGTCGGCGTAAACATCTTCACTGGTTCCCGACAGAATATCGTCCAATGCGACGTCTTTAGCGACACCTTCCTGACCGCCGGAAATTCTCAGCCGACCGCGCCCCGCCGCTTCAGCGCGGCGATGAATTCGCCATGTGCGACCGCCATGCTCGCACCGCACTGCTCCACGCCAAGGTTGCTCGGCATCCGGTCGATGAAATGCCGGTTCTGTGGTCAGTGGCTCGTAACCGTAAAGCGTCGATCGAATAAAACGCATCAACGTCGTCTTACCGGCCTCATTGGGACCGTAGATGACATTGAGCCCCTTTGGATCAAGTCGCAGCAACAGATTGCGCCAGATGCGAAAACGATCGATGTCAATTTCTGTCAGCTTCATGCCGAATTCCTCTGCCAGACCTCTCTGCCTGCAACCCCGCGTTTAGTCATCGGATTCATCCTCTTCCGCGTCGTCATCAATGTCTTCCGAATCGAAGTCTGCAGATTCGTCAAGGTCCCTAACACGGTCCCTCTTTGCGGATGCATCCGGTACGACATCGATGTCATCCGATACAGCAATCTGGCCTGCTTCGTCGTCACGATTTTCGGCCATGCCAAAATCAGGCACAAACCATGTCGCCCCGTCCGTTCGCAGTTGTGCCATAATCTGCTCCGGATCAACCGCAGGCAGTAAGGATGTTAACCGCTGTTTCCAACCGGACGTGAGCTCTTTGTTGGTGTCGATCAGCAACTGCAGGGCATCGTCTGTGAGGACACTGGATCTCTCGGTGAACTCTTGATATTGATCGGCGAGCGACGTCGGTGGATCATGCGGTGACCAGGCATTGGGAAGTAATCGAAGTTCGTGTAACAGGCGAATCGTGCGCCCGGTGTGCGTGAGCTCATCCAATTCCACGGCTGCCGCAACGTCCAGATCATTGCGAGCCAGTTCCTGCAGATCTGGCAATGCCCCGCGAAGTATCCACTGGACCGACCAGATGCGGTCGGCCGCCCCGGGCTTCTGTCCCTGCAACAGAGTCTTCATCTGCTGTAAAATTGACGACAAATTGGTATGCGGCGCGACGTTGAGTTCAATCTGCTTCCAGTCCACACAACTCGTATCGACGGAAGAAATTTGAACCTCGCCCGTTTCCGAAACTTCGACTAGCGAACACGCGCCGCCTGAAGCTTCCATCTGACTGCGTGGTTGAGTTGTGCCAGGACAGTGCACAACACCTGCATCCCTCCACAGCGTGGTGCGCGCCAGTTCACCAGTAAGTGCCAAGAAACTTAATTGACCGTCTTGCAGCATCTCGTCCACGTATCGCATAAATCCCGCATCAAGTGAGGGGTGTGCGTCTGATGCAGTGACTTCCAGCGTTTCTTGAGATCGTTTCACCCTTCGGTGACCCGTGTCGACCTTCCGGGGAGCGCTGCCATTTTCGGCATCAATAGAACGCCAAACCCGGGTGGATCCCCCTTCGTCGGAATCGGCGGGCGACTGTGGTCCGCTGAGCTGTTCACCTGACGCCATGCTCAGCAGCGAAGCAGCAAGCGTTTCGTCTGATGCAGAGGCAGCCATGGCCGCCATGCGTCGAGCTTCTTCATATTTTCCCTTGCTGACAACACCGATGCGAAACGGTTGAATGCCGTCAGTGCCCGTCGCCAGCACGCGAATTGCGAACGCATCCGCTTCACCAAACCACATCGACGATGAAAGCGTCGTGGCAAGACGATCCTTGACGTACAGCTCTTCGGGTTCCGGGTTTGAACTATAACAAACAACGACATTTTCAGGCATCGCCGGGATTGCACGCCATGCTTCAGGAGGATCGGAGTCACCCGGCAAAACAAAGGCCTGAATGTCGTGTTCCGCAAGCCGACTAAAACCTCTCAAGAGTTTCAGCCTCGCGCGAAGGCTCCGATCGGCTTCGATAAACACGTTTCCCGACAACAGCAGAAAGTCCACCTCGTGTCGAATAGACGCTTCAATCACCTCTTCAAAAGCGTGCAATGTGGCGTCTTCAAACGCAAAGCGTAGCTCGTCGGTCAGAGCTTCAGCGGTTTGGACGCTGACAGGAACGTCCAGCCGGATGTTGGCAGCATGCATAAATCGTTGCGGCTCAAACGCCATCAATCAGACTCCCTTCCGACATCCCAAACAGCCGACAGTCGCATCCTAATTGCTGCAGAATACGCAATTTGGAACAAACGTCGAATAAGATTCGATCGGATTCCGATTACGTATCCATGGCACCTCACGAAGATTCGGTAAGCTGCCTGTGACTGCGGAGTCTAATGAACCTACGAGCCTAGGGAAAGGGTTCCCGACTGGCGGAATCGATACTTTTTTTACGCAGCATACGCTCCGACCTGCTGTGCGCTACGCTAGCAGTCACTTGACGAGGCGACTTTTACGATGAACAGGCTGGCGCTTCCTGAACTGACTGAAAGTGTCGAGACGATGAGGAATCCAGATAAAATAAGGTTGAAAGTCTTGGCGTGGAACTACAAACTGGCGTAGCAAGAGACTGCTTCGGTCTATCGTTCCATTGTTCGCAGGATTCGCCACAATGTTGGCTCAGTTGATTCCGCAACGCGGTGGACCGCCGATTACGCTGCAGAATGCCGTTACAATTGTCGGACGTAGCTCCAAGCTCTGCGATCTGGTGATCGATCATACCAGCATTTCGAAGCAGCACTGCGTGCTGGTTAAAACGGATGGCCTGCTGTATTTGCGGGACCTTGCCAGCACCAACGGGACACGCGTCAATGGACAGCGAGTTATTCGCGGAGCGCTTCTACCGGGTGATCAGTTGTCATTTTCCGGGATCATTTTTCGAGTGCATCTGGGTCCCGATCAAGGTCCCGTCCGTGTTACGCAGAATGGTCCGACCGAAGTGGTTCCCATCATTGAAGCCAACGGGCTCAAACAGGCACCAACCTTTAGCCTTGAACAAAGCCACAGCGATGTGCGTTTCTTGCGTGATTCTGACCTGCTGATACCTGATTAAACGAAATGATTTTTATGTCAAAAATCCCACGGGTCTTGAATTTTGTGGCCTTGTATTGTCGGGTAGCAGCTGGGTTATCTGCGGCGATGGTTGTGCTCAACGTAAGCAGTATTGCCGATGACTGGCCGCAGTGGGGTGGCCCAAAGCGAGACTGTGTCTGGCATGAAGCAGGAATTGTGGACAAGCTTCCGACTGACGGATTGCTGCCGCGGGTTTGGTCAGTCGCAGTCGCCGAAGGGTATTCTGGACCAGCGGTGGCGGATGGACGCGTCTTTCTGAGTGATCGCATTGCGGACGGCGAACTGGAACGTTTGCATTGCTTTAATGCGGAGACCGGCGCAACGTTATGGAAGCATGAATACTATGTGCGATACACGATTGGCTATTCCCACGGGCCACGCGCGACACCTGTGATTGATGAAAACAGAGCTTATTTCATCGGCGCTCAAGGCGATATGTTTTGCCTTGATGTGAAAGATGGTTCCATTCTTTGGAAGAAATCATTTGAGCAAGATTTTGGTACGGAGATGCCAACATGGGGCATGGCCGCGGCCCCTCTGGTCGATGGAGCGAAGCTAATTACGATCGTCGGCGGCAAAGAGAATGGGCTCGTGGTCTGTTTCGACAAGGTGACAGGCAAAGAAATGTGGCGATCACTCAATGACGCCGGGGGCGGCTATTGCCCGCCTGTCATCTATGAATTTGCTGGACGACGACAATTAATTATCTGGCATCCATCAGCCGTATCGTCGCTTGATCCCGAAACCGGAACAGTGTTGTGGGAAGTCCCATGGGAGATCAAGGCCGGGCTTTGCGTTCCTATGCCACGAAAACTTGATGATCGCCTCTTTCTCACATCGTTCTACGAAGGGCCGCAGATGCTGAAAGTGAGTGCGGACCATGCTGACATTTTATGGAAAGGCAATGGGGTCAATGAACAGCAAACTGACAAATTGCATTCCATCATGCCCACGCCGGTTGTGACACAAGACAATATCTTTGGGATCTGTAGTTACGGCCAATTGCGATGCTTGAAGACAGAAACTGGAGAACGTGTTTGGGAAACGCGGGAGGCGACTGGGGACGGACGTTGGTGGAATGCGTTTATCGTGCCGCAGGGTGACCGCTATTTCCTGCACAACGAACAGGGGGATTTGATTATTGCGAATCTGTCAGAGTCGGGTTACCAAGAAATCAGTCGGGCCAAGCTGATTGAGCCGACGCGCCCCGTACAACGCCGCATGACGATCTGGTCACATCCTGCATTTGCGATGAAGAGTGTGTTTGCCAGGAACGATAAGGAACTGGTGCGGGTCAATCTGGCAAAGTGATGACGAGTGTTTTTATACTCCACGAAATAACGATTGAGTCGTGCCCGGATTCGTCGAGACTCAAATTTGAACACATGCAGGGTGAGCGCTGCGTGCCTGTATTTTCGGGGTGACCACCGGAAATGACAACGCAACTCTGAGCGGCCGCTTCAATTGAATCCACATTATTAATCGCTTGGTTGGGAGACAAATTTCGAATGACGCTTCGATTGGCAGTAGCCACAGAAGATTTTGGAAATCCCCTGCGGCAGGCCATCGAGCAGGCGGCCAAGAACAAGATTCAGGGACTGAGACTCAACGCGCGGACTGAAGTTAGAGCGGAAGATTTTTCAGACACGGCTTTGCGGCAGTTAAAACATTACGTCGCAGAGCATCAACTAAGCGTCGCCGGGCTCATGTATTCTTCGCGGCATGCGATCTACGACGAGCAACATTTGGAACAGCGTCTGGATGGCATACGTTCTGCGCTGACCCTTGTGCGAAAACTAGGCACATCGGAACTGCTGGTCCGTATCGGTCGGATTCCGGATCCGGGTTCTGCAACTCCTGTCACAAAGCTTGGTGCGCCCACAGATACCAACGTCGATTCATTGCGAAACCCATTCTCGTTTGCACCGGCAGTGTCGACATTGCAGTCTGCGGCCACGACTGACGCTCAAAAGTTTCAACTGCTCTGCGATATTCTGAATGACCTCTCCAGTTTTGGCGGCCGCTACGGGGCCTTGCTGCAACTGCAGTTTTCCAGTTTTGAACTGCCGCGAATCCAGCAGTTGTTAAGTCGGATTACCGCCGGATCGGTTGGAATTGTGTTCGACTCGGCCTCCTGTGCGATGACCGGCAGCTCTCCCGTTCGTGTCTTCCGCGACCTCTATCAAAACGTAGGCTATGTACGGCTTCGCGATGCTCAAAAAGACGTCGATGGAGGCGGCATTGAAGTCCCGTTTGGCGACGGTACTGTGGACTGGACTGAGCTCCTGCCGACGCTTGTCGAAGCAAACCTGCAGACGTGGGTCTGTGTCGAACGCACGGGCGGGGACCAGCGGACCGACGATGTACGCGACGCAATCAGAAGAATCGAACAACTGTTGCCGTCGTCCGGATAAGCCTTGGACTGGAGCAAGTCGGCATAAGATAACGACAACGCTGTCTAAGCTTAGAGAGTTAAATTACTTTGCCGTGCGGCGTTGGCGAAAGAGCCACGGGACAAGTCCATCGTTGTCGGTATAGGCAGGGGCCCAAGAATTGTGGCCGACACCAGGGAGTTCCATGTAGCGCGGAGACCCGCCCGCGTCTGACAAGGCTTTTACCGCGCTGCGGCTGCGATCGGGTAACACGACACTGTCACTGCCGCCATGCACAATCCACAACGGATGTTCTTTGAGCACGCTCAATTTTGTCGGATCGGCAGCACCGCAAATCGGAGCGATTGCGGCAAACCAGTCCGGATGGCGAATCCCGAGATCGAACGATCCAAATCCGCCCATGGAAAGCCCTGTCAGATACACCCGATTGGGATCAATCGCTTCCTCTTTCAGCGTCGCTTGAATCATCTGCATCACCGTCTCCATTTGTTCGCTAGGAGTTTCCGGCATTGTCGGATCGGCTGGCACTGCCCAGTCAGAATTCATCCACTTATGATCGTCGCGACACTGGGGAGCAAGGACAAAACAGGGGAAGCGTTCGCGGTAACGCGGCTGGGCCATTTGTGTCGGAAAATAGGCCAACTGCTTCTGATTGTCGTTGCCACGCTCTCCGGCGCCGTGCAGAAACACGACCAACGGATATGTCATCTCAGGATCGACGGTGACAGGCTTCATCAGCCGGTAGTGAAACTCTTCGTCCGTGTATTCGCCGCCGGTAAATTGAATGGATTTGTCTTCGTAAACATGGGTGGCGTCGACATCTCCTGATGCCGCTGTCACAGCGTTGCCAACCACATGATCGCGCCACAGCCAAATCAGTGATTCCGGAAGAATGACTCCACCGTGCTTTCCGTTGTGTCCACCGGTACCACCGACAAACTTGGAGTCATAGTCTTTGAATTTCATGGCCTTTGCCATCTGCAGATTGGCCAGCCACCAGTTCCCATGTTCGTTATCCAGATCATTCTCACCGTCCTGCAGAAAGACGCGAATCGGTTTGCGTTCAGTTTTCCGAATGAGGGCTTCGTAATTATGACCGCTACGAATGTTCGTAAAACTGCCGACATGACTCAAAACTTTACTGAACCATTCAGGATGCTCCCATGCAGCGGTGAAGGCACAGATTCCGCCGCTGGAAATTCCGGCTATCGCGCGATCATCTGGGTCGGCTGAGATCTTGAGTTGCTGTGTGGCGACAACATGGGGTAATAGTTCATCTGCCACGAAGCGTGCATACTGATCGCTGAGCGTGTCGTATTCGAAACTACGATTATCTGGTCGCCAAGGATTTTCAGGAAGGACTTCACCATTGTGTCCAGGATTGATGAACAATCCGATCGTCACGGGCATGTCGCCGCGATGAATTAAGTTATCAAACACAACTGGGACGCGAAACTGCCCGGTCTCATCGACGTATGCGTGTCCATCCTGAAACACCATCAGGCAGGCAGGTTGAATCCCGTCGTATTGAGCGGGAATGTAGACGAAGTATTCACGCTTGGTGCCAGCAAAAATGGAGCTCACCCATGCATGTTTCGTTACGACGCCCTGAGGCACATCGGCCTGACGTTCTGAATCTGGCCCGAGCACGTACGACGCGTCACCATTGGGCGACTGAGCAAACGCAGACGATGATGCAACAACGGCGACTAGCACCCCGAACACCGCCACCACGCTGAAGAAAAATGAATTATGGCACTCAAAAATCATGGTTCATTCCCGACTTGATATCCAGTCAAATTGCTGCTCAGCGAATCCCGTAGAAGCCTTGATCTTAACGGCAGCGGGCGCTGCAAGCTAGATGCCGGGAACTTGCCAACTTGTCGCTGTAATTGAAAACAGCAGCCTGAGGAACAGGCTGCTGTCTTTGAGTGTCGAGGTGTACTGCAAATCTCACTGCAGTTGCGAGCTGCTACTCAGCCTTTACCTTGTCGGCTTTCTTTTCAGCCTTGTCGGCTTTTGGCTTGCCTTTCGCGTCACCGTCTGCCGACTTCACTTTGGCTGCAACAAAGGCGGTCTTGAATGCCTTTTCTGCAAAGATCATTTCGAGTTTTGCATCAGCTTCAGCCGCATCAACTGCACCTTTGCATTTTTCACAGCAGAAGCGAACGTTCACATTAGCCACTTTGGTGGACTGGTCTTTCACAAAATCTGCGCCAGAGATTGGGCACTTCGTCTGTTTGAACTGTTTGGTCTGCACCAGCTGGTGATTAGCTTTGACTTCGAATTTTGTAGGTTCGGCTTCAAAAGCGGCTTTGCATTTGTCACAACAGAAGTAGACTTCTTTCTCTTTATACGCCGTCAATTGTTCTTTGACTGCTGCTTCCCCGGAGACAGGACACTTCGCAGTGAACTTGTCTTCGGTCGGCTTCTTGCCGTCTTTTTCGGGCTTAGCATCTGTATCGTCGGCTTTTTCTGACTTTTCGTCAGTGCTATCTTTGTCTTTGTCGTCGGCGATCGTCGCCGCTAAGCACCAGACAGACACCATTCCTAACATCAATAACATTGTCCATCGAATCATCTGACAGCGTCTCCTAAAAAATGTGGTGAAGATGATCTACCCGTAAATGAATCGAGTTCGCGAACGACTCTCCGCATTTTGGTTTACCTGCCTGAGACTGTCGACTATTTGCACCAGAGTGTCAATCCTAGCTGCTATCTAGGTTTCAGAATGCCGGTTAGCCAAAAACACGTGCAGAGTGTGTTTTTGCCACTTGCGAACTCCGGCAAACAAGCGGACAATTACGCCCGCGGGTGCTCTCGAGACTGACTGCTTCTGTTTTTGACTGCTTCTGTTTTTGACTGCTTGAAGAGTGCTCATGTAGGATTTGAGGCTTTCCCATGACCGATTGTTTTGCTCGTGTTTTCCACGCTTTACAGCTTCGGCGGTCGTTGTCTCTTGCTTCGATCGCATGTTTGCTGAGTTTCGGGACAAACTGCCTGGCGCAGCACCATTCCGGACATCCACACGGTTCAGGATTTGGCGGCGTGGACCACGGGGGGGGCATGTCTTATGGAAATGCAGTCGGGGGATTTCAGGGAAATAGCCCCGTGATTTACGGTGCATCTGGCATGATCAACCAGTTTGGCGGCGGTGGAGCATACAACAATAATGGCATGTACAATGGCTCTGGACCGTACAATGGTGCGTATCAATACAACTACGGTGGCTTCAACGCAAACGCTCCTCTCGGTGGAGTATCCTTCGGAAATGGTTTCGGCACCGCATCTTACTCGTCACGCAACCTAAGCGTGACGACGTATGGCGTGTCTGGCGGTGGATTCAATGATGGAGGTGGGTACGGTTGTCCTGTCAGCTGGCCCACGCCGCTCAATAACTATTCGCCGTTTGTGTTTGGGAACAGCACTGGCGTCTGCAGTCCAAATTTCGTTGGAGGCAACGCGATCTCCAACGGCTATCTTGGCTTCCTGCCGTTCGGGGCTAATAACGTTGGAGGCTATTCGGGCTGGCCGTATTGCTCGTTTGCGTCCTGTCTCAATCCTTACTTCGGCGGCGCTGGAATTGCTCCGACCGTGCTCATGTTGAACGTGAATCTGAACATGCAGCAGCCCGTCATGCAATCCACTGCGGAATATATGCAAATTGATCCTCGCCTGATTGACATCCTGACACCGGCTGTCGATCCACATGTCTTGAACCCCAACGGTGTCGAGGTGCCTCCAATCCCACACCCTCCGGAAATTGGTAACCCAGCTCTACTTCCGGAGGCACAACAAGTGCCAATTCCGGAGGATGGTGTCCCGGTGCTAAATGAGTTCAATGCGGTGTCACGTGAACAGAAAATCTCCTCACTGGCGGAAAAGATTCACAGTTTGCGATATCAGGCAAGTGGCGATGATGCGTTTCACAAATCGGACTACACGACAGCGGACGTATTTTATGCCACCGCGATAAAGACTGCTCCGGACCGCCGGGCTCCTTATCTGCGGATGGCGATGGTTCGAATCGCCCTGATGGATTTTCCAAACGCCACGAGGTACTTGAAAGCAGGACTCACGATGGAGAGCGATGCCTCGCGCCCATGGTGTACTGCGGAAGAACTGTATGGGCAAAAAGCACCCGAACGCGCTCGTTCGCACGGCGGGCCACTCTGGAACTGGCTGGCCGAACGTCCGGTATCGTCAGATCGACTTTTGTTGGCTGGCACTTTTCAAAAACTACGAGGCTACAACAAAACTGCGGATGAGATGCTGGCCATGGCAAGCCATGCAGGTCCGGAGGCGGCTCTGGTTTCTGATGTAATGCAACTGGCGGCAAACGACATCGGTCCCCGAGCCATCTCGGATGATCTGGAGCAACTGGTGCAACAGGCATCAACGCAACAAGCATCTGCAGACGCCAAACAGGATGATCCGGCAAGAAAAAAGGACGTTGAAAAATCGGGCGGCATCTTCCTGCGGGGCGGGGATGTCGCAGTTCGCACGAAGGTATCCGCCACGTCCCCGCTCATCATCCCCTCGCGGATTTCCGCAGATGAGGCGCCACCACTGTTTGAGATCCCCTTGCCCGAACAGAACTAAAATAGCAATGACCTGCTAGCGTAATATTAAATTCCAAGTGGTTGGCGAAAACTACTGAACTGGCGTGCTGTGCGCTCTTCGCGTTTGTTGTGATGTCGATCACCATGCAGCGGCAACCATCAGTTGCTGGAAACGTGAGGCTGTGGATTCACAAATATCCAGCAGATCGCGCCCGTGAAATAGACACCGGCGAACAGCAGTAGAACCAAGTCCCAGTCGGCCGTAACCTCAAACAACTTGCCAACAACGACTGGACAAGCTGCGGCAGCGAAATTGCCGACCATGTTCATCAATCCAAAGACTTGGGGAACCCGCGAGCCTCCGATATCAATCGTAGCCGCAAACGCAGCCGGTCCCGCCAACGCAGCGAAGAACGAGCCCAGTGTCAGCAATGCTACTGCCAACTCGGCATTCTGCACGAACCAAGCCGCGAGGATGAGAATTGAGCAGGCTCCTAACGCGGCCGCTCCGACGCCGCTGCGGCTGAGACGCAAACCACCCGTTCTTCGCCAGATCCAATCCGTCAGGATCCCGCCAAAGATGCAGCCGGTTAGAGTGCCGGCAAACACAAGCCCTTGCAGATAACCAGACTCTGCGACAGAAACATCACGCGTCTTCTGCAGAAACGTCGGAAACCAACTGGCAAAAAACATATATCCGCTGGCTCGGCAAATTTGCTGACCGCACAACCATAACATCGATGGACGCCGCGCAATCTTCAGCAGCCCAGCCCAATCGTCGTCTGCGACTGGCGGATTTACATCATTCGCATTCACATCGCGCGTGTCGCGCCCTGCACGGATCAGTTCGAGTTCCTGTAAATTAACGGCGGGAGTCCGCTCTGGCCGCTCGCGAAACCAAGAGACGAAACCTAACGCCCACAAAATTCCGGGAATGGAAAAGGCCACAAAGATCCAACGCCAGTCGAACTCAAGTATCAATACGCCGACACTCCAACTGGCGATGATCGCACCAATCTGCATGCCTGCGGTGAATACGCCGCAACCCAAAGTTCGCTGCGCCAGCGGCATCCACTGGCCGATGGAATTGCACGCCGCCGGGAATACTCCGGCCTGCGCAACGCCCATGATCAACTGAGCGACGATCAGCAGCCAGAACATCGGCGCGACTCCGATGCCAAACGTGGCTACGGACCAACCGACAGCAAAGATACTCAGTGCGATTCGCGTCCCGACACGTTCGGCAAACCATCCGCACGGAACCTGAAAGACGGCGTAGGTCCAGAAAAATGCGCCCATGAACCAGCCAGACTGTGCTAGTGTCAGACCCAGTTCACTGCGAACCGTGCTTTCTGCCACGCTGACTGCATTTCGGCAAAGGTAAGACACCGCAGCAGCCAATGTGAGCCACGTAAGGACTTGGTAACGTACTGTTGTTGGACGATCTGCCATCAGGTAACCGCCTGGAGTCTGGCAAACAGTCGATCGACTTCCGCTTGAGTTTCGCCGTCGAGTTTCCACGCAACAGGCTGAACCTGGTTCGTGTTAATAAAAAGTCCGCGTTTCTGCAGCAGGTATTTTTCGATCGCCAGAAATCCATCAAGTCCGCCTTGGAGCTGCAACGCCACTAAGGCACAGATTGGAAGCGACAACTGGTAAGTCCGTTCGTCGTCACCTGCTTGCAGCGCTTTCCAGAGTGCCAGAATGCCATCGAGCAAATCCGCTCCCGGCATGGTGCCTACGATCCCGCGGCGATAGCAATCGACGAGATTGATTCCTCCCGAACCTTCAAAGATGCGTGCCTTGCCCTGAGACGCATCGCGCAGTCTAGTGAGGTTTGGGCCAAGGGGACTAGCTTCCGGTTTGAAGTAAATGCGGTCCGCGCCGAATTCATCAAGCAGACTCAGGTACACACTCAAGTCAATCGCAGCGCCGACGTAACTGGAAGCGTCTTGGACCACAAGCGGAAGCGAAATACTGCCGGCGATCGCGGCAAAATACTCCCGCGTTGCCGCGTTTCCCAAGCCGGTCGCCACCGGCGGGATCGCCATGACGGCACTGGCTCGATGCTCTTCGGCGTGCCTTGCGAATTCCACCGCTTCAGCGATACTTTCGGCTCCCACGCTCACCACGCAGAAACCTCGTCCCTGCGCAGCCTGACAAACAAGTTCTACAAGTTCCCTGCGACGGCGGTAACCCAGCCGCAGAATCTCACTCACCATCGCCACCACAACGCCATCCGCACCAGTCTCAAATGCCCAATCAATCTCCCGCACCAGCACCGTCCGATCGATCTCACCTTGATCGGTGAGCGGTGTCTGAAGCACAGGAAGCACACCGTGCAGCAAATTGCGGGTTAAAGCATTCATGGTTGAGCTTTCGCGCACTCGGCGCTCGGGTGCAATCTGCGTGATGCGCAGTGCGTTGAAAAATAATTAGGATCTCTGAAAAGAAGGCGTCTTCCCTCGGAAGTTTGCCTCTCAGCCTGACAACTTAGCACAGGACATCATTCGCTGGATATTCCGTTTTTTCCGCTCCGCGTTCTCCCTAGTTGACATTTAGTTCAACGACCATGCCGCAACTTGTCCAAGAGAACTGCCCCCAGAATAACACCCCCCAAAACAACTTTCTGCGTGTAGCTTTCGACGTTTGTCAGATTCATCCCGTTTTGGATGACAGCGATCGTAAAAGCTCCAATCAGCGTTCCGAGCATTTTACCTGCGCCACCACTCAGACTGGTTCCGCCCACGACAACCGCCGCGATGACATACAACTCGTACATGTTACCATAGGTCGCTGAGCCGCTCTTAAGTTGCGACGCCATAACGACGCCACCTAATCCAGCCAATCCCGCACTCGCAATGTACGCGAATATTAAGACGCGCCAGACCGGAACGCCGGATAGCCGTGCCGCCTCGCGATTCCCGCCGACGGCATAAAATTGCCGTCCCAGTTTCATCCGCGACATCAGGACATGCGCGGCGCCATACAAAATCAGCATCAGCAAGACCGCGTTTGGGATCTTCCACAAGTCTTCACCTCGACCGATCCACACGAATGAATTTGGAAGTTGATAAATCGACTGACCGGCCGCGAGGATATAAGCCAGTCCGCTTCCGACCAGCATCATGGCCAGCGTGACGATGAACGGTGGGATCCCAAAGACGGTGATCATGCCACCTGAGAAAGCTCCAAGCAGGCCGCAGATCATGACTGCACCAAACGACGCGAGCAGCATCCCGAACGGAGATGCTTGTTCGGCTCCCGCATAATCGCGAATGAACCTCGCAACCAAGACCGCCGATAACGCAATCAAGCTACCGACCGATAGGTCAATCCCACCGGTGATGATCACCATTGTCATTCCAATCGCAATGATCGCGATCACCGCAATTTGGTTGGCAATGTTGACAAGGTTCTCTGATTTTAAAAAATTAGGCCATTTTTCGGTGTTTGGCTGCACTAACTTGGGATCACCCAGAGTCGGAAAGTCGGACTTCAAATCGGCGAAGACCAGCCATGCCGCGGTGGCTTGCGTGCAGGCGATGGCGTCCAAAGTGCCTCCCGATGCAACAATTCGCTGGAGAGCAGTTCGTGCGTCTGTTGGTTCGCCTTTGACGACCGCCAATACGGTTATGCCACTCGTCCTGAGGGCGACTTCAAGCTTCGCTGCAAAGAGCGCTTCCGAGGCTTGATCGCGAGCAACGATCAAGACCCGTGGTGGCTGCCCGAACTGTGAGTTGAGGGTTTTTGCGATTTGACGAGCCGCCGCTTCGCCTGTCGAAGACTGCTCGCTGTATGTGCGAATGCTGAAGAACACACACAGCAATGCCAGTCCAAAAATCATGCCGTAGTCGGTTAGGAATCGAGACGGTGGTCGAGTCATGGGAATCCTGTGTTCAAGCGATAGCGAGTTTCATAATCTGCTCCTGTGTCGCACTCCGTACGTCGGTAATTTCTCCGGTCACGCGGCCTTCGTGCAGCACCAGAATTCTGTCTGCCATCCCCAATACCTCCGGCAATTCAGAGCTGATCATCAGGATTGCTTTTCCTTGGGCTACAAGTTCGTTCATCAGGAGATAAATCTCGTATTTCGCACCTACGTCAATGCCCCGCGTCGGCTCATCAAAAATCAGCACGTCGCAATTGCGAGCCAGCCATTTGGCGAGGATTACTTTTTGCTGATTGCCTCCGGATAATGTCCCTGCAACCTGTTCGCTACTGGTGACTTTGATTCTAAGTTTGGCGATATACTTCGCGCATTCCTCGCTCTCAAGCCGAGACTGCACAAAGCCGCGATGTGAGAGCCAATTCAAATTGGGGAGTGCGAAATTCTCACGCATGGTATGACCAAGCACTAATCCTTGAAGTTTACGGTCCTCCGTCAGCAGGCCAATTCCGGCGGCAATCGCATCGCTCGGTGAGTGAATGGTTAAGATGCGACCATCTAGCCGAATTTCTCCGGCTTCACGTTTGTCGGCTCCAAAGATCAACCGCACCGTTTCCGTTCGACCTGCACCGACTAAGCCAGTTAACGCCAGGATCTCACCACGCCCCACTGAGAGTGACACGCCTCGAACCCTACGTCCAGAACGTAGCCCCGTCACTTCCAGCCGTGGTGGGCCGATTAACTTTTCGCGCTGCGGAAATTCGTTGTTCAATTCGCGGCCAACCATCCGGTGGATCAGTTCTTGTCGACTGACCTCTGAAATCGGCCACTCACCCACGTTCAGTCCATCACGCAATACCGTGATTCGGTCAGCCACCGTAAAGATTTCATCGAGCCGATGACTAATATAAACGACGCCAATCCCTTGCCGCTTCAACTCTTCAATGATTGCAAATAACCGGCTGACTTCGTGCGACGTCAACGCGGCGCTTGGTTCATCCATGACGATGATGCGTGCGTCAAACGCTAACGCCTTCGCAATCTCGACAAGTTGTTGCTGGGCTGTTGTTAGCTGCTGACAAGTCGCGTCTAGATCGATCTTGACACCTAGTCGCTGGAAGAGCTGCGACGCGAGTCGACGTTCCTGACCTCGTGCCACAAAACCGGCATATGTCGTCTCGTGCCCCAAAAAAATATTTTCGGAAGCGGTCAGCCCCGGAACCAGGTTAAACTCCTGATAAATAACCGCGACCCCCGCCCGGCGCGAGTCTTGGGGCGACACAAAATGTTGGGCCACGCCATCGATCTCAATCGCCCCGGCGTCGGCACGATACGCACCTCCCAACACTTTCATCAGCGTGCTTTTTCCAGCTCCGTTCTCGCCAAGCAACGCTAATACTTCGCCAGCCTTTAACGAAAAGTTCACTCCACGCAGCGCTTTTACACCTGGAAATGACTTTACGACGCCCCGCATTTCCAACAAAGGCGCGAGCGGCGGAGGCGGATCAGCCACAGAAGCTGTCATCTTAACGTCCGCTGCATCATTTCTCCGCCCCCATCCAACACAATGCCGATCCAAATTTTCATGCCATACGTCCAAATTCTTGCGAATCCGGCTACACTCCAGCGAGCCCCGCATGGGGGAAGAGTCTCGCCGGCGTTGTTGAATTCAAGGCAATTTGTGCCCAGTGATTACTTGAGTTCAGGATCTGCCTGAGCGTCAGCTTTTCGATACAGCCGTGTGGGGATGAGCATCTCTAAAGGGAGAGTTTCACCTTTCGAGTGCTGTTCGATGGCCATCACGATTTTAATCCCCATTTCGTCGGGAAACTGAATCGGGTCCGCGTAAATCTTCCCATCCTTGATGGCTTGCTTCCCTTCAGGCTGACCATCAAAGCCAACGATCACAACCTGATCGGCTTTTCCGGCTTTCTCCAATGCGGCTCGCGCGCCCAACGCTGCAGGATCATTGATCGCAAAGATTCCCCGCAAGTCAGCATGCGCTTGGAGCGAATCTTCGGCAGCCTTATAGCCCATATCTTTGGCTCCACCGCTTTCGAGTTCAGTGACTACGTTAATCTTGGCCGCTGCGGTCTTGTTATATTCGTCGATGACTTCATGGAAACCTTTGACGCGAAGCAAACAAGTTTCAGCTTGCTTAAAATGGAGGACAGCCACCTTGCCTCCAGCCTCACCCAACGCTTCGATCATCGCACGCCCAGCTTCTTTTCCCCCGCCGTAGTTGTCGGTAGCGACTTGCGTGACAATCTTAACGCCGGGTTCGCTGCACGGGATATCGACTGTGAACACGGGAATTCCCGCTTTGTTTGCCTCTTGAATGACCGGCACAATCGCCTTCGAATCGCACGGGCTGAGCACGATTGCGCTCACCTTCTTGACAATGAAATCTTTGATCTGATTGCTCTGTTTTGCGACGTCCTTGTCGGCGCTGACTACTATCGTCTGATAGTTATTTTTAATTCCTTCGGCTGCGATTGTGTCTCCGATGACCTTAAAAAACGGGTTGTCCAGCGTTAATAACGAAACACCGATCGTGCCCTTCGATGCTGCAGACGTTGAACTCGACGACGACGCGTTTGACGACGTCTGCGATTTCCCGCACCCCAGGACGCACAGCATGGTACCCGCGAGCAGAAACAAAAAT
>Ga0209553_1000259_pt1 | contig 27832 bp, 22 predicted proteins | sample LauGreFBDMM110DN_2_FD_188217 | JGI IMG/M metagenome (GOLD analysis project Ga0209553, IMG submission 188217) | Freshwater lake microbial communities from Lake Michigan, USA - Fa13.BD.MM110.DN (SPAdes) (version 2) | ecosystem: Environmental > Aquatic > Freshwater > Lake | place: Lake Michigan...
GCTCATCGTTTGGCGAGCATTGAGGTGTTCGTAGTGCCAACGCGGCACTAGCGTCGTGAACCACCGTTGCGGCAACGACCTTCGATGGTTCTCGGGCTTGCCCTCATAGCGTGAAGACGCGTGAAAACCCGCAAATTTGTTCGCAAAGTGCCATTGCACGCACTATGTTTATCGCACTCCGCTTTGCCGCCGAGACACTGATTTTTCCCTCCTCGGGTTTTCCCGAGGCACTCGTAGTTCGCCACATATACAGAGGTCTTGAGAGATGCGCCCATTGATGTTTATTGCTCTTTCCCTTCTCGCTAGTTCAGCGTTCGGAGCCACCGTCGTCGACGGCTCTGCTGAAAAATCTTACGGCGCGCCACTTGCCGTGCAAAACACGCAGACGCAATTCGGCGACTCGAATCTCGGCGCGATTGGCTTGGCGAACGGTTCGGAGATTGACTCCGTGCGCGCGAAGATCGAGGGTGGCGTGCTCTTCCTAATGTTCGCGGGAAACCTCGAATCGAACTTTAACAAGCTCGACATCTTCATCGATGCAATTCCTGGTGGACAGAATCGCGTCCTCGGCACGAATGTCGATGTCGACTTCAACGCGATCAATCGCATGGGCGACAACGGCACGGGCAACGGACTCACGTTTGATGCCGCGTTTGCCGCTGATTTCTTCTTCTCCTTCACTGGTGGAGTTGGAGGCTCCGCGGCGTATGAGAGCTACATCAACTTCGCGACAATGCCAACCAAGGGTGCAGGCGTGGGCGGCTATGCAGGACCAGGGGGCTCGGGTTTAGCTGGTGCGATCGTGACGAAGATCGGGTTCAGCGCAGCGATCAACAACTCCAACATCCTCGGCGTCATCGGTGGCACGGATGTCGGCGATGGCGCTGGCGTTTCGACCGGCGTTGAAATCGCAATCCCACTTTCGCAGATTCCTGGTTACGTTTCAGGCGACATCAAGGTCTGCGCTTTCGTGAACGGTGGCGGTCACGACTACCTCTCCAACCAAGTCTTGGCTGGACTCGGTGGCGGTGCGAATCTCGGTGAACCACGCGCAGTGAACTTCGACTTCATTCCTGGCGATCAATTCATCACGATCGCCAACGGTGGCGGCGGAACGCCTTGCCCAGCAGATCTCAACGGAGACACCTTCGTGGATGCCGCGGATCTCGCATCGCTCTTGAACGTATGGGACTCGAATGGCAGCACTGGTGGCGACCTCAACGGCGACGGCATCGTCGACGCAGCCGACCTTGCGATACTCCTCAATGTTTGGGGCGCCTGCGCCTAAACAGCGAGCAGCGCAAGTCGCGCGATGTGTTTGACCTTCGCTGTGGCTGCCCCTTCTTTGGGGCAGCCACAGTCTTTTTTGCATCGTGCGAATGGTTCTCAGGCAACGGTTGTCGATCGTCGAGGTATGCCGCGCGAGTCGCCGCGCTCGCATCATTCGAGTTTGGCGAACTTTGTCCCTCCGACAGAGGTACATTTCCTCATTCACCGTCCGTGTGTTGGCCAAAAACCGTCCTCTTGCAAACATGTCAAGAGCGGGTTCACTTTCGAAGTAGGAGCCATTTTCTATGAAGCGTTCCGTCATCGTTGCTCTAGCACTCGCCCCAATGTTTGTGTCGAGCATGTCGCTCGCACAGGATCTTCCCAAGTGGGAAGACGTCTCGAAGGAATTCGAAAAAGTTGTGACAACGCCAGATGGCCAGTCACTCTTCGCGCTCTACGCCAAGCGGAAGGATGATCAAGCGCTCGCTGAGCTTCCGCGTGGATGGGAGAAGATGAAATTCCTCCTCGCTGCAACTCCATCAGGCGGTGTGATCTTCAGCGGTCTGCAAGGGCCCGCGCGTTACGCGTTCTTTCGACAGTTTGGCAATCGTCTCGCACTCGTTGAGCCACAGCTCGATGTGCGTTCAACTGGCGAGCAGACATCGAAAGATTCTGTGCGCCGCATCTTCACGGACAACGTGATCCTCGAAGCGCCGATCGCGTGCATGGGTCCCAATGGTCAACCAGTGATCGATCTTGATGCGATGCTCATCGGTCAGTCGCAGCAACTCGCGGGCATCAGCCTCAACCCACGACTTGCAAAGTTGTCGAAGTTGAAGTCGTTCCCGCAGAATCTCGAAATCGCAGTCGAAGCGCCCGATCAAGGCGGCACATTCAAGTCGTTGCACTATTCGATCTCCCAACTCCCGGATAATCCTGGCTACAAGCCACGACTTGCAGATGACCGCGTTGGATACTTCACCACTGACTTCAAGGATCTCGGTCTCTATGGAACCGAGACCAACATGCAGCGCTACATCCATCGCTGGAATGTTGAGAAGCGCGAAGCCAAGTTGTCGTTGTCGCCGCCGAAGGAACCCATCGTGTTTTATGTCGAGCACACGGTACCTGTGCGTTACCGACGATATGTGCGCGATGGAATTCTGCAGTGGAACGAGGCATTTGAGAAGATCGGCATCGACAACGCGATCGAGGTTTATCAGCAGGATGAGATGACGGGCGCGCATATGGATAAGGATCCAGAGGACGTGCGCTTCAACTTCATTCGTTGGCTCAACAACGACGTATCGACTGCCATCGGGCCAAGCCGCGTCAATCCAAACACAGGTCAGATCCTTGATGCTGACGTCGTGCTCACCGACGGTTGGATTCGTGCCTTCTATAACTGGTACGAAGAGAAGCCGATGGATACGGCGCAAAGTCTTTCTGCGGACACACTCACATGGCTTGAGCGTCATGCGGAGTGGGATCCACGCATTCAGTTGCTCGCTCCCGGCGCTCGTCAAGCAGCGCTCGAAGAGCGCGCGACACGATTTGCAGCAGGCGACCTTGATCCAGCGGATAGCCGTAAGGATCCAGCGCTCGCGGCAAGCCCAGAGTTACGCGAAGTGCAGCGTTGGTTCAGTTCGCAGCCAAAGAAGTGCACGAGTCCATTGTGCTTCGCAGCACACGGCATGGCGATGGACATGGCTGTGGCAAACATGGCGCTTGAAAGTTTCGGCGTCATTGGTCTCAACGCGGATCCCGCAACACCCGCGGCAGAAATGCTCGACGGTGTTCCGGAGTCGTTCGTTGGACCGCAGGTTGCGCACCTTGTTGCACACGAAGTTGGGCACACGCTCGGTCTTCGTCACAACTTCAAGGGCTCAAGCGTTTACACGCTCGATGAAATCAACAGCGCTGAGTTCAAGGGCAAAAAGGCTCTTGCAGGCAGCGTGATGGATTACATGGCGACCAACTTCAACGTCGACAAGGACAATGTCCAAGGCGACTACACGATGATTGGCATCGGCCCCTACGACATGTGGGCGATTGAGTATGGGTACACCACTCAAGATCCAACCAAGGTTGTCGCAACCGTTGGCGATCCAACCCACATCTATCTCACTGATGAAGACACGCTCGGGCCAGATCCGCTCGCGCGTCGCTATGACTTTTCGAAGAATCCACTCGAGTACGCGAATTCGCAGATAGCGCTCATCAAGATGCTGCGTGAGGGTTTGATCACGAAGTACGTGAAGGATGGCGATAGTTGGGAACGCGCGCGCAAGGGATATTCCAAGACGCTCGGAAAGCAACGACAGATGATCGACATGATGGCGGCCTGGATTGGCGGCACACATGTGAGCCGCGTCAAGAAGGGCGACGCCAACACGGGCGATCCATTGAAGCCAGTCGATGTCGCAGCACAGCGTGCGGCATTGCAGTTCATCATTGCGAATGCATTCAACGATGCTGCGTTCGGACTGACTCCTGAGATCGCGAACAAGATGTCGCTCGAGAAGTGGGGCGACGTTGGTAGCTTCAATTCAAACTCCGCGTGGGCGATCAATGATGCGATCGCAGCGTTGCAGAACGGTGCGTTGACATTGGTGCTGAATCCTTCCACGATGGCTCGCGTGTACGACAACGAGTTCCGTGCGAGCGGTGCTGATGATGCGGTCACGGTGCCAGAAGTGCTCGACACACTGTGCCGCGCAGTGTTCACTGAAATCGACGAGGGCGACCTGGGCTCCTCCGATGCTCGCAAGCCTGCGATTTCCACCTGGCGTCGCAATGCACAAGCCGATCTTGCGGATCGACTGTGCAAGATCGCAACAGGCAACGCAGAAATGCCGCGCGTGGTTCGTCAGTTGGCATCGTCGCAATTGCGCCGCGTCAACGGTGAACTCGATGCCATGTTGAAGAAGGCGAACACTGGAAACTGCGATCCTTACACGCTCGCACATCTTCAGGATCTCAACGCACGATGCAGTCGCGCGCTTGAAGCAGTCGTCGTCGCGAACTAAGCGTCGAACATTCGGTTGATTTTTCCACAGGCGCGGGTCCTTTCCCGCGCCTGTTTTCTTTGCCACAGGCTTCGCATGGAGTAGAGTTCACGTATGCGTCATGGCGCTGCGCTTTTTGCGCTGCTCATCTCGATTGCGCTGCTGTTGCGCGGTACGACGTCCATTGCAGGACCCGTGCCGATCGCGCGCATGGCTGCCGTCGATTTCGATTCGCAGGTCCTTCCGATTCTCTCCGAGAACTGCTTCCGTTGCCACGGCGGCGTGCGAGAGCTCGGCACGCTCAACTTGATTACCCGAGAGCGCGCGATGCAATCACTCAAGAGTGGCGCGATCGCGGTGGTACCACTGCACGCAGCGTCGAGTGAAATGATCCGACGGATCAATCTCGTGGGCACGAGCAAGCAGATGCCGCCATCCACGAGTGCGCTGTCGCAACATGATCGTGCATTGCTCGCGCGGTGGATTGACGAGGGCGCGGTGTGGGAGAAGCCGTGGGCGCTGCAGGAAATTGCCAACCCTGCGCAACCGCAACTTCGCAACGCGGCGTGGGTGCGCGAAGGACTCGACGCGTTCGTTCTCGCGGAGTTGGAGCAACGCAACATCAAACCAGCCGCTGAAGCGTCGCGCGCGTCGTTGCTCCGTCGCGTCTCGCTTGATCTCACAGGGTTGCCGCCCGAACCAGAAGAACTCGCTGGGTTTCTCGCCGATACCAAAGACGACGCCTACGAACGCGTGGTAGATCGATTACTCGCGAGTCCGCACTACGGCGAACGATTCGCGCGGCTCTGGCTTGACCTTGCGCGCTACGCCGACACGCAAGGCTATGAGAAGGACGGGGGACGCACCGTGTGGTTGTGGCGCGATTGGGTAATCGACGCACTCAATGCGGACATGCACTACGACGAGTTTTCCATTCGCCTTCTCGCAGGCGATTTGCTCGACGGTGCAACGGAGTCCGATCGCATCGCGACATCGTTTCATCGCAACACGCTCACGAATACAGAGGGCGGCACCGACGACGAAGAGTTCCGCATGGCGGCTGTGATGGATCGTGTGGCGACAACATGGCAAGCATGGATGGGCACGACGTTCCAGTGCGCGCAGTGTCATAGTCATCCCTTCGAGCCTTACTCGCATCGTGAGTACTACGAATTTCTTGCGTTCTTCAATCAGAGTGCGGATGCAGATCGCGATGACGACGCGCCGATTTTGAAAATCGCGAGTACGGCTTTCGGCGAGAGCAGCGTGCCTGTTATGGAAGAATTGCCTGCAGCACAAGCGCGTACGACGCATCTTCTGTTGCGCGGAAGTCTCGCGGCGCCGAGTGATGCCGTTGCGGCGAACACGCCGTCGATGCTTCCATCGATGGATGCCTCGTTGCCGCGCAATCGTTTGGGGCTTGCGCGCTGGCTCTTCGATCCGTCAAATCCACTGACTGCGCGCGTTGCAGCAAATCGCCAATGGGAAGCATTGTTTGGTCGCGGCGTGGTGGAGACGAGCGAAGATTTCGCGCGGCATCCTGAAGTCACGGGCCTTCTCGATCATCTCGCCACGCGACTGCAGTCACTCGATTACTCGATGAAAGCATTCACGCGCGAAATCGTCTTGAGCGCGACCTATCGGCAGTCGAGTGTGGCATCGACGAGCGCGCGCATGCAAGATCCTGACAATCGATTCTTCTCGCGAGCCATGAAGCGTCGTCTTGAAGCGGAGACGGTGCGCGATACGAGTCTTGCGGTCGGTGGAATTCTCACGCGCACGATGCATGGACCTCCGGTCATGCCGATGCAGCCAAGTGGTGTGTGGCAGACGGTCTACAACGGCGCGGATTGGAAGATGAGCGAAGGCGCTGACGCCACGCGCCGTTCGATCTACACCTACTGGAAACGCACGAGTCCGCATCCTCAGATGATTGCGCTTGACGCGCCGAGTCGTGAGACCTGCACAGTTCGCCGCATCGAAACCAACACGCCGATTGCAGTGCTCGCATTGTGGAACGACCCCGCGATGCTCGGTGCTGCGCGTGGCCTTGCACGGCGTGCGCTCGCGCAGCACGCGACATCGTTGCAAGCACAGACGGATTACATGTTTCAGACTGCGCTCGTCCGCAACGGCACAACAGAAGAAGTTGCGCGATTCACTGCGTTTGTCGAGAGTGAAGCGCTGCGCTTCTCGCTCGATGACGCGGCGCGCGCAGCATTCCTTGCGGATGCCAATGCACCCGTGGTCGATGCAGACCTCACCATGTACGCCGCACTCGCAAGCGGCGCGAATCTTCTTCTCAACCTCGACGAGTTTCTCACGACCAAGTAACGACCCGCGATGACCCCGCACGACGCACAACTTCTCGCACTCGAAGCCGCAACACGGCGGCGCTTTCTGTGTGACAGCGGCGTGTCGCTCGGCGGCGTTGCGCTCGCCGCATTGCTCGGTGGCTCCACGCGTGCGAGTGCAAGTGGTGGACTCGCAGAAGACGCGAAGCCGCAATTACACTTTGCGCCGCGTGCGAAGTCGGTGATCTTTATCCATCTCGCAGGCGCGCCGCCGCAACATGATCTCTTCGATCTCAAGCCAGCACTCGATCGATACAACGGTCAAGCGTGTCCGGACGAGTACTTGAAGGGCGAGAAGTTCGCGTTCATCAAAGGTCACCCGACACTGCTCGCGAGTCCGTTCAAGTTTCACAAGCACGGCAAGTGTGGGATGGAACTTTCGGAATTGATTCCAGGTGTTGCGAGCATTGCGGATGAGATCACTCTGCTGCGAGGTGTGAAGACAGATCAATTCAATCACGCGCCCGCGCAGTTACTCATGCACACCGGCGAGGCGCGATTTGGCCATCCATCTATGGGCGCATGGCTCTCGTATGGACTTGGCAGCACGCGCGCGCAGCTTCCGAGTTTCGTCGTGCTGGTGTCAGGTGATAAGACGCCTGATGCGGGAAAGAGCGTGTGGGGAAGCGGATTTCTGCCAGGTCAATTCCAAGGCGTGCAGTGTCGAACCGTCGGCGAGACGGTGCTCTACCTCGACGACCCTTCAGGCACCACGCGCACTTCGCGTCGCGCAGCACTGGATGCGATGCGTGATCTCAACATGCTCTCGCCCTTCGCGGATGCCAATACACGCGCGCGCGTCGAGCAGTTCGAGATGGCGTATCGCATGCAGATGAGTGTGCCCGAGGCAACGGATCTTGCGAGTGAGACTCCTGAAACACTCGCGCTCTACGGCGCAACGCCAGGCGCCGCGAGTTTTGCGAACAACTGTTTGCTTGCGCGCCGACTCGTGGAGCGCGGCACGCGATTCGTGCAACTTTTCGATTGGGGTTGGGACGCGCACGGCACTGGAGAGAGCGACGATCTCTTGCATCAACTTCCGAAGAAGTGCTTAGAGACGGATCGCCCTAGTGCTGCGCTGGTTCTCGATCTCAAGCGACGCGGTCTCCTCGATGAAACGCTCGTGATTTGGGGTGGAGAGTTTGGTCGCACGCCGATGGCGGAGTACCGCAACGGCGTGAAGGCGTTCATCGGTCGCGATCATCATCCACACTGTTTCAGTATGTGGATGGCAGGCGGCGGAGTGAAGAAGGGGCTTGTGCACGGCGCCACCGATGAACTCGGTTACTTTGCGACTGAGGGCGTTGTCGAAGTGCGCGATCTTCAAGCAACGATTCTCGCGCTGCTTGGTTTCGATCATGAGCGATTGACGTACCGACACGCTGGCCTTGATCAACGACTCACAGGCGTGACGAAACCAAGTCGCGTCGTGACAGAGATCATTGCTTAAGCATTACGGCTTCGCGGCGCGAGTGTTCGCCGTGTGTCGTTCAAGATCCACTGCGTACACGCCGCGCACCGCAGTCACGAAGAGAGTGTTTCCGTTGACGCCCCCGAGGTAGCAATTGGAGGGATTCTCTGGGAAGCGAATGTCGCCGAGCGCGATGCCATCCTTCGAGAGGATGAAGATTTTCGCGCGCGCTGGGACCGTGATGTAGAGCGTTCCTTCGCTGTCGATGCAAAAACCATCGCCTGCAGTTTGTGCACGCGTGCCTGCAGGAATCTCGTAGAACACGCGGCCTTCGCCGAGGGTCATCGCATTTTCAAGTGGATACGCGCGCATCTTGCGATCGAGATAAGGAAGCACATAGAGCGTCTTCTCATCGTTAGAGAGTCGCACGCCGTTGGGTGCGCGGACATCTGAGACGAGGACTTTCGCTTTGCCGCCCGTGGACGCAACGGCAAGCACCGCATCAGGCGGCGTTGTTTCACTCTTGGGTCCGATGATGGGCGCGGTGAAATAGATCGTGCCGTCTTTGGCGATACAGAGATCGTTCACGCGACCAAGTGGAGTGTCATCGAGGCGCGCGTCGCACACGGTGCTCATGGACTTCGCAGCCAGATCGATCTTCACGATGCGCCCACTGCCACCCGCGCAGCCATAGAGCGTCCCGTCACTCGCAAAGGCGAGCCCGTTGAGTCCTTCCGTCTTTTCGAGCGCGACTTCAGGCTTGCCATCGGGTGCAAGTCGCATGAGTTCATTGCGCGGAATGTCCGTCCAATAGAGCACCCCCGCAGCATCGCACGCGGGACCTTCAGTGAAGAGCTGCCCTTCGGCGAGACGACGAATTTCTGTGCCCTGTGCAACGATGCCTGCAACGGTGCTTTCCACGCGTTCGACAACGACGCCAGGTTTTTTCGGCGTTGGCGCTGATGGCGCAACACTCGCCGGAGGAGCAGTCTGCGTGAGCGCGAGGCCAACGATGAGAAGTGATGCATGCATCATGAGCGTCGGTTACTTTCTTTCGTCACATTCGCGCGCCGAGCGGACCACCAACTCCACACAATCGGAAGCACGCTGACAATGACGATGAGCATGATGATCTTCGAGAAGTTTGCCTTCACGAAGGGAAGATTTCCGAAGAGGAATCCCGCGCCGACGAAGATTCCGACCCACAGGATCGCGCCGATCACGCTTGCAAGAAGAAAGCGCCAGTACGGCATCGCGCCAACACCAGCAACAAACGGCGCGAAGGTGCGCACGATCGGTGCGAAGCGCGCGAGGATGATTGCTTTCGCGCCGTGCTTCTCGAAGAAAAGTCGGGTGCGTTCAAGATGCGATTGCTTGAGCCAGCGGAATTGTCCGCTGAATGCGCGCGGGCCGATGGATCGACCGATGCGATAGTTGAGGTTGTCGCCAGCGAGTGCTGCAACGAAGATGATGAGCGCGACGATGCGAACATCGAGTTCGCCGATCGCTGCGAGCGCGCCCATGCCAAAGAGCAGCGAGTCGCCGGGCAGCAGTGGAAGCACCACCAAGCCTGTCTCGCAGAAGACGATTGCGAAAAGAATGCCGTAGGTCCAGACGCCGTAATCGCGAACGAACTCTTGCAAGAGCGTGTCGAGATCCGTGAAGAGTCGAAGGAATTGCGCAAAGAGTTCACTCACGCGGAGGGGTCCGAAGTTTTGTGCAGTGGCTTCTGCGGAAAGAGGATCGAGAGCACGAGGCATCCGCCGATGAGCACTGCGATCACGAGGAGCGAAAGAACAACGGGAAAATGTCCGCTTTCAAAGAGGCGACCGAGGAACGTCATCTTCATGCCAACGAAGACGAGCACGAGGCCGAGTCCATACTTGAGTAGGTAGAAGCGTTGCATCGTTTCTGCGACGACGAAGAACATCGCGCGAAGGCCGAGGATCGCGAGGATGTTCGATGCGAACGCGACGATTGGTTCGCGTGAAATGCCGAGGACCGCCGGAACGCTATCGACCGCGAAGACGATGTCAGTGGTTTCGACAACACAGAGCGCGATCAAGAGCGGCGTCGCGTGAAGCTTGCCAAGTTCGCGCACGAAGAAGCGATCGCCGCGAAAGCCTGAGGTGATGGGGAGGACTGACTTCACCGTTTTCACAAGCAGGTTGCGATCAGGATGCGGTGTCGCGTCTCCTTCAGTATTTGAGCGAAGCACTTTGATACCCGTGAGAATGAGGAACGCGCCCATGACAACGAGCGTCCACTCGAACTGCGCGAGCCCCGTGCCGATCGCGATAAAGATGCCGCGAAAAACAATCGCGCCCATGATTCCATAGAAGAGCACGCGATGCTGCAACGAGCGCGGAATGCCGAAGTAGCGAAAGAGCACGATGAACACGAAGAGGTTGTCGATCGAGAGCGAGAGCTCGACGGCATAAGCGGCGGTGAATTGCAAGAACAGTTCGCGCGCAGCATCTGCAGGCGCAACTTTGAACCACTGCGTGCTCTCAAGAAGCTCTGGGTGCGACGTCAATTCCTGATGCGCCCACATCCAGAACGCAACGGCGCACGCAACGGCGATGCTCACGCACGCGAGTGTCCAAAGCAGGGAGACGCGGAAGGAAGGTTCCGCTTTGCTTCGGGCGGAGATGACGACGTCGACGGCGAGAATGCAGGTCATCAAGCCGAGAAAGGCGGCGATGACCCACCAATAGTCGGTGAGGGGGAAGACGATTTCGTTCAAGGGCGGCCTAGAGGTGGTGGGGTGAGGCAGTGGGGCGAGGCAGTGGGGAAACGCGCCAACTGCGGGCAATCAGCATTCAACCGCGGGAGAATAGCCCCTAGAGCCGTGCAATGGGCAGTTCTTGGTACGGCGGATCGGTTTGTGCCTGTCCCCGATTGCGAATTGTGCCTGTCCCAAGTTGGCCAGGTTGCGTGATAATGGTTTGAATTCTGCTTAAGGCAGAATCCCACCTTCCATCGATGTTTGCTTCTCGGCGTGAATCACCGACCGTTCAGTACCGATTCTCGCCTCGCTTGAAGCGACTGCGTTACAAGTCAAGGAAACCTCATGACTCATCAGGCCGTTCAACACATCAGCGTCTTCTCTGCCCACCGACTGCTCCCGTGCATCGCCGCGATCGCCTTCACGCTTGCTTCGGTTCCCGAAGCAAATGCGCAGGCTGCTGCTGGTGAAGTCAATCCACCTGGGACCGAGCCGGATGGCCGCGAGCAGAGTGAAGAAGTTCGAAGCCCAACTGAAGAGCCCAATGCCGCAGGCACGCGCGAGTGGTTCGGGGAAAAGCCGTGGGGTGAATGGAACACCATGACGGGCGACTGGAATGGCGCGCGCACGGATCTTGCGGACAAGGGCGTGAGCGTTGCGGGTTTCTTCATCGGAGAGTGGTCGAATGCACTCTCCGGAAGCGCGGGAAAAGTCAACACGGGTCGATTCCTGCTTGATGTCAACACAACGTTTGATTTCGAGAAGCTCTTTGAGTTGAAGGGCGGCTCGTTCTTTCTCGACTTTCAATACGCCGACACGGGCTCTGGATTCAGCGTCCCCACTGCGTTCCAACCGATTTCGAATATCGATATAAATGGCAGCGTCACGCAGATTTCGCAGGTGTGGTATCAGCAATGGCTCGTCCAAGACAAGTTGCGATTGAAGGTTGGAAAGATCGATGCGAATACTGAGTTCGGTTTCCTCGGCGCGCTCAGCGGTTTCATCAATCTTTCTGCTGCGATCACGCCAACGATTCCACTTCTTCCAAGCTATCCCAATACAGCGTTCGGCATGAACGCGTTTGTATATCCAACGAAGGAGACGTACTTCGGCTTCGGTGCCTACGACGGATCTCTCGCAGAAGGCGTGCAGACTGGATCACTCGGTCCAGCGTCGATGTGGGATGGCAACGGCGTGTTCATGATTGGCGAAGCGGGCTATGTTGTCGACGACCTCGGTCCATTCAGTGGCGCCCGCATCGCGCTCGGCGCGTGGTGGACTACCTCGGATCTCGCGACGTTTGCGGGCGGCGAACAATCAGGTGCTGGCGGAATTTATGGAATCGCCGAAGCGCGCGTCTGGCGACCCGAAGGTATTGGTGCTGCGTCGGCGTGCCGTCGCGGGCTCTGGATTGCTGGGCAATTCGGCGCCGCAGACTCAAGCGTGACTGCTTCACCAACGCAATTCGGCGCGGGCGCATCACTTGTTGGAACATTCAGCGGACGCGACCTTGATGGCGCGGGCGTGTATGTGAGTTGGGTCGACTTCGCGGATGACGCAGGCCTTGGCGATGGCGCAAATGAAACAATGGTCGAGTGCTACTACGACGTCGCAGTCTCACCATGGTTCCATGTGAAGCCGGACATGCAGTTCGTGTTCGATCCCAGTGGCGACTCGGGCGCCGACACCGATGTGATCTTCACGTTGCGTTGCACAGTCACGTTCTAAGCGCCGTCGCGCAATTCGCAGTGAAGGTACAACGAGAGCCGAGGCGCACCCGCCTCGGCTCTTTCATTTGCACCAACGCCTGAGCAGCAGGGAGCTCGACACGCTCACGAGCGCGAAGAGAGCAAATCCCACTAGCGCAGCGAGAAGTACTGCGACGAACACGCGATCCGTTTGGAAGTTTCGCAATCCCGTCATCACAAGAATGCCTAAGGGCGCGTTGTTGCCTGCGATGCCAGCAATAAACTCGCCCGCGATTGTGCCGATGGTGGCGAGGCCCGCCGCGATGCGCAGTCCAGTAAGCATGCTCGGAACTGCGCTAGGAATAGCCAGTTTCCACCACACCGCAATACGTCCTGCGCGCAGCAGCGTGAACAACTCGACGAGCTTTGGATCTGCGGCGCGTAAGCCCGCGAGCGTGTTCGCGATGATCGGGAAGATCGACACGATCACCGCACTCGCGACGATGGCGCCTCGCCCGTATCCAAACCACACCACTAGCAACGGCGCGATTGCGATGAGTGGAACCATTTGCAGCAATAGCGCAATCGGGTAGACGCTTTGCTCTACGCGCCGCGAGAGCGAGAAGATGCTCGCAGCGAGGATGCCGACAAGCGCTGCGAGGAGAAATCCGATCGCGGCACACGAGCCTGTCTCAAGGCATCCGATCATGAACGGCTTCGGGTCAACGAGAAATGCTTGCGCAACGCTCCACGGACTCGGAAGCACGAAATCCTGCACCTCGAAGAGCACTTTTCCCGCCCACCACAACAAGACCACCACAGCGAGCGTGATGCAGGGCGAGCAGATGCGAAACACTCGCGTCACGAGGCAGCTCGCTCTCTCGCACGCTCTGTGATGGCAGAGAGCATCGCTTCACTTGCTTCACGAGCTGCGGTATTGAGCGCAGACGATGTCCACGTCATGTGCGTTCGTACTCCCGGAGGGGTTGCGATGCGTGCGACGATTCGCGCAGGCTGCGGCGAACAAACCAGCACTTCTTCTGCGAGAAACACTGCTTCAGGTACGGAGTGCGTGATGAGTACGGCGGTGAATCGTTCGCGTTCCCAAAGTTCGCGCAGTTCCCCATCGAGTTCGTGCCGAGCGACTTCATCAAGCGACGCGAACGGTTCATCGAGGAGAAGCAGGGTGGGTCGTGACACCAGCGCGCGCGCAATCGACGCGCGCATCCGCATCCCGCCCGAGAGTTGATCTGGCGTGCGTGTGATCGCGTCACTCATTCGTACCAACGCGATTGCCGCCGCAGCACGCGCGTGTCGTTCTGCGCGCGAGACGCCACTCAATTCGAGCGGCAGTGCAACGTTGTCCAGCAGCGTGCGCCATGGCAACAATCGAGGTTCTTGAAACACAAACGCGAGTGACGCATCACTTCGATGAACACTCCCTGATGTCGGCTGATCAAGTCCACCCATCAAACGCAAAAGCGTTGTCTTTCCGCATCCACTCGGACCGATGAGCGCGGTGAATCCACCGACGGGCACCGTCAAGGACACATTTTCAGTTGCAACAACATTGCCGAATCGCCGCGTGACCCGTTCGAGGGTAATGTGCGCGCTGTGGGTCATTCGAAGTAGGCTACCCTATGTCTCTCGAAGGTTCATGGTGCATGGAGTTTCCAAAATGATGAAGAGCAATCGGTTCGTTGTCTGCCGCAGCATCCTCGCCTTGTTGGCGCTCAGCACAAGCGCACTTTCATTGCTGAGTTGCGGTGGCGCGAGCGGCGGCGCTCCCTCCGCGACGCTGCAACTGAACTGGGTTGCAGAACCAGAGTTCGGCGGATTTTTCGCTGCTGCAGAGAGTGGGTTCTATCGCGACGTTGGAATCGAACTCACGATCGCGCAGGGCGGAGCGAGCATTCCTGCGCCGCAGATGGTCGCGAGCGGGCAAGTGGACTTTGCTGTCATCTCGGGCTGCCAATTGCTTGAGATCGCGCATGCTGGCGGTGACCTTGTCGCGCTCTACGCAGTCTTTCAGCACAACCCATTTGGGGTGATGGTGCACGAAGCATCGCCGTGGAAGTCACTCGAAGCACTATGGAAGAGCGACGCAACAGTCGCGGTGGAATCTGGACTTGCGGAGTATGTGTGGATCGACGCGAAGTACGGAGGCAAGTCGCTTAAGCGCGTTCCCTACACCGGATCTTTCTCGCAATTTGTTGCTGATCCAAAGATGGCGAACCAATGCTTCGTCACCGCAGAGCCCGTGCAATTAGCGTTGCAAAAGATTCCTGTCCGTGTGTTCAGCACCAACGACGCAGGATTCGATCCGTACAACTGCGTCGTCGTCACACGACGGAAGTTCTTCGATGACAACCGCGACTTCTGCGCGAAAGTCGTGGACGCTTCAGCGAAGGGCTGGCGCGCGTATCTTGATGATCCATCCAAAGCGAACAACACAATGCACGCGCTCAACTCAGCCATGAGCCTCGAAGCAATGACCGCCGCATGCGCTGTGCAGAAACCGCTCATCGAAACAGAAGACACCGCAACACTCGGTCTCGGCGCCATGACCGAAGCACGATGGCAACTCACCATCGATCAACTCTTCGAAATGCAACGCATCAAAGCCAAGCCTGTGCCCGCGAGCCTCTTCCACTGGCAGAAGTGAAATGCCGGTGCGCGCTCAACTCAGATATCTAGATTTTTGACCTCGAGCGCGTGTTTCTCGATGTAGGCGCGGCGGCGTTCGACGTCTTCGCCCATGAGGACGGAGAAGAGGACATCGGCTTCGCTGGCACTCGCGACGGTGACGCGCACTAGCGTGCGGCGTGCGGGATCCATCGTGGTTTCCCAGAGTTGGATGGGTTCCATTTCGCCTAGTCCCTTGAAGCGTTTGACTTCGATGCCACGGCGACCAACTTCGAGCAGGCTCTTCACGATGCCTGGCACGTTCGCGGCCTCCACAAGACCGTTGTCCTTCTTACCTGTTGCTACAACCGGCTCGCCACTCTCGCTCTCTGCAGTCGCTGCGGCAACTGGCTCAGCGATCTTCGCCTTCTTCGGATCCTCGACCGTCCACGCATACTTCGCGGGAAGCCGCTCGCCGGTGACAGACTCTTCTTGCACGAGACCGTAGTCATCGATGCTGATGTTCCACGTTTGCAGAGCGACGAACAGTCTTTCGAGTTCGCGGTTCTCATGCAGTTCGCGTAGACGGCCGAGCTTGCGTCGATCAACTTTTTGATCGGGTGCGAGCGTGTCATCAAGAATGAGTTCCATTCGCGCGACTTCCGCACGCGCCGCGTCTTCGCTGTGGAAGAGGGCGGAGCCTTCGTTATGCACGAGATGCCAGGTCGGAAGTTTACGTTGCTCGGAAGGATCAGCATCTCGCGCCGCGAGCAGATGCAGGAACTGGATACCTCGGCGCTGCGAGACTCCAATGAGCTCCATGAGACGCTCGAGTGAACGCACCATGCGACGAATCTCTTCGCCACTCACGCGATGGAGTATCTGGCCATCGTCGCCGCGCACCACAAAACTCGCATGCGGAATCGCGAGGTTCACAAGGGTCTCATTCATCTGGCGATCATTCAGCACGTACTGCGAGTTTCGTCCGCGAATCACTTGATACAGCGGCGGTTGCGCGATGAAGATCTTCCCCTGACGCACGAGTTCGCCCATCTGACGGAAGAGAAAGGTGAGCAAGAGCGTGCGGATGTGCGAGCCATCGACATCGGCGTCAGTCATGATGATGATGCGGCCGTAGCGGAGTTTCGCGATGTCGAAGTCTTCGCCGATGCCGCACTGCAGCGCCTGAATGAGAATGCGAATTTCTTCGAAGCCGAGCACCTTGTCGAGGCGCGCCTTCTCGACGTTGAGAAGCTTTCCGCGCAACGGAAGGATCGCTTGCAGGACGTGATCGCGTCCGCCCTTTGCGCTTCCGCCTGCAGAGTCACCTTCAACGATGAAGAGTTCCGTGCGTTCTACATCATCGCTTGAGCAGTCGGAGAGTTTGTGCGGCATGCCGCCTGATTCAAGCGCGCCCTTGCGCTTGATAAGTTCACGCGCCTTACGTGCTGCTTCGCGCGCTTCGGCAGCGAGCACAGCGCGTTGGCTGATTTCCTTCGCTTCCTTCGGGTGCTCTTCAAGCCACGCCGAAAGTTTCTCCGCGAGTGCGTTGGAGACGAATGTCTCGATCTCTTCGTTGAGCAGTTTCTCTTTGGTCTGGTTGTTGAACTGCGGATCAGGCAACTTCACACTCACTACCGTCACGAGTCCTTCACGAAGATCATCGCCGCTGGGCACGAGATCCTTGATGAAGTTGTTCTTGCGTGCGTAGGTGTTGATGGTACGCGTGAGTGCAGCCTTGAAGCCTTGCACGTGCGTGCCGCCATCGCGGTTGGGAATGTTGTTGCCGAATGCGAGGGTGTTCTCGTTCGATCCATCGGTGTACTGCATTGCAAAGTCGAGCGTGTACGACTTCGCACGATCTTCTGCAGTGAACGCAATGACCGGTGACTGTCTGACCTTCTCGCGATTCATCCACGCGACATAGCCGCCAATACCTTCCGCACGGGGAAATGTGAGGTCGCGCATCTCGCCGTCTTTGTCGACGCGCTCATCGACGAGTCGAATGACAACGCCAGGATTGAGATAGCTCAACTCGCGAAGTCGGTGCTCAAGTGTTTCGAAGCGGAACTCCACATCGGGAAAGATGGTGGTGTCTGGAAGGAAGGAGATCTTCGTGCCAGAGCGCTTCGTCCCCTCGGGCACGACGGTCACTCCTGCGATCTGCCGCAACTTCTCGGTGACTTCGCCGCGCGCGAAAGCGATGTGATACGTCTTCTCGGCTTTGAACACTTCAACGACGGTCCATTCAGAGAGCGCGTTGACGCACTTCACGCCAACACCGTGGAGTCCGCCAGAAACTTTGTACGCGTTGTCGCTGAACTTTCCGCCCGCGTGCACTTCAGTCAAGATCACTTCAACAGCGGGGCGACCATTGATGGTCGGATCTTCGTGGCGCATCAAGTCCACAGGCATGCCGCGGCCGTCGTCGATCACAGTGCAACTTCCGTCCACGCCAATGCGAACCGTCACCGATGTCGCGAAGCCTGCCATCACTTCATCAATCGCGTTGTCGACGCACTCGTACACGAGATGGTGAAGCGCGTTGAGCCCTGTTCCGCCGACGTACATGCCTGGCCGTTTGCGAATTGCTTCAAGCCCTTCAAGCACCTGAATGGACTCGGCGGTGTACTCCGCGAGAGGTGCGGAGGTGGGCAATTCGGCAGCGGGAGTATGGAGATCGGACATAAGAAATTCGCGCGGGAAATCGATCTTGAACAGCGCTCGCTGAGTGGAGGTGTATCCTACCAAAATCCGCTGATTTATTGTTGAAAACGGTGATTGCGCACCCCTCCTTCTTGGGCTCATTTTTGCCCCTCTTTCGGAGATGTTTTTGCCCGTCCGCGCCGAGTTTTAGAGAACATTCGCAACGCTTGCGCGTTCTACAGATATGGCTCGCATGCGAGTGACGCATGAAGCGCGTGAATGCCGATGAATGAACTCCGTCTCAGTGCACGAGAGAATCCGCTTCACGCAGCCACCGAGCATCCACTAAGAATCATGGAACGAACGCCCATCGAACCTTCCTCCGCCTCATTTGCGGACAACCTAACGGCGCAGGAGCCCATGGATGCTTCGCCAGATCCGTTCCGGGTTGGTTCGATGCAATCCCCCCAAGACCTTCTCGCTGACGGCCGACGCGCGTTCCTCGGCGCCGCCACATTTCTCGCGCTTGTCGCATGCGCTCCGAAACAGGATGTTCCGATTCTCACATCGTCGAGTCGACGACCAGACGCAATCTGGGACAGCGGTCCGTCCGTTGCGGCAACTACTCCTCCAGCACAGCCCGTGAAGAGTGACCAAGCTGCGAAACCTACCGTCTCGCCAAAGACGACATCGAGTGGTCCAGCCGCACTCGGATGGGCGAAGCCCCGCGCACTCTGGGCGCAAGCGGCGCCTGAGATCTCGCTGATGAATCCGATGCTGCCCGTGACCTCCGTCACCGTGCATCACGACGGACTCGACAAACTTGAGACGGGCACATCCACAGCAGAGATGGCGGATCGCATTGACCTCTACCGCGTTGGTCACCGCGCGAAGGGATGGGGCGACATCGGATATCACCTCATCATCGATCGTGCTGGGACGCTCTGGCAAGGGCGTTCGATTCGCTTCCAAGGCGCGCACGTGAAGAACCGCAATGAGGGCAACATCGGCGTGCTCGTCATGGGGAACTTTCAAGTGCAGCAGCCGACGAAGGCGCAACTCGCGACGCTCTCGCGCGTGCTCACAGATTTGCGTGGACAGTATCGCGTGTCGAAGTCGCGCATCTATTCGCACCGAGAGTGGAAGGGCGCTGCAACGAGTTGCCCTGGCGACAAACTGCAAGTCGCGTTTGCGAAGATGCGAATGTCGCAACGCGCATAAAGACTGCAACGTGTGCTGCTACGACTGCGGCGGCTGCCTGAAGTCATTCGCGAATCGACCCGTCTTCACGCGTTCATCATCCGCGTCAAGTTTCGCTTGATAAACAGGGTCATTCGCTTCTTGCTTCGAGACGCGCTTCCACGCAACCCAACCGATTGCCGCCATGCCGAAGAGCGTCACGGCGTACACCACGATCAATCCAAGGAGTCCGAGTGGCGCCGCTTTCGCAACAGGCGCGAGTGCATCCGTTGCAGGAGGAACGAGCAGAAGAAGCGTGGGCGCAGCAAACACGAGGTGAGTGTATGCGTTCACTAGTGCCTGTATCCCTGTGCGTGTCGCGTCGCTTCATCAAACTTCGCGTGCGCACGGGCGAGATGCGATGCGTTGACGCCTGGCGCAATGCACGCGCGTTCCTTCACCGTTGCAGCGCACGCAGCTTCAACACTCGCAAACGCGCCCGCACCGACAGCGGCGAGAATTGCAGCGCCCATCGCGGCGCCTGCTTCAGTTTCGAGAAGCGCGACTTCTGCATCAAACGCGTCCGCGCAGAGTTGTCTCCAGAACGCACTCTTCGCGCCACCACCAGAGAGTCGCACGCGATCGACTTTTAAGCCGAGCGCGCGAAGCACTGCGATGTTGCCTGCAAGGCCGAAGGTGATCCCCTCAAAGACTGCGCGTGCGATGTCGTCTTTTGTGTGTGAAACATCGAGTCCAAGAAATCCACCGCGCATCGCCGCATCAGGAATCGGACATCGTTCACCAGTGAGGTAGGGGAGAAACACAAGTCCGCGCGCGCCAGGGATTGCGCGTTCTGCGCGTGTGGCGAGGATGTCGTAGGGATCAACGCCAAGTGCTTTGGCTTCCACGACTACATCCGTCGCGAGGTGATCGCGGAACCATCGCAAACTTCCGCCCGCAGAAAGCATGACGCCCATGAGATGCCACTTTCCAGGCACGGCATGACAGAACGCATGCAGCTCTCCATTAGGCGTTGCGCGCCATGTTGCGCTCGGCGCAAACACCACACCACTCGTACCGATCACGCATGAGACTGTGCCTTCTTCGACGATGCCGCTGCCAATCGCGCCAGCTGCTTGATCGCCCGCGCCACCAGCGATGCCGATACCCGCGCGAAGTCCAAGCGCGCGCGCTGCGACGGCGGAGAGTGTCGACGAGTGCACGGGCGACTCCGCGATATCGGGAAACAGCGCGCGTGCGAAGCCGAGCGTCTGCAGTAACGCCGTGCTCCATGTGCGATTCGCGCAATCAAATACGCCCGTGCCTGATGCATCACTTGGCTCGCTCATCAAGACGCCGCTCATTCGAAAACGGAGCCAGTCCTTGGGAAGGAGTACATGCGAGACGCGCGCAAACGCCGCGGGCTCATGCTCCTTCATCCACTGCAGCTTCGGCGCTTGAAAGCCAGGAAACACACGATTTCCTGTGGTTTTCAACAAGGTCGCGAGGCCGGGGTTGCGCATCCATCGATCGCACACGTCTGCGCTTCGAGAATCGTTCCACAGCATGCAGGGGCGGATGACCGCGAGTGTTGCGTCAAGCGTGACGAGTCCGTGCATCTGTCCGGAGAGGCCGATGGCAGCAACGCAATCACCCGCATTCGATCCAGCCTTCGTAAGCGCGAGCTGCGTCGCGGCGGTGCATGAGCGCCACCAGTCTTCGGGATCTTGCTCAGACCAACCCGTGCGCGGATAGGACACGGGGTGATCGGCGACCGCTTCGGCAATGAGCACGCCGAGCGCGTCAATGACAATCGCTTTCGTGCTTGTTGTACCGAGATCAAGACCGAGAAAGAGCTCGCGCTGCGCCATGCGCGCAGTCTATGCATTCGTCACGCAGCTTTGGGCGCAGGCTTCACCCAGATCTTCTTCGCGTCGATCATGCAGTTGCCTTTGTCATCCGTTGCTGTGACGACACCTTCGATGACGACAAGCGCGAGTGGTTCGAGTCCATGCACGCCCTTGGCGTCGCACTTGAGAAGTTTGCCGTTGCTGTCGACGACTTGCACCATGAGCATGTTGAGCTTCTTGGATTCTGGCGTTTCGCAGCAGTAATCCCAGGGCTTTGCGCAGGTGTCGCCTTCGATTTCGTTGCAACTCTTGAGCGAACGATCCGCAACCATGAAGGATGCGCGATTCTTAATGAAGGGCTCACCGCGTCCACCGATCTTTGCTTCGAACACCACCGTGTCGCCTTGCTTCGCATTCTTCTTCACCCACGCGGCGCTCTTTGCATCCTTGGGCATTTCTGCGACGAACACGGCGTCAGGAATGCTTGGCGCAACAGTTGGCGTGGCGGGTGGTGCGGTGAGGGTGAGAAACGCAGAGAGTATGAGTGAGGTCAGCATGGTGTTTCCTGAAGAGAGAATTAGGATCGGAGTGCAGAGGGAATTGGAAGTGTGAGGCAACGAATGATCGCAGGGATTGCGCCGAGCAATCCGAGCAGTAGTCCAGCGAGAAGTGCACAGGCGATGGACGCGCCATCGACAGAGAGTCCGAAGGCGCCCATGGAGAAACGAATCGAGATGCCATCGAGAAGCAAGACGCCGAGCAAGCATGCGCACAGTGAGCCAGTGACGCACGCGACAGTTGATTCGAGGATGAGCGACACCGCGATTGCAAAGCGTGAGAAGCCGAGTGCTTGCAGGGTGCCGACTTCACGCACGCGCGAGGCGAACGCAGCGTACATCGCATTTACGCCGCCGAGCGCGCCGCCGGAGGAGATGAGAACAGCAGTCACGAGCACAAGGAGCCGAATCGGCGCGAAGAATTCCGCGAGTTTCGCGTAGTACTCGCTTTCGAGCATCGACACCGCTTCGAGATCAAGCCGCGAAGAGGTGAAGCTATCGATGTCGCCGAGTTCAGCCGTGCCGAGCGCGGCAACCACGAGTGAATGCGTTGTGCGTTGTGTGAGTTGCGTGACGCGATCGAGTCGCATCCAGAATTCGCCGTGCATGACAGTGCCTGGAGCATCAAACAAACCGACGACGACGAAGGGAATTCCTGAGATGAGCACCTTCGAATCAAGCGTGACGCCTGGCACTTTCGCAAGTGCTTCGGGAGCCGCAGCGATTTCATCAGTGCCGCGCGCGGGCCATCGACCTTCAGTCAATCGCACTTGTGGATGCACCGCAAATGCCATCGGCTCGAAGCCGCGGATGAGTACGGCGGTCGCATCGTCGACGGTAGGGGTGTCTGCATTCGCGACAGGAATCGACACATGAATCTCACTCGATACAACCGGTTGCCCTGCGAGCATCGCGAGACCATCGACGCTCGCTGCGAGAATCGGTCCAGTGGCTGCAGGAATCTCGCTGCGCTCCACGCTCTCTTCACTGCCCGAGCCGAGCACGATCGCATTCGTTTGAAGTCCGCTTGAATTCATGGACGCTTCAAGTCCGCGTGAGAATGCAACGGATCCGAGGACAAGCGTGGAGACAAGCGCGCTTCCGCCAATCACAAGCAGCAATCGCTTGGGACTTCGACCAAGGTTGCGAATCGCATAGTCAAAGGGAAGAAGCTTCATGCGCTCTTCATTCCTTCCACGATGCTGCGGCGCGCAGCGGAAAGTGCAGGCACAAGTCCAGCGACAGTGCCCACGATGCTCGCTGCAGCGATCGAGATGAATGCGACGCTCAACGATGGTTGGAACTCCACCGAGACGCCGTCGGCGCCGAGCCCAAAGCGTCCGAACTCCAATGCGAGATACGCAGCGCCTGCGCCGAGAATGCTTCCACTGAGTGCGAGTGCCAAACTCTCGACAACGACGCTCCACGCAATGAGCCCGCCACGGAATCCGACCGATTGCAGGATCGCGATCTCGCGCGTGCGTGCTTCAAGCGAAAGCACGATCGCATTTGCGACAAGTGCAAACACCGCAGCAAGCGCGCCGATGCCGAGCCAGCCTGCAAACTCCGCGATTGCGACGAGGTCGTTGGCAGCGAGTGCGACAAACGCCTTCTCTGGTCGTGTGGATGTTGGTGCGCGATCGGTAGCGAATCGTTCGTCGATTGCGCGCGCAACTTCTCGCATCTGCGTCGCGTCGGTCACTTCCACTTCGAATTGCGTGACATCGCCGCCTTGCACGCCCCCAGCAGAGCTCTGCAGGAAGGGCAGTTGCACGTATGCAGCGTTGCGATCTTGCGGTCCATCGCTCTCGACGATGCCCATGACGGCGACGCTAAGCCCAGCGCTAGTGAATCGATCACCAACCTTGAGTCCGCGTCGCGCTGCGAGTGCGCTGCCGAGCATTGCGCCATCACCGCGTGAGAGAAATGCGTCGAATGATCCATCGAGCACACGCATGCGAGGCGCGAGCACCGCCTTCGCATCTTCTGCGCGCACGCCGCGAAACACCACGACATCAAGGCTCGCGCGGCAATTCGACACGACGATCTGCATCGGCACCGCGCTCTTCACGCCGGGGATCTTGAGAAGTTCGTCGACGTAGCGCTCGGGAATCTTGCTTGCAAACGGGCAGAAGCGATTCGCGCGGTAGACAATGAGTCGCGTGTCATCTTGGTTTGCGCTCGTGGCTTCCGCGACGCCGCTGTGCACCGCGCGCTCAGCAGAGAGCAAGAAGGTCGCGACACCGATGCCGATCATGGCCAGCACCGCACGCAGTCGATTCCGACCGAGCATCCGTAACGAAAGTAGTGCAACGCGCCACCAGATCAATGTACACCTCCCTTTGTCGTGTGACCAACATTACTAGTACTGCGAATGAGTTGTCCCTTTTCCAAGTGCAGTTCAATCTCCGCGCGTCGAGCCGCAGCAGGATCATGCGTCACCATAACGATGGTGCGCCCGTGCTCTCGATGTAATCGACCGAGGAGATCAAGAATCATGCCTGCGCTGTCGCGATCAAGATCGCCCGTTGGTTCATCCGCAAGCAGAAGCGGAGGATTCGCAACAATCGCACGCGCAATGGCAACGCGTTGCTCTTGACCACCTGAAAGTTGACGAGGGAAGTGCGCCGCGCGATCAAGGAGTTGCACGGTTTCGAGCGCTGACTCCACTCGCGCCGCGCGCTCGCTCCGCGTGAAATCGTGCAGAAGTAGCGGGAGTTCCACATTCTCATAGGCCGTCAGCACAGGCACGAGGTTGTAGGACTGGAAGATGATGCCGACTTCTTTTGCGCGCCATGCGGCAAGTTGATTGCGACTCATCGAACCAATCTCGTTGTCGCCGATCCACAGACTTCCTGAAGTGACGGAGTCAATGCCCGCGAGCAGATTGAGCAGCGTAGTCTTGCCTGAACCACTCGGTCCCATGAGGGAAATGAACGAGCCGCGTTCAATCTCAAGATCGAGATCCTTCAGTGGCGTGATCTCTTGATCGCCCTTCCGATAGACCTTGGTAAGTTTTGTACAACGAATGAATGCCTTGCTGTCGTTGATGCTGTCGTTCATGGCGCTTCTCCCTTCAATGACTCGATTCCACGAATGTGTTTGCCCGCTTCGATGTTTCCATCGAGCACCACGCGATCGCCCGCAGCCAATCCACTTTCAACTTCGACCCATCCGCCCTCGCGAGTGTTTCCAAGAACAACAATTCGGCGCTCGGTCATGAGTGTGTCGCCGTGCGGAATCGCGACGAGGACTTCAGTGCCGCCAGTAGAACTTGTTCGAAGCGCTTCAGTAGGAATGGCAACGCTTTCGCCCGCAACACTTCCCGTGGAATCCGCGGAGAGACTGATGCGAACTCGCGCGAGCATGTCTGGCCGCATCGAAGGATCTGGATCATGAATCGCGACTTTGCATTGCACAGTGTTCTTCTGAAGATCAGCAAGTGGAACAAGCCGCGTCACCTCGCCCGTGAAGATCTTGCCTTGCATCGAATCCACTTGAATCTCTGCTGTCGCGCCCATCGTGAGTTTTGCCGCGTCTTTGAGCGGAACATCACAGCGCACTTGAAGTTGTGCGGGGTCATAGAGAAGCATGATGGGCTTCGCAGACGCCTCGCTGACGCCGCCCACCATCGTGCCCGGGATCGCAAGGCGCTGCATGACAATCCCTGTCACCGTCGCGACAACATCGCTCCGCTCAAGCATGAGCGCAGCTTCGTCGCGCATGGCCTGTTTCGCTGTCCGCATACCCAGCGAAGCGTCGAACATTCCTTGCGCACGCGCTGCAGCTGCTCGTTCCATGAGTAATTCTCGGCGCGAAGTCTCCGCTGCACTCAACGCGACGGCGCTCGCGTCGCGTTCCACAATTTGCCCGACGCGCGCGCATTCCTTCGCGTCCATCGCTGCAGTTAACGCTTCGACGCGCAATGTCAGTCGACGAATCTCGCCATCACTTGCGCCGCCGAGCGCGAGCAATTTCGATTTGCGTGTGAGTTCATCCTGCGATTCATCACGCATCGCGCGTGCTTCGATGACTTCCGCAGCAAGTGCGAGCAGCATCGCGTCGGCGCCCGCATGCTTCGCCTTTGCGTCCGCAAGCATGACACTCGCAGTAAGTTGAAGTTCCAACGCTCGGCTTGCGGCGATGCTCTCAGCTTCCGCAGCCATTACATCGCCTTCCGCCGCGCGAAGTTCGCCTTCGGCTCGCGCGAGTGCAAGTGCTTGCGCGCGCGACTCAAGTCTCGCCACAACTTGTCCCTTCTCGACATGATCGCCTTCAAGCACGAGCACTTCAGTCACCACGCCTTCACGGAGTGGCGTCACTTCGAAGGCGAACGGTCGTGGTTCGATCCAGCCAGGCGCTTGAATGCCGCCGCTCGAAACCGTCGTCGCGCGACCTGTGCTTGGAATCACTGCGACGACGCTGACACGCGCTTCAGCCACTGGGGAAAGTGCGTTCCACGCGGTTGCGATGAGCAGAGTTGCTGCGGATCCAAGGATGACAATAGGGACGACGATCCGGGTGAAAAACCGAACGCGGGGTTGTGTGCGGATGAACGTGTTCACGATGCGCCTCCTTCTTTCTCTGCGCGAGCATTTGCAGGCGGCACTGCGGTTCGTGTGCGGGCTTCAAGCGTTTCGATTGCCGACGCTTCAACGATCGCACGACGGGCAGCATCGATGCGGCGTTCGGCTGCCATCGCTTGCGCGAGATGTGCACTCTTCCGAGAAGATTCTCCCGCGTCGAGTGCTGCAAATGCCGTCAACGCGACTCGTTCGAGTCCTTCCGCAGCAACATTCGCAGCATGCGCAGCTTCACGCGCGCGCTTCACACGATCAGTCGCGTGCTCGGCATCGAGCGTTGCCATGCGCAGCGCTTCAGCGAGTTGTGCTTCCGCTGCGCGCAACTCTGCGAGTGCGGCTTGCACTTCGAGTCCGCGTCTGAAGATTGGCAGGCCAATGTTCGCGCCGACCATCACTGCCTTATCGCCTTCCATGTCGCGTTCGTAGCCGACTTCGCCATCAAGACCGCTCGCAAACCACGAGTCAAGTTCAGCAAGATCACTGCGACGCATCGCGCAATTCTGTTCTGCTTCGAGGACCTCGAGTGTGCGTGTGGAGAGCGTGAGTGCGGTGATATCCGACAGTTCGCTTTGCACAGAACCAATGGAACGCACGTTGAGGAGTGAGCTGAGCGCAACCTCAAACTCATGCGCCTCAATCCGCATATCCGCTTCCATCGCAAGCGCGTTCTCGCGTTGGGAGAGTGTTTCAACGCCTTCGACCGCTGCAAGCTCGCCTGCGAGAACCGAGGCCGCATCAGCATCAGCAACGATGCGCCGTGCTTCCACGAGCACTGCCGCTGCCACGACGGCTTCACGCGCTGCTCCAAGCGATCGCGTGAGTTTTCGCGCTTCTGCAGCGGTGCTAGAAGTGACAGCCAGCAATTCTTCGGCGGCAATGTTTCGCGCAGAGTCCGCGGCTTCAAGCAATCGGTCGCGCGCGAAGAGCCACGCGAGTTCGCCCATGATTCCAGCAGTAACAGGGTTGTCGCCCATGCCAATCGGAAATCCCCAACTCAGCGCAAGGCTTGGATCTGGTGGAAGCGCGGTTGCTTTCGCGCGCAGTGTTGCTGCATGACTTCGTTCGAATGCGGCACGGACGCGCGGTGATCGCTCGAGAGCGAGGAGCGCTGCAGCATCAGGGGAGAGCGGCTCGATGATGTCTGGAGCGAACTCAACAACCGTATGTGGAAGTGCGCGAGGCGTGCTGCTGCAGTGTGCGAGCGGAGCCACGAGCGCAGTGATCGCGAGGAGTGTCCAGCAGTTGCGTGGGCCATGGAGGAGCGGTGATGTAGGCATTGAAAAATCCTTCGAGTTCGAGAACGCACAAACGCCACGCGATGCAGAAACGCACGCGGGCAAACGGGTTACTCAACGAAGGATTTAGATGCGAATGCGGCGCGAAATCAACAAGAGCAGTTTCGGCGGCGGATTTATCAAGCGTGCGAGCTCACGCAGTATCGGCGGCGGATTCGCTTGTTCGAGTGCGACGAGTGTACTGACTGCGCTTGCTGTGAAGTCGCATTGCCAGGTGAGTTCGACGCCGACTTGATCAGTGGGAACATCGAGCGAAGTCATCGGTCCGCTGAATCGATCGCAGCAACCTTGCGCATCGCACAAACCGTGTGGCATGGGTGCGTCAGTCGGCGCGCTCTCTGTATCCGCGCAATGCGTGCTCCGACAGCACGGTGGAAGTTCGCTTTCCTCAGCGGCATCATTCGAAGAAGCGCAGCACGAGGACGAAGGAACCGCAAATCCGATCCATTCAGCAATCGCTTTCCGTTCGCAGCAGCACAGCGTCATCCACGCGGCGAACGCGAAGACGGCAAAGGTGCGGATGAATCGGGGTGGTCGCATGAGGAGTGGTGTGGAAGTATGCCCTCGTTCTTCGGCTGTCGCACGACCGAGTTGCCGACTTTGTTCGGAAGTCCGAAGTTATTGGGGCACTTGTTCGGG
>Ga0209553_1000260_pt1 | contig 27725 bp, 22 predicted proteins | sample LauGreFBDMM110DN_2_FD_188217 | JGI IMG/M metagenome (GOLD analysis project Ga0209553, IMG submission 188217) | Freshwater lake microbial communities from Lake Michigan, USA - Fa13.BD.MM110.DN (SPAdes) (version 2) | ecosystem: Environmental > Aquatic > Freshwater > Lake | place: Lake Michigan...
TGTTGCCCCGCTTCTGGAAATGATCCGACCGGCTCAGGATGCAAAGTTCGGTGACTTCCAGGCGAACTTTGCGATGCCGCTTGCAAAGCAGTTGGGAAAACCGCCGCGTGAGATTGCTCAAATGGCAATCGATCGTCTGCAGATCTCAGATCTCTGCGAACCTGCTGAAATCGCCGGACCGGGCTTCATCAATCTTCGCTTGCGGGACGAATTCATTGCCAGACGTATTTCTCAAACTGCCGGTGACGATCGACTGGGTGTTCTTCCGGTCTCCGCCCCGCGAAACGTGGTGGTGGATTTTTCCGGGCCGAACGTGGCAAAGCCGATGCATGTCGGGCACCTTCGCAGTACCGTGATCGGCGACGCGATCTGCAAGACGCTGCGATTTGCAGGACACCATGTCACCGGCGACAATCACATCGGCGACTGGGGCACTCAGTTCGGAATGATCATCTACGGCTACCGCCATCTCCGTGACGATGCGGCATTTGCAGAAAACTCTGTCGGTGAACTTGCGCGACTTTACAAACTGGTCAATACGCTTTCGGACTACCAGAATACCGTCACGAAACTTCCGGGGTTGGAAGAGACTGCCGCGACTCTAAGAACTCAATTGACCGAGCAACAGGTTGCGACGGGGACAGACGAAAAAGCCACGAAGCAACTTGGTGCAGTGCGCAAGCAACTGGCTGCTGCCCACGACGCGGTCAAGACTGCCGGCGAGACAATTTCGTCCGTTGAATCAAATCCTGTCCTGCTAAAATTGTCGCAGTCGCATCCGGGTATCGCTCGTTTGGCACGCGATGAAACCGTGAAACTACACGCTGGTGACGCCGAAAACAATCGCCTGTGGAATGAATTTCTGCCTGAGTGTCTTGAGGCATTGAACCGAATATATCAGCGGCTGGGGATCGAGTTTGATTTGGCGTTGGGTGAAAGTTATTACAATCCGATGCTTGCCGATGTCGTGGCGAGCCTGAAAATAAAATCTCTGGCCCGTGAAAGCGCCGGCGCTACCTGCGTCTTTATCGAAGGTAACGCCGCTCCTTTTATCGTGCAGAAAACCGACGGCGCGTTCACTTATGCGACGACGGATCTTGCAACGATCCAATATCGCTGCGATACGCTTAAAGCCGCTGAAATCCTGTACGTTGTGGACAAGCGACAGTCTGAACATTTTCAGCAGTTGTTCGCTACCGCCACATTGTGGGGCATGACCAACGCGAGGTTCCAGCATGTTGCTTTCGGCACGGTGATGGGGAAAGACGGTAAGCCGTACAAGACTCGATCGGGTGACACCGTCGGCCTTGAAAGCCTGATTGACGAAGCACTCACAAGAGCGCGCAGGATCGTTGATGAGAATGACGACCGTCGCGAAATGCCAATGCTGTCGTCCGACGAACGTGCAACGGTGGCTGAGATTGTGGGGATTGGGGGCATCAAATATGCCGACCTGCATCATAGTCGTGACAGCGATTATATTTTCGACTGGGACAAGATGCTGGCAACAACCGGTGATACGGCGACCTACATGCAGTACGCATACGCGCGCATCTGTGGCATCTTCCGCAAGCTGGATATCGAGCGCAGTACATTGACATCAGGCGGTTCGACGATCCTGCTGATCACTCCTGAAGAACGGCGTCTTGCGCTGCAATTGCTGATGTTTGAGACTTCGATTGACGGATTGCTGCAAGACTACCGTCCGCACGTACTGACAAGCTGGTTGTTTGAAACGGCCGACGCATTCAGCAAGTTTTACGATCGATGTTCCGTTCAGGATGCCGAATCAAAAGAATTGCGTCACAGTCGCCTGATTCTGTGCGATCTCATGGCTCGTGCATTACGTACCGGCTTGGCGCTGCTTGGGATTCAGGTGGCCGAGGTGATGTAGGAACTGCATCTTGGACATGAACGTCCAAGGTGCAGGAATCGCCGCAGTCGGCTCTTGCGTTCTCAACTTACCACTGCGTCACCGCTCAAGCAACTGACGCCGCAGCGGCTTTTAATGATGCCGGATTGCAGGACAGCGATGAGTCGTTTACGGTCCTGCAGAATCGAGATATCGGCCAGTACATCGCCGTCCACGACCAGCACGTCGCCCAGTTTTCCGACAGCCAGTGTTCCTAGCTCATGCTCGCGCCCCAAAATTTCGGCGCCGGTTTGAGTCGCACACTTGATGACGTCCAGTGGTTTCAAACCGACATAGTTCACGAAGAAGGATAACTCTTTGGCATAGTCACCGTGCGGATTCCAAGCGAACCCGTAATCGCCGCCCATCCCGAGTCTTCCACCTGCCGCCAGAATGCGTCGCGCACTTTCCGCACCGCCATCCAGCGTTTCTTGGTGCCCATCGATCACAGCTTGCGACATGCCGAATTCAGGGCCACGTTCAATACTCATCATCTCAAAATACAATGCCGGCACGACTGGCACATTTCGTTTCAACAGCAGTTCGAGCGTTTCGTCATCCATAAACGTGCCGTGTTCGATCGCGTCGTAGCCCGCTAAGAGCGCGTTTTTGATGCCCGCTGTAGCACGGCAATGCCCCGTGACTTTCATGCCATGATTGTGCGCGGTCTGGACGACCGCGTGCATTTCTTCAAACGTCATGCACAGCGTATGATGATCATTGGAGTCGGCTGCGGCTGCGTCGCCGGTAGGATACGTCTTGACCCATTCCACGCCGTCTTTGACGAGTTTCCGGACGGCCTTGCGCGCTTCGTCAGCTCCGTTGACAAGCAAAATCAATCCTTCCATGCCGATCTTGCGGAACTCAGGATTCCAGTCCATCAGCCCACCGGCACCACAAATCTCACGTCCACTTGTCGCCAGGCGAGGCCCGATCACGAGGTCATTTTCGATCGCTTTTTTTAGCCACACATCAATATTGAACAGACTGCCTCCGCTGCGGGCCGACGTGTATCCGCATTCCAGCACCAATCGGGCGTTGCAGGCCGCCAACAGGGTGACATATTCCACTGGGTATTTAATATCCAGATCTTCCAAGGCGGCAACATTAAAGTATGTCGCGTGAAAATGCGCTTCCACAAGCCCCGGCATAATCGTGCCCCCATTCGCATTTAACCGTACCGCTGATTCCGATCCTGGCGGCACAGTCCGCAGCGGCCCGACATAACGAATAATGCCGGATTCAATCAGCACACAGCCGTCAGGGATCGCCGGGGCTCCAGTTCCATCAATGACTTGGCCGTTGTGAATCAACGTTGCGTCAGTGGCGCTTCGCATGAGGAGAGCCTTTGTCAGCGGGTTTTCTCAGCAGGGAGTCAAAAACTTCCCGTTGAAACGAGGGGTTTCATTAGTAAACAGAGCAGGAAGAATACAGAATGCTGCCGGTGGCGTGAAGTCGTCTCAGGAGCTTAGTCTCGTGGCCCTCCGAAATTTCATGGAGACAGCGAGGTTTTCACCGCAACGCTTGCTTAAAGTTACCACAATCCGGCATTGTTTGTGACTCGTGTCGAAAGAAGATTAGGAGTTTGTGATTATGATGTCTGTCGTTTTGAATCTGAACTTGCACGAACCAACGTCGCTATAAAACATGTCCTCACATTCAGCATTAGGCACTTCACTCGATTTGCCACATCAGCGAGTGGGCTGATGATTGTTGATCCCAATTCATTCTTTCTGCAACGCATGTGATCCTATGCCCAAAACAACTTCACATTCCCTCAATTTGATACTCGTTGTTGCATCGTTTTGTGCTTGTCTGGCAGTGCCAGCTTGGGCCAGCGAGAAGGCTGACGTGCTGCGTCGGGAAAACCTAGTCGCTTGGTGCATTGTGCCATTTGATGCCGCGAAACGCGGGCCGGCTGAGCGCGCCACGATGCTCACAGAATTGGGCATCATGCGGTGTGCGTACGACTGGCGCGAAGAACATGTGCCGACGTTTGAACAGGAAATCTTGGAGTACAAAAAGCACGGCATCGAATACTTTGCTTTCTGGAGTGCTCACGAAGAAGCTTTCAAACTGTTTGAAAAGCACGACCTGCATCCGCAGATCTGGCAGATGATGAGTCAGCCTGCTGGAGAGACGGAGGAAGCGAAAGTTGAAACGGCAGTTGCCCAGATGTTGCCACTCGCGAAGCGTACGAAGGCGATGGGATGTAAGCTCGGGCTTTATAACCACGGTGGCTGGAGCGGTGAACCGCAGAATTTAGTAGCGGTCAGCAAACGCCTGCATGAACTCGGACTGGAGCACGTTGGCATCGTGTACAACTTCCATCACGGGCATGGGCACCTGACTGACTGGGTGGAATCTTTCACGCTGATGAAGCCGTACCTACACTGTCTAAATCTGAATGGGATGAACGAACTGGAGCAGCCAAAAATCCTCGGGATAGGCAAAGGAACGCATGAATTTGAAATGATTCGCATCGTTGTGGAAAGCGGTTACAACGGGCCGATCGGGATTCTTGATCATCGTGAACATCTGGATGCCCGTGAATCGCTGTTGGAAAACCGGGACGGGTTGGAATGGGTTCGCAAGGAAATCGAGAAGCCCGGCAGTGGCGGTCCGAAGCCACTAGCTGCCCCCGATCCAGACACGGCGAGTGTTTCAGGCCGCGTCTATCCGGGCGCCGACGCGTATCGTCATCCGCCACTCACTGTGGAAGTTCGAGCCACAATTCAGCACCACGATCAGTACAACATTCTAGTAGCGAGTGACACGAAACAATCAGCTGCACACTGGGAGCTGTTTTCCATGGCTGGCAGCGGTGTGCTTACCGCCTATTTTCCTGGCAAGCAGCCGGATCATGTTCGTAGTGAGGCCATGATCTGCGACGGAAAAACGCATACCCTGTCGATGATCTACGAACCGACTCGAGTGAGGCTGTATGTGGACAGCCAGCAGGTCGCCGATCAGGCCATCACTGGTCTCGACGGAGCGGCGCGAGTCCCAGGAGCATTGGCAATTGGCAGGCTCGTCGAAGGCGATTTCGGATGTGCCGGTCAGATCGACTGGGTTCGCATTTCTAGCGGTGCGAGAGACATCCCTGCTGAACCAGTCATTGTGGCATCGCGGGATGATTCCTCAGTCGGGTTTTGGACCTCCGATGAAAAAAATGCGGCGGGCACGACCGGTGCTCCAACGCAGTCGAATTCGCAGAGTCGAATCATGCCGGAGATCCCCTATGACGCCGATCTCGTCACGCAACTTGTCGCTGAAGCAAATGACCATGGAAACGCGATTCGCGGAGCTGCGATCTTCGCAGATGTCAAAGTGGCCTGCATTTCGTGCCACAAGATAGGACCTCATGGAGGCACTCTTGGCCCTGATTTGTCGGCGGTCGCTAAAGATCGCAAACAGGGGCACATTGTGGAGTCTGTGCTATGGCCAAAACGCGACGTTAAACCTGAATTCATCAACTTTCAGATTCTGACTGTCGAAGGCAAGGTATTCACCGGGTACAAACACAGTTCGGACGAAAGCCAAGTCACGTTGCGCGATCCTGCGACGAACAATCTGACGACAATTGCACGAGCCGACATCGAAGAGGAAATCGCTGGCAGCACTGTGATGCCAGCTGGCTTGACGGCGGCCATGTCGCGTCCACAACAACTGGACTTAATTCGATTCCTGAGCGAACTTGGGCCCGAAGGTAAACCACTTTCCGCAGAGCTGCAGGACGTCATTGCTCATCGTCAGATGCACGGCCCAGCGGAATTTCCGTTCACGAAGGAGCCGCTCGCACCGAATCACTGGGCGAACGCCACTCATCCTGTGACGCGCGATCGCCTGTATGATTTCTACACCAAGCAAGCCGACTTCTTCCGACAACAGCCGCACATCCCCATGCTGCTGTGTCAATTCCCGGGGCTGGACGGCGGCAAGCAAGGACACTGGGGCAATCAAAACGAAGCAGTCTGGGCAGATGCCAGATGGAACGAGACACAACTCGGTTCCGTCCAGTCTGGAGTTTTTCAAGCTGGCGGGGCCACGGTGGCGCGGGGGGTATGCCTGCAACTTGGCGAGCATCGTGAATTATCGGCCTGCTTCAATCCAGACACATTGACGTATGACGCTGTCTGGTCAGGTGGTTTTGTGGGCTTTGAATCCGTGCGTCACGGATTCGTCAGCCCACTGCAAATGGAAGGGCAGTTGGTGCCCATTCCCACCCAAACTCCCCCTGACAAGGCTTTCAAATATCATGGGTTCTATCGCTACGGCAGTCGCGTCGTCTTCGCCTATCGGATTGGGGATGTCGAGTATCTTGACTCACCGTGGGTCGAATCTGGTAAATTCGTGCGTGAGGTTGCGCCGGCGGATCAGCATCCGCTGCGCAAAATGGCGACAGGCGGGCCAGGGCAATGGCCGCAAGTTCTGGAGACAAAAATCGTACTTGGACACGGTCGTCCGTATGCCGTGGACACAATCGAATTGCCGTACGACAATCCGTGGAAGATTCCGATGTTCTGTGGCGATCATGATTTCCTTCCGGACGGCAGTGCTTTGGTTTGCACCATGCAGGGCGACGTGTGGCATGTCACCGGTCTGGACTCTGGAATCGACAAGCCGGGCGTCGCTCGCTGGCGGCGATTTGCATCAGGCCTGCACCATGCTTTGGGGCTAGTTGTCGCCGAAGGAAATATCTACGTGCAGTGTCGAGATCAATTAACACGGCTTACCGACCTCAACGATGACGGTGAAGCGGACTTCTACGAATGTTTCAGCAATGCTTTTGTCACGTCCCCTGCTGGACACGACTATATCTGCGGGCTGCAGCGAGACGAGGCTGGAAACTTCTACACGGCTTCAGGAAATCAGGGTTTAGTTCGCATTTCGGCCGACGGTCAAACGGCCGATGTCATTGCCACCGGATTTCGAAATCCCGACGGACTGGGAATTCTGCCCGATGGAACAGTGACGCTGCCGGTTTCGGAAGGCGAGTGGACACCTGCGTCCATGGTGCACGCCGTGCGAAACGCAAGAACACAATTACCGGTTGATCCACCGCATTTCGGGTACCGTGGTCCGCAAAAAGGCCAGCCGCCTGAGCTGCCTTTCATCTATTTGCCACGAGGACTCGACAACTCGGCTGGTGGACAGGCTTACGTCGAGAGCCATGCGTTTGGACCGCTCGAGGGGCAATTACTGCATTTTTCATTCGGCGCTGGATCTTGGCTTGTCGTGTTGCGCGACGAAGTTGCCGGCCAGCTTCAGGGGGCCGTCGTCCCGATGTCGGGCGACTTTTTATCCGGCTCCCATCGCGGCCGCTTTAATTCTAAGGACGGTCAGTTGTATGTGTCTGGCATGTCTGGCTGGGGCTCTTACACACCGGACGATGGCTGTTTTCAGCGGGTGCGTTACACGGGTGATCCGGTTCAGATCCCGGTCGGATTTCATACGTTCGAAAACGGAATTCGAGTCACATTTGCCGAACCAATTGACGCGACCATTGCCGCGGACGCGCATCGCCAGTTCGCGCAGTGCTGGAACTATCGTTACAGCGGCGCCTACGGTTCGCTTGAGTATTCCACCACGCATCCCGGCATTCCAGGCCATGATTCGTTGGCAATCCAATCGGCTCATGTACTTCCGGACGGACGTTCGCTGTTTCTCGAAATTCCTGAATTGCAACCTGTCAATCAACTGCATCTGCGACTGCATGTCAACGACGATGACGCATTCACGTGTTCGCCTGCGGGTTTCGGCCATGATTTGTTCGTGACTATTCACAAACTTGACAAACCTTTTGCTGAATTTCCAGGCTACATCCCGCGTGAGAAAATTATTGCCGCCCATCCACTGCTCACAGATCTGGCCCTAAACGCGGTGCAAATTCCCAACCCATGGCGACAGAAGATTAAAGGCGCGCGTCAAATTGAAATCGAGACCGCCAAGAATCTATCGTACGCCACAAAAGAATTCGCGGTTAAAGCGGGTGAGACGCTCGCCTTTACGCTTTCGAATCCCGACGTCGTGCCGCACAACTGGGTTCTTGTAGAGCCAGGTTCGTTGCAAATCGTGGGTGAGCTCGGCAATCAGCTGATCGCCAATCCGGAAGCTTTTGCGCGTCAGTACATTCCCGAGTCTGACAAGGTCATCGCTTACACCGATATTGTGCCACCGGGTGAAAAACAAACCATCTATTTCCCAGCGCCCAGCCAGCCGGGCCGGTATCCGTTCCTCTGCACCTTTCCGGGACACTGGATGGTCATGAACGGCGTGATCGTTGTGGAGTAACGGCTAAGCGTCCGGGGCGCGGTGCTTGGTGATGATTTTCCGCGCCGCACGCAGGCCATCGACGGCGGCCGTCACAATGCCGCCCGCGTAGCCGGCGCCTTCGCCGACAGGATAGACCCCAGGCAAGGCTGGAATTTCAAATGTTGCTGGGTCACGCTCGATGCGAACAGGCGAACTGCCGCGCATTTCCGGTCCGATCAGCACGGCATCCTGCAGAAACTCTCCACGCCATTGAGTATCGAGGATCGGCAGACCGGATTTTATCGCTTTGAGGATCGAAGGCGGCAACACGGCTGCCAGATTCCTCGCGCGTGTGCCGCGTTCGTATGACGATGGAAGCTGCTCATTCGGAGACGGTGTTCGATCTGCAAGAAAATCTTGCGCGCGTTGCACGGGAGCTTGATAGTTGCCGCCCGTTATTTGAAAGGCGAGCGATTCATACTGCCGCTGGACATACATGCCGGCCAATGGATGACTGCTGCCAAATTCATGCGGTTCTAAGGTGACCACTAAGCCGCTATTTGCAAATGGCGTGTCATGTCGTGAATTGCTCATGCCGTTCGAGCAGTACATGTTGGGTTCAGACACACTAGGAATCATGATGCCACCGGCACACATGCAGAAACTGAACAAGTCCTTCTGGCCTTTAGCGATGAGTGAATAATCAGCCGCACCGAGCAACGTCAGATAATCGGCATCGCGACCGTATTTTCGCTGGTTGACAGTTTCTTGGGGCTGCTCAATCCTGAGTCCAAGTTGAAACGCTTTCTGCTTCAGAGGCAATCCAGTCTTGAGTAGCATCTCGTACGTATCTCGCGCGCTGTGCCCGACCGCCAGCAAACAGACAGACGCTTCAATGAAGCCGGATGACGTTTCCAATCCCTGTAACAAGCCATTTTGAAATCTTAGACCTTCTAGACGACAGCCAAACTTATACTCACCGCCGAGAGCTTCAATTTTGCGGCGAAAATTACGACAAATTAAAGGCAGCTTATTGCTGCCAAGATGCGGACGATTTTCATAAACAAGGGACGGACGACCACCACAGTCCACAAAACTCTGCAGCACCCAATCTGCATCCGGTCCTGAAATCCGACACGTCAGTTTGCCGTCACTGAAGCAACCGGCACCACCTTCGCCAAACAGGTAATTATTTTCGTTGTCGTGTTCACCGCCGGAATCGAAATCACGAATCGCAGGCACGCGCTCACGCACGACCTGTCCGCGTTCGATAATGAGCGGACGATAGCCGTGCAATGCCAAAAAATAACCAGCCAGCAATCCTGCAGGTCCCGAGCCGACGATGACTGGTCGATACGGCAGCGGTTGCGTCCCAAGTTCGGGTTCTTCAAAAGCGGGGGGCGACCATGGCGCGATATCCATGCCGTCCGCAAAGGGCGATGAATCTGAGTCGGGAAGCGACAGCGTGAGTGAATACACAAATTCCATGCGATGGCGACTGCGGGCGTCGAGACTTTTTCGCAGGATTTTCAGCGTCGAAAGTTCATTCGCAGGAAGTTCCAATCGCCGCGCCACTTCAGCGGGCAGAGCCTGTTCCGGCATTTCAACCGGGGTTCGCAGATTTGTAATTCGAAACAGCATGGACAATCAGCATCGCATCGAAAAAGACTTGCGGTTGCCAAAAGCCCGAAATTCGAACCTCCGCCCGACCGCCGGGAGATGGGACAGGGTGGCGGCGAAGTCAGCAAAAGTCAACGAGCCTTCCTCGCGTTTCAGTTCCGAGACGGAAACCGCACATCTTCAGCGTCTTCACGGACAATTTGACACTCCGACTCTGCGGCTTGTAACGTCGCGTTGAGATCAATGCGAAATGTCCACCTGCAGGTCAGCTGATTTGCAACCCTGAACGCCGTCTGCCATCATGGAGCTTTCGTGAAGAATCAATCCATCATGTCGGGAGCGTCACGTTGCGTCCAGCGTCCAATTTGACAATGTGGCTGGTGATGATCGTGTGGCTTCTTTCGGGCAGGATGATGGCAGGGATGGCAATGGCTCAGATCAATGATGATGCACCGGCAACGATCGTGACATCCGATCAGACTCAGAACTCCCCCATCGTGATCGGGCATCGCGGGGCGGCAGGCTATTTACCGGAACATACAACTGAAGGCGTCGTCCTGGCGCATGCGATGCGCGCTGATTACATTGAACAGGACGTGGTGCTCAGCAAGGACAGCATCCCGATCGTGTTTCACGATCTGATTTTGGATGACCTGACCAACGCGGCAACGGTCTTTCCTGATCGGAAGCGTGCGGATGGACACTCTTACGTAATGGATTTCACGCTGCATGAATTGCGGAAACTCACCGTCACCGAACGTCGCTCCCCATCACGTCCTTGGAAAGACAAGGGGAATCGCTTTCCTCTGGAATCCGGTAATTTCCGCATCGCCACGCTGGCCGAGCACCTGCAACTCATTCAGGGTCTGAATAAGACACGTCCAAATGAGGCCGGAGTTTACGCGGAATTGAAGTCGCCGGCCGAACATCATGCCGCAGGCTTGGACCTTGCGAAAGCCGTTCTGGAAGTTCTGAGTCAATATGGATACGACTCTGCCGATGACCACATTTATCTGCAGTGTTTCGACGAAGCGGAAGTTCGACGTCTACGCAAGGAATTGAAGACACCGTTACTTATCATTCAGTTGCTCAACCAACCCGCAGATCCTGCGAAACTAAAAAGCATCGCCGAGGTAGCAGATGGCATTGGCGTACCGCTCAGCCACGTTGTCACAGGTAAAAATGCAGACGATACTCCGCAACTCACGGATCTTGTCCAAAACGCCCACGCCCACGCATTGCAAGTTCATGTCTGGACATTTCGCACGGACGCATTACCAGAGTATGCAGGTTCGGTTTCAGAATATCTGGAATGGCTCGTGGCGGCCGCTGGCGTTGACGGCATTTTTGCGGATCAACCGGATGTCGTTGTGGAATGGCGAATCGCACGCAAACAGCAAGTCAATGGAGGCAACCGATTTCGCCTGCTCAATGATCGTGATCCGGAAAAGTCACAAGCAGACAAGTAAACCTTCTCCCACAAACCGCTCACCCGCAAAATTTTTCCGTTGCATTTGCAAAATCTTCATACGTGGTCTGTCTTTAAATCATTTTACGGCAACACCTGAATACCTTTCGAAAGTTTTGACCACGCATGAACTCGACTCATCATCCTCAGCAAACCCCTGCTTCATCTCGATTCCGTAAAGTTCCTCCCCTGCGACAGATAATCAAGGCACTCATTTCTGAAATGACGTTGACCTGGATCTTGTCCCTTGCGTTGGGTAATTTCTGTCTGGCTCAAACTTCTGAGCCAAGTCCGGGAAGGCAGGTTGAACAAACTTTTGCGACAAGTGACGGAGGATCGATCTCGTATTTGCTGTACTTGCCCAAGAATTACGACCCTGCAAAGAAGTCGCAATTGATTCTATTTCTGCACGGACGCGGCGAAAGCTACGGACCTCTGAGCCTCGTAGCAAAGTGGGGACCGCCACAATTTGCTGCCCGAGGGGATGAATTGCCTTATGTCCTACTTTCACCGCAATGCCCGGGGGATGATTCTTGGTCCAAGCCAACCCAACAGAAGAGACTTATAGAATTGCTCGATCATATCATTCAAACGCACAGTATCGACCAAGATAGCATGTGTCTGACCGGATTAAGCATGGGGGGGTACGGCTCATGGCAAATGGCGGCAGATCACCCTAGACGGTTTGCGTCAGTAGTGCCGGTCTGTGGTGGCGGTGATCCTCGTGACGCCGAAAAACTCAAGGCTTTACCAATCTGGGTCTTTCATGGTGATCAGGACAGCGCCGTTCCATTCCAACGTTCGGTCGAAATGGTTGATGCCATCAAGCAAGCCGGGGGCACAAAAATTCGCTTCACCTCACTTGAACATATCGGACACAACTGCTGGTCCGCGACGTACGCTACGCCTGAACTGTTCCAATGGATCAGTCAACAAAAAAAATCCGCTGACTGAACCTCAACTGCCATCTCGGGTTTTCCCTGATCATGCAATCCGACAAACAAAAATTGGAGCTCGCCTGTTGAAATGTCAAGTGCAATGCCACCTCTGCCGCAAACAGCAGTCGCTGACAAATTAAGCCTAGTAGGCAATTCACGCTGAAATGGCTTCGCAGAGTCCGAATCTTAAGCAGAAGCAATTACGGCAGCAAAGCTCATAAGGTAAGGCGTGCACGTAGAGTTCGGACGATGAAAGAGTGCGAGACAGGATTTCGGCGGGATTTGGGGATTGATCTGTTGACGAGCAGCCGAAAACATACATAATCCGCCGCCGGAAGAGGTTCGCCGGGAGAATTAGAAAACTCAACAGTTTTCTGTTTACCTCTACCAAGATGTTTTTTGCACGTCGCCAGGCTTCTCGAAACCGCTATTTTTGAGCGAACTGATTTAGTAAGCGGCTTCAACAGACGACAGATTCGTTACAATTCCTCCCTGTTCCCCACCGGGAACATTTGCATTGCGGGTGTAGCTCAGTTGGTAGAGCACGACGTTGCCAACGTCGTTGTCGAGGGTTCGAGTCCCTTCACCCGCTTTTTCGTTGCCTCCCGAAGTCCATATTGTGGCTTGCCAAATGGAAGCCAGAAAGCGCTGGGGCAAATTTGGCGCCGGTTTGGCAGTTTGAAAGATCTTGAAAAGGTTGCAGAATGAGTTCTGAAGTAGCGAGCCAAGCAGTGGTCGAAGGCGACGATACCGATTCGCGCATGGCATTAAAGGTTGAGATCAAGGAAATGGGGGCCTGCCGCAAGCACGTTTCCGTGACCGTTCCTGAAGCCGATATTCGTACGATCCGTAACGAAGCGCTCGGTGAGTTGTCTCTCAAGGCGGAAGTTCCAGGTTTTCGCGTAGGCAAAGTGCCCATTGCATTGCTGGAAAAACGATTCAAGAAAGAAATCACGGCTGATATCAAGCAAAAAGTGTTGATGGCCAGTCTTGAGCAGCTTTCGGATGAGAGCAAAATCGAGCCCATCAACGAACCACGTATTGATGTTGAGAGCCTAGATATTCCAGACTTTGGCGATTTTCATTACGAATTTGAAGTCGAAGTGCGGCCCGAATTCGATCTGCCTGACTACACGGGCATTGTCATCAATCGCTCCATTGCCGAGCCGACCGTCGAAGAGATGGACGAATATAAAGAGCAGTTTTTGGACTCTTATTCAGAACGAGTTAACGTTGAAGAACCAGCCGCCGCAGGCGACTACGTCATCTGTGATATGAAGTTTGTGCACAACGATAAAACTTTTCGTGAAATCGGGGAGCAGAGCTTCCGTGTGATGTCTCAGTTGGACTTCCCGGATGCCGTCCTAAAAGATTTCGACACGCTCATGGTTGGTGCCAAGGCGGGTGACACGCGCACGGCAAACATTCAGATTTCACTCCAGTCACCGATTGTGGAAATGCGTGGCGAGATCGTAGTTGCCACGTTTGTGATAACGGAAGTTCAACAGTCCCGCAGACCAGTGGTTGACAAGGAATTCTGCGAAAGATTGGGTGCTGACGGCGAAGAAGAGTTCCATAATATGCTGCGGAGTTCGATGACGCGCCAGTTCGAATATCAGCAACGCCAAGAAACTCGACGGCAAGTTCTAGACAAGATCATGGCTTCGGCTGATTGGGATCTCCCGGAATCACTAGTTCGTCAGCAAACAGAGAATGCTCTGCGAAGAGAAATGCTAGAAATGTCTCAGGCTGGCTTTACGCGTGAGCAAATCATGGCTCGCGAAAACAAGATTCGCCAAGATGCATTAGCGACAACGACACAGGCGCTCAAAGAACACTTTGTGCTCGATAAAATCGCGACGGTTGAGCAGATCGAATGCGAAGACTCAGATATTGAACGCGAAATGCTGACGATGTCGTTCCAGAGTGGTGAACCGGTGCGACGCATCCGCGCCCGTTTGGCAAAATCAGGAATGATTGAGAATCTTCAGGCGCAGCTGCGTGAACGCAAAGCAGTCGATTTTATCTTGGAACGTGCGACATTTGTTGACGTCCCGCGGGAGCGACAGCAGAAGCAAGATCAGGCTTCTGCGCGTTTTGCCATCTGCGGTAACATGAATTCCAGCCTAATTGATGATTCTTCTTCAGCCACGGCTTCCGCTGACGACGAATCTGCATAAACCGACTGTTATTACAAGACAGGCGCGCGTACGATTACGCGGCGCCTGTTTTTATTGGCAGAAGCTCCAACTAAATTTACAACGACGTAACTGAATACAGCAGGATCAAGCGAATGAAGGACCCGCGATTCGAATATATGCCGATGGCCGCGCGAGAATATTCCGCTCAGCGCCAGATGACGGTCGGCGATCTGCTCCTCGACAATCGGATTATCTTTCTGGATGGACCGATTCATGACGGCAGTGCGAATCTTGTCATCATGAAGATGTTATTCCTGCAGTCCGAGAACCGGCATCAGGACATTCATCTGTATATCAACTCGCCGGGCGGTTCAGTCACGGCCACACTGGCGATTTACGACATCATGCAATTCATTGAATGCGATGTCGCGACGTATTGCGTCGGACTATCAGCGAGTGGTGGTGCGATTCTGGTGGCAGGTGGCGCCGATGGAAAACGCTTCGCGTTAAAACATTCGAAAATTATGATTCATCAGCCGTACGGTCAAGTAGGCGGTCAGGTTTCGGACATTGAAATCCAAGCTCGCGATATTCTCGCTGCGCGACAGTTACTCAATGAAATCTTGGCCAGTCACACCAAGCAGCCGATTGAGAAGATTGCGAAAGACACGCAGCGAGATCACTATCTCACCGCCCACGAAGCTAAGACGTACGGCCTGGTTGATGAGATTCTTGACCGAAAACCGAGTGAAAAAAAGAAATAGAACGGCAACACAGAACTCGCGGCATAGTTGCAAAGATTTCGTCGCACGGGATGCGATGTGTTGATTGTCCTGACCCTGAACTCTTTATCTCTGCTGGATTCCAGAAATGTCAGTACTTGTTCCTTATGTTATCGAAAAAAATGGTCGCGATGAACGCGCCATGGATATCTACAGCCGCTTGCTCAAGGATCGAATCGTGATTCTTGGCAGTGGTGTGAACGATGACGTTGCAAACAGCATTGTCGCTCAACTGCTCTTCCTGCAGTTTGATGATCCGAAGGCTGACATCCATCTGTACATCAACAGTCCCGGTGGTTCCATCACCGCAGGGATGGCGATCTACGATACGATGCAATACATCAGTTGCGATGTGGCGACATACTGTATTGGCCAAGCCGCGAGCATGGGGGCCATTCTGCTGACAGCAGGTACCCCCGGAAAGCGAAACGCACTCCCAAACGCTCGCATCATGATTCATCAGCCGCTGGCCGGGATGGAAGGCACAGCAACCGAATTGGAAATCCATGCCAAGGAAGTACTTCGCATCAAAGCCAGAATGAATGACATTCTGCTCAAACATACTGGCCAGACGCTTAACAAAATTGAAGACGACACTGACCGCGACAACTTTATGTCGGCTGAAGAAGCCAAGCACTATAACCTCATCGACAACGTCCTAGAACGACTGACGTAGTCCGAGATGCAGCCACCGACTGCCTGCTGCGAAGGTGACCGAAACACACAGCAAAATAGCAAGACGTCGACATGGGATGACGCTTCCTGCTGAAATAGCATAGATGCTCCGCTAGGCCATTCACACAAGAGAGGCCACGCCTTTTTGGCCACCAGAGCCGCACGCTTTCAAGTCGTTGAGCCTACGAGTGCTCTGTCAAGGCTCAATTTTCGGGTACGACGGACTTCCAGTCCGTCGACAAAGGTTACCGCCGACCGACTGGAATTCCGTCGTACAAATACAATTCAACCCCAACTTTAAAGGTTGACAGAGCACTAGGCACAGAACAACTTCTGTTTCTGCGAGAAGCTAAGTGTACCACGAAAAAACGGGTGTGAGGTTAAGTCCTTCACAACCCGTTTTTTATGGATTTTATTGACAAGAGTCGCGGCCCTTAAGCAGGCAGTTCGGACTCCGCAATCAGTTCTTTTTGGTCTGCACAATTTGGCGAATCGCGACACCGCTACGTTTCGCAATCAACTCTTTGCTGCCGTCAGCATTGACTTTGATGCCAACGCGAGTTGGCTTATTGGTCTTTGGACAGATCAGCATCACGTTTGAAGCATCGATTGCCAATTCCTTGTGCAAACGGCCACCTTGTGGGCTTTTCGGATGTCCGCGTTTAACGTGCTTATAAACCTTATTCACGCCTTCAATGACAACTCTGCCATTCTTGCGATCCACTGACATCACGGGGCCACGTGTTCCTGAATCGTCACCAGAAACGACCTCAACCATGTCACCCTTACGAATGTGCATCTCAACAACTCCGAAAACACTGAACTGAGACAAAATGGGCGTAAAATCACTTCCCTGCGGACGCCGGGGAGCAGCGAAGCGGGGGAGGATGGCAGCTTCCAGCCTGAAAATCAAGGCTTTTGATGAAAAATTGCGGGGTTTCGCACGGGTGAATCAGTCTATGTGATTCCAATCGATCTCAGATACTGGGTACCGGCAACCATTGTGGCCGCACACTGGACGGCCTCATAAATCGCTTCATCAGAAAGATTGGCTTGCCGGGCTTTTTGGACATGTGCAGCGGTGCATGGTTTGCAGCCGTTGATATCGCTCAAGCAAAGGTTGATCAATTCCACCGTCATGTCATCCAGAGAAGTTCCCTGAAACGTATGAGCTCGCAATCCAATACCCATCCCATCAAAGACATCCGTGCCGCTAATGTCGCGAAATTTGAAGAGCACGTTGTACATTGAATTAGTCGCGCCCACCGCCAGCGCTTCGGTCACTTCCGTGGCTGTCACATTGCGAGCTGCGGCGAATGTTTGGAGGTATTCGAGCCATTTCGCGTTGCCTGCTTGCCCTACGACTGCGCAGGCAATGAGTAATTTTCGCTTCTCATCCAGCTTGCCGGCCGTGAGTACAAACTTGCGAAAATTCATGAAAAAGTCATGAATGAACGCTGGCACGTTGGCCATGTACTGAAAAATCTCGGGGATTTCTGAGACCTCGAAGATCTCGCGAATACGCTCGTAAGTCTGAGCCGCTTTGTCAGCAGCCTGTTCAGATGAGACGGGAGTCACAAATGGCATGTCGATATTTTCCGAAATTCGATTCTACGGGGACTGCAAAATTACAAAACTGCTACCACGGGGCTTCCAAGACATCCACGATTCGAGAAGCGAGGCGTTGAGCGGCTTCCTGCTGAGCAGTCGCGAGTGAATGACCAACTTCCGGTGCGAAGCTAACATTGCTGGCCTGCTGGCTAAGTTGTGGGCTAACGGAAAAAGTCTGTTGATGCAGAATTTGTCCGCTGCGGCGATCAATCCATGTCACTTCCGTACCCAGCATCAACTGCAATTCACGGGGGTCGTCGTAGCTATTTTCGCTGAGCACAGACTTGCGGATTTCGACGATCCGCCCTTTCAGGATCGTGTCAGCCGTCTCAGCATCTTCAAGTCGGTAAGATGTCCTCGTGCGAATCTCGCGTTGCACGGCTTCGGTGAGCAGATAATCTAGATTTCGGCGGTGCGAATCAGACTGAAAGACAGGGACGTGAACGGTTCGCACATCGTGCAGTGTCTGAGTTCCAAGCGTATAGCCGCATCCCGCGATTGTAACGACGCTGAAGACAAGCATCCAATTGAGATTTTTACGAAACATAGAACCGCGTCATGGCTGATTTTATGGAAGCGTCATGCGACTGCCAAGATCTTCTTCACCCGTTGAATGGCTTACAGACTTAACCGGGCCTGACCTGTTTTCAGGAGATTCAGGCGGGGGTTCATTGGCAGGCATGGATTCAACGAACTCTACGACTTCCGGAAGTCCCTGCAGTTCACTGGGATCAATGGTTTTCAAAACTTCGCGTGCGTCTTTCGCGTACGACGTGTCAGGGAATTCATTCAGCACTTGAATGCAGGCAATCGCGACGGCACGCGGTTTACGTTTTTTCTGGTAGTATTCTACTTCACACCATGCCCGTTCAGCTTCCTGCAGATAAATCTTCTGCAGATCGGTTCGCAGTTGCTGTCGTTCGAGGGATGCGGGGAACAAATGCAGAGACTGTTCCTTAAGTTTCTGGGCACCTTTGAGTTCGCGTCCTTCGTAGTACGGCCCTTGATAACTCATCTGTTTCACATGTGCCCCAAGCACAAAGGCATCTTCGAGATGCGGGCTGTCTGGATATTCATCTCGCAAAATTTCGAAATAACGATCCGCTTCGACAAAGTTCAGCTTACGTTGATAGTGGGTCGCCGTCAGCATCAATGCGTCATCCGCTAATGGTCCGGTCGGATCATTCATCCAGATTGATTTAAGACATTTGAGCGCGTTGCCCTGCGTATCGAACCAAGGACGAGCCTTGTCGTGAAAATTCGGCAGAATGGGGACACTCAGAGTTGGATCATACGAACGTTTGGGCGGCGTCTTATCTTCCACGACCTTCTCACCGCTCACTTGGCGAATTTCATTCTTGGCCATTGGTTCTGAGATCTCGAGCCATGTGCGTGCGATTGAAAATAATCTCCGCGTGGCCGGTTCGACATAACGCGTCGAAGTATAATCCTGGAACAACTGATCGTAACCGTCCTGGGCCTTGCCATATTCCCCCTGTGCGAAATAGGACTCCGCCAGATAGAATTGAGCTTCTTCGCCGAGGGAACTTTCTTTGAATTTTTTGGCCGCTTTCTTGCTCAGCTTAATCGCTTGATCGTAGTCTTCACGCTCAAAGGCTGCCCGGCATTGCTGCACCTGAAGGCGTTCCTGTTCAGAAAACCGACGCCCCATCTCCAGCGGATTATCTTCGCCAAAAAGTTTACGTTCCAACGGCCCGCGAATCGAACCGGGTTTGAGCATCTTGGCAATATTCAGCATTCCCGAGTCGCTATCTCGCGAAAATACTGAACACCCAGACAACAGGCAGACCAACAGTAAACCAAAAATCAGCTGGCTTCGCATCTCAACATCAAGCGCAAAGCTCCGCACGTCGAGCCGATCGTCCGATCGGGTTCGACGAGCCGATTCCTTTCGGCGGTCGAGCATCCTGCAAAGCTGCATGATTAAAATATTCCTGATTCGTGGTCGAATTCAATGTTGTCAGATCTGAATGTACCGCAATGTCGATGGCCGGCGTCCAAGCGCGTGGGTAATGGCCGACACCGCCAACTGGTGACACTCCTGTGCCTGTTTTTTTGTAAACTCAATGTGGCAGACTGTGTCGGCAGATTCCTGGGTCAGGCAACGCAGGATTTCTATCGAACCAGATGAAATGGAAACTCCTGCGAATTCTTGACGCCTGCACGCACCACAGAGCACACCACCTTGGCTGACCCAATGTGCAAACTGCTTGCCAGTTTGCACGGCCTCACCGCACACGGAGCACTCAAAGAGATTAGGAAGCAGACCAATAAGTTGGAGGAGAGAGATTTCGAAGTGAATGATGATGGGTAAAGATAGGATTTCAGGGGATGAAAGGGCCGACAACGTGGAGACCGCAAGGTCGTAGACTTCCGGTGCTGGATCAAAATCCTCCGTCAGTCCGCTCAATAGTTCCGCGACATAGTAGCCGCCATAAAGACTTGTCAAACCACCTTTAGCCCCAGAATTCTGAGGCTGAAAACGTCTGATGAGGCGCGCTTCCGTGAGCAGATTGAGGGTGCCGGAAGATTTCTTGATAAAGACTACGCGACACGCGGAAAGCAGGTCAAGAGCAGCATCAAAAGGCCCTTTCAGCCGTTTCGCTCCCTTCGCTAAAGCCGCGAACTTACCAAATTCACGGCTAAAGAACGTGACGACCCGGCTGGATTCACTGAAATCTACCTGTCGAATCACGAGCGCATCAGCTTTTTCGAGCGACACTTTGACAAGGCTCCTTGGCCGAAAAAATCTCAGATACGTCTTACGCGAGAAAGCGATGCCTCGCGTGACGGCTTTGATGTAGCCGGATTCGCAAGAATTCGGAACTTGGCGTGGAGTCTATTCCACACGGACGTTCGCTGCTCGATCCACCGACGGTAGATCGTACAATTCGGCAAAAAGAAAACCGCAGCGGAACGATAATGTTCCGCTGCGGTCATGGTTTTTAAGTTGTCAATTTTGGCAACTCGCCAGCAGTCTGCTGAAATCAGTAGCTGATGATCGCGTCGATACCAAAGATTGTTGAATTGAATAGATCGTCGTGCCCCTGTGCAGTAGTCGTTCCATCAGCCGAAGCAGCGCCTGGCGACCACATCTGACGAATTTCGGGACGAATGACCAGCTTATCCATCGGCTTAATGTTCACGCCGTAGGTCATCGTGTTGTAAGACGTTCCGTCAGCCCTGTACCATTCCTGACGCACACCAGCTTTAAGCTTGTCGTTGATGGTATAGAACAGGTAGTTGATCTGTCCCGTCGAGTTGTTGGCGATACCAGCACCCAGCGTGTTAATGTTGCCGCCAAAATTGCTATCTAAGTCGGAGCCGAAGACGTCAAACTGATGCACGGATGAAATCTTGTCGGACCAGCTTTGTGTCAAGACGATGCTATTGATCGATCCGTCTCCACGCCAGCCGAGATTTCCTGCGGTCATCATGTAGGTCAACGATGTCGATTCTGAAATCGCGTAGATGAAACCGCCTAAGAAGGCGCTGCCATCGTTCAGACGATCAAACCCTGTGTCCATTCCTGCGACCCAACCACCGAGAACCTGGAGACTGTCGCCAGCTTTGTAGGTACCGAGAGCACCGGTGTGTGTGAACGGTTCACTGTTGTTGAATGTTAACTGGCGGCTGAGGAAAAAGTTGCCGCCCGACGGGACGACTTCATAGCCAATCGGCGTATAGAAGTGACCGATTTTGACCGACAGGTCTCCGAGGGCGGCTTCTGCGTACAGCTGTGGAAGTGCCCATTCGTAGATCCCGTGATTCCACTGCGCGTCGTAGTCGTAGCGTCCGACGTTGTTTCCGAATGACTGAGTATCATTACCGTCGACGCCATAGATCATTTCAGCACGGTAACCGACACCAAGGCCATTGCTGCCGTCGGCCGCCTTGTTGATGTACAAGGCTTGCTGATTCAGGTTGAAATTATCCCATTCTTTGGCGTTGCTGAATCCCGCACCTGGCCCAAAGTTGACGTCGTTGAACGTCCCGTTTCCAGTGAAGGCACCGTCAGGTCCGGACTGGTAGCCGAATTGCGTCCAACCGCCAACGGTCACCCCGTGGCCCCAGTCTCCGAAGAGGCCAAGTGTTCGTTCTGATGCTCCGCTGACACTTTCGCCACAGCTTTCGCCACAGGCATCAGCCAAGGCATCGCCACAGGTGTTCAAGGCGTCGGGATCGCACACCGAAGTTGGAGCACAACAACTGCCTGGGTCACAACAACTCATCCCTGCGAGTTGCGAAGTCAGCTTCGTACCAGCATCGGCAAAAATCTGTTCACACTGTTTACAGTCCACGCCAGCAGGAGTGCTGCAACCTTCAACGGCAAACGCCGCGTCGGCTGCCGTCATCCCGCCGACAATAGCCATCCCCCTAAGGATTGACATCCATGTTCGCTTAACCATTACTGCTCCTTCACTTTCTTCCGTGCTTTTCTGCCAGCCATCATTCCTCCCGAATGAAAACGGACAGAAGACTGCTTGATCTGCCAACAAAACTCACTGGAGTCACTGCGATCAGCGAATAATGTGACGAAAATCCCGGAGCCCACACACTGTGGTTTTCGCTCTATCGGGTCTTAGAGGGAAATCGGACTGGTCGCCGCCCACGCCCATAAGATAACCCATTGCTGGCGGCGATGAACGACAAATTAAAGTCTTTAAACACACACGTTGCCGCACTTCTGAAAGCTTCCTGATCATTAATCTCTTCCCAAATTTTCTGACCGGAAATCATGAGTGGACAAAACCGTGTTGTGTCAAACAGCTTTCTAATATTGGCCGCATGCATCGGCCGAAACTGCCGAATCCGCCCGCGAAGCATGGTGCATGCCGGTCCAGCGTGGTACCGAGGCCTTGTATTGCCCAAGTTCAAGCCGAGGTTGAAAACGTGTGCTAGCGTTAAGCGATTCCAGAAAGAGTATCGCCTGATGTCAGCACGTTAGATTTTAACACCTGAGCAGAAAGTTGCGATTTTGCGGGAGCACCTCATTGAGAAGGTGCCGGTCTCGCAAGTCTGCGACAAGCACGGCGTGAGTATCGTCAACTTCGACAACTGGCAGAAAGTGTTTTTTGAGAACGGAGCGGCCGCCTTTGAGCGCAAGCCCAACTCTGCCAATGTCAAACGGCAACAGGATGCCAACCAGGTCAAAATCGAAGTGCTCGAAACCAGGCTGCAGAAGAAGAACGAAGTCATTGCCGAGCTCCTGCAGGAACATGTGCAGCAAAAAACAACCAATGGGGCACCCTGAGCCACAAGTGGCTGGATTGCTCAGAGCGAACAGGGCCATGAAATTCGCGATCAAGTGGTCGATTACGTCCGCAAATGGTCTGAAAAAAGAAGTCACCGGCGGACAGATCCAGAAGTGGATCGGAATCTGGTCGTCCACGTATTGCCGCTCATCGTGCCACATAAGTTTCAGCTGAGACTTTACCGGCAGATTTTGCGCGTTTTTGAAGGGCTGGATTTTGTTGAGCCAGCTGCGAATGATTGCAACCTGTGGCAAAAAAATTTTGCTGTCACCAAAGCAAGTTCTTTTTGTCACGGAAGTTTTCTTGATGGAGTCTCCGCTTTCTGCACTGGTTGATGAAGTGGCTGGAGTTAAGCTTGGCGACAAGCGTTTGACCAAAAGACTGGCGATCATCATCGATCGACTTGATGCACAACCGAATCTCAGCATTCCTGCGGCAATCCACGGGCGCAATGAGACGGAGGCGGCATATCGGTTCTTCGCAAACGATGCGGTGACACGGGACGTGATCTTGAGCACTCACTATGCGATGACGCGGCGACGGATTTCCCGGGAGACGGATTGCCTCTTGGTTCAGGAGACAACGGAAGTGGCGCTGACGCGTCCTCGACAAGAGGTCGCAGACGCCGGGCCGATGAGGAATGATTCACAATTCGGAGCCTTCGTTCAGCCGCTCATGGCCTTCACGGCCGATGGCATTCCGCTGGGGATTGCCTGCCACAAGAACTGGGCTAGTGCTCTGTCAAGGCTCAATTTTCGGGTACGACGGACTTCCAGTCCGTCGTACAAAGGTTACCGCCGACGGACTGGAAGTCCGTCGTACAAATACAATTCAACCCCAACTTTAAAGGTTGACAGAGCACTAGTTCGAAGATTGAAACGGGCATGACGTCTGCGAAAAAAAGAAAGAACGCAAGGCGACTCCGATTGAGGACAAAGAGAGTATTCGGTGGATTGAGGGACTCCGCGAGGCCTTACACGTCGCCACGGAGTGCCCGAACACGCGCTGCATCGTGATCGGAGACAGTGAGGCCGATATCTACGAACTGTTCTCCGAACCCCGTGACACCTGCCATGACCGGCCTCTGGAGATCCTGGTTCGTGGATGCCAGGAACGTGCCACGACGGAGAGAGGCCGCAGCATCCTTGATCATGCGCGTTCAACTCCGTGTCGTTACACAGCAAAGGTCGACGTTAGTCCGTGCAGGGCGAAGATAAAAGTGGAAACCCGGAAGCGTGCCAGCGAACGTCCGGCACGTGTTGCAAACATCGAAGTCCGCACCATCGTGACATACTACTGTCACAGATGGAGCATCGAAGTCTATTACAAAACGCTGAAATCCGGATGCCGAATCGAGGAGCGGCAATTTGAGTTTCTTGACCGGGAGATGAATTGCGAACATGTCTTTGAGCCGTCCGAATGGAAGGCCGTCTATCTTGTGGTGACTAAAACGGATCCGCCAAAGACACCACCGGGACTCAATGCAATGATTCGCCTCATTGCCTTACTCGGTGGCTATGTCAGCAGAACGAAAACCGTACCGGGAACGCAGACCCTCTGGATTCGGCTCCAACGAATGCATGATTTCGCAACTTGTTAGGATTCGTTCGGGCCGGACTCAAATAAATCCTGAATAGTTATGTGGTACCATGAGGTGCGATCCCTAGGCCTACACCACTTTTCCTAGGAAGTCCCGACGCCGGTGAACTTGCAGCAACTCTGATGACACTGACCAGCACCGCGCTGCGGAATGATCTCGACGTGTGGGCTTACCTGAAGGATGCCATGTAACAGTTACTGGCCGGCTCTACCGACTATGCGGGGCTGCGAGCAGATGTCTGCAAGCTGTCTCACCCCGAATTCGTCCGCACCTACCGCTCCGACGAACGCCGCGACACAGCCAACCGAAACCGCCTGACCCAAGCACAGCGGCGATTGGCGAATGCCAAGAAGCTCGAAGCACAAAAGCTGGACGCTCAGAACCAGAAAACGCAGTGAACCGCCGCCCGTCAGGCGCCTCAACCCATCGATCTTTCGGCGAGGACCGAATATGGCGGTGGAGTACGGTTACGCCTTCCAGCGAATCACGAAGTCAACACCTGAACATTTGGGCGATGCACAATTCAACCGCCCACCACTCCCCGCCCAGCGCCACGGTTTTTCGCCGCCGTTTACAATCTGGAAGCAGCAGACAAAAAGTGAAGAATTGTCGCACTCTGGTAACAGCGATTTGCCTGCACCGCAGTCTCCGCCACCGTCTATGCTGAACGAAAACGCTTTTGCCAGAGGCCTTTGAGGATCCGGAAGGGCGCTTTCAGGTTCTCAACGAAGGACACGCCGGAACCATTTGCGCGCATCAACATGACTGTGGTATCGTCGCTCATCAGGTTTCCAGAGTTTAACTTGCGAATCGCGTCCAGCAGGCTTGGGATCAGTAACTCAGGCGATGTTGAACTCAAGGTGTTCACGATGTTACACACTCCCTGAGTTCCCAGCATTTTGCCATCTGCACCAATCGCTTCGGAAAGTGAATCCGTGTAGCTCAGTACCAGATCGTTCACGTTCAGTCGTAGTTTAGTCGAATGATATCCACCGTCATCGACAATCCCGATCGGCATATTGTTCCTCAATTTTTCATCTGTCCCCGCGATACTAGAGCCCCATCGACCGGTACGTCCATCCCGCAAAAGTGGCAGCGGATGCCCCGCATTGCAGACCGAGAGAGTTCGGGTTGGAGAAAAGAATGTGCTGATAAGAGCTGTTGCAAAACAACCAGTTGCCGAAATGCTTTCGAACTCAGAATTCAAAGACGCAACGAGGTGGGTCTGCTTGATAAAATTGATGTTTCGCCTCATCAGGTCGCGCAACGCCACTGCCACCGGAGACACCGACGCCCCATGACCGCTGACGTCAGCCAGCAGCATCCTCGTAATCCTTCCAGATGCGCAGGATGAAAGGTAGTACACATCTCCACCGCCGTCGCTACCACGGAATGGCTCGCTGTGAACCCACAGATCAAGGCCCGGCACAGAAATCTGAGACCAAGTTGCTCTATTACCGCCCCAAACCTCCATGCACTGCATTTTTTGACTCGCAGCTTTGCTCATGTTCATCATTGGAATCTGCTTCTCATTTCTCTGAGTTGTTGCACGGACTGCATCCCAGTGTAAGATTCCTGCGCTTACGGTCGGGCTGCTTTTCCGTCGGGTGAATGCTTAATTAACCAGAAACGTCCCACGGAAAGTGAGATGGGTTGACAATCTGCTTTATCTTTCCGCAGCACAGGCGGAACAGCCCCCAAGATTTAAAATGCCACAGATTTAAAATGCCATCCACCACAGGTAAACATTCGCCGAAGGCGTGGGGCTTTTGGAACTGAGATGGCGGAGATTGCCGGGATGATTTAGTTTTCGGCATTGTGACTGCCGCAGGTCTGGAATGGAATCCGGTTGAGCAACAGTTGGAGTCGTGACGGACTCTGATGGCGGAATTGCGTCACGAAGTCGCGGAACTGCGTGCAGAAAACATCGAGCTGCGGCGTGAGGTGGGCTATTGGAAGAGCAGGCATGCTCGGGTGGTTGAGCGGAATAGTAAATTGCAGGCCGTAGGCGAACATCCTCGAACATCGAGTCGCAAACAGCAGCCAGCCGTCTCATGTCAACTTTCCCGCAATGCTCACCGGAAGGCTCACCGGAAGGCTCTGTCCGGCTTGACGCCGCCAGGAACAGAATGCCAGCCGTGAAGGGAGAGGATTTTCATCTTGGCCCTTGGTTACTCAAAATCTCATTCAACGCATCTTGTAACATATCCATCCGTGCCAGACCCGCTCTGAGCGATTCGGATATGCCAGACTCGCCCCAATGCGCACCGGCCAATTGCCCGCAGATGGCCCCGGTTGTATCGGCATCATCGCCCAGGTTGACGGCACGCAAGACCGCCTCATCAAAGTTGGAAGCATCATGAAACGCCCATAACGATGCCTCAAGGCTTTTGACCACCCAGCCCGATCCTTGGATTGCCGGTGGTTGCTTCTGGCGAAAACTGCCTTGGGCAATTTCTTGAATCAGCGGATGCAGCGGCTTGATGTCGTTGAGTTGCTTCAATGGCTTCCAGTCTGGGGAAAGAACTTCATCTCGATCTTCGCCGTGGATCAAAGCAGCGAGAACCGTCGCCAGATACCGGCACGCCGCAACACATTGATCGCTGGCGTGTGTTGGCAAGCTGGATTCTTCGGCCAGCCTGGAAAGCTCATCGAGTTGATCGGCGTAAAGATGGCCGAACCGGATCGGCACCGGAGCCAGCCGCATGATCGAGCCATTGCCGCTGGCCCTGTCAGATCGGTCGCCGGAAGTCAGTGCGTTTTGCTTGGCGACGAAGTTCCCCAGCGCACTTCTGGTGGTGATCCCGATGTCGAAGCATCGACCATTCACGGAATACTTCCCGGTCTGCCACCATTGAACGTATCTGTCGGCTTGGTCATTCAAGTCCCAGCCCACGGCGATACTGTCGGCCAGTGCCAGGGCCATGCTTGTGTCGTCGGTCCATTCCCCGGCGTTCAAACCATGCGGCCCACCGTTTCGATAACCAGTCACGGGTTTGAAGCTGCCAGGGGATTTGAACTCGACAGCGGCTCCCAAAGCATCGCCCACAGCCAATCCGATCAAGGTTCCACGGCGGCGGTCGATCATGATTGCGTCTCCAACTTGAGCCGCTTGCCCCACACCATTTTGGCTTCAGGCCACAGTTCTGCATCAATGTTGGCCATGATCCACCCGCCGACATCATTCACCGAATCGTCCACGAAAGTACGACGGCATGGCACGCATAGACGGACGATATTCGGAGAACGATTGAACGTCCCAACCTGCCGCAACCCAAAGTTCGTCCAAAAAGTCGTCCCGGAGCAATTCTGGCAAACCCCAGGACCAGATCGCCGCCAACCACTCTTCATCGCCTCCCACGGGATAGAACCGTCTGGAATGCCGTCCCAAGCAAAGCCCGAACTCGTCCCAGGAGCCGCTTCGAGATCATCAGCATCTTTCTCGAA
>Ga0209553_1000262_pt1 | contig 27639 bp, 42 predicted proteins | sample LauGreFBDMM110DN_2_FD_188217 | JGI IMG/M metagenome (GOLD analysis project Ga0209553, IMG submission 188217) | Freshwater lake microbial communities from Lake Michigan, USA - Fa13.BD.MM110.DN (SPAdes) (version 2) | ecosystem: Environmental > Aquatic > Freshwater > Lake | place: Lake Michigan...
TTCATAAGCGACACCAGACTGGCAAGGACGACCGGCAGGTGATGGAAGGATTAGGCTGGGCAGTTGAGCCAGTGCCAAATGTGCCAGTGAACGAGGGGATCGACCGGCTGCGTGAGATCTTTCCGCGCATCTATTTCAACAAGGACAGGACAGAGAGATTGGTCGAATGTCTGAAACGCTATCGCTGGAACATTAACAACAAGACTGGCCAAGCCACTCAGCCATTGCACGACGAGTTCAGTCATGGAGCTGACGCTGCACGTTACCTAGCGTTAGTTGCTGATAATCTAACAAACGACAGTAACATCGCAAAACCGATTAAGTATACACGTGCATATTTAGTCTAATATGGTATAATATGAAGGATAGGAGATACCGCGCATGGCAAATAAGATGGACGATCGGGAGCTACTAGAGCTTCTGCGTAGTAAAGAACAGTCAGCGTCACATTACATACATGGCCAACTAGGTATCGAGCGCGAGACTTCAATGCGTGAATACTACCGACTGCCGTATGGCAACGAAGAAGACGGCTGGTCACAGATCATAGCATCGGACGTTTCAGACTCAATAGAATGGATTCTGCCAGCACTTCTAAAGACTTTTACATCTACTGACAAAGCCGTATCGTTTGAACCAAATACCGAGAGAGACGTACAAGGTGCAGATCAGGCCACTGATGCGTGTAACTACGTTTTCTATCGCCAAAACAACGGATTCTTAATTCTATACACAGCATTGAAAGACATGCTCACGATTAAGAATTGTGCGGTCATGTGGCGCAAAGAAGATACTAAGACTGTCTCTAGCGTGCCGTTTCAGGGTGCTACAGAAGAAATGCTGGCCATGATGCTGCAAGAGTCAGAAGATAGCGAGATAGAATCAGCAACACCGGCTCCAATGATGGTCGACGGACAGCCACAACTTGATGAGATGGGACAGCCGGTCATGGCCTACAACGGTCGCATGAAGAAGACTGAGAAGCGCTCGATCGTAAAGGTGGAGGCTTTTAGTCCTGAAGATCTGTTAGTGGATAGAGAATGGACTTCGCCCTTGCTGGCTGATTGTCCTTACGTTGCCAGATTGGTTCGAGTTACGCTGACAGACTTAAAGTTGATGGGCTATGACTGCGATGTCGATGACTTACGTGCCAGCTCTCACGGCGACTTAACATTTAGACTAACGCGCGTCAATAAGCAAGAAAGCACCCAAACTACAGACTTTGGAGAGCCTCAAACTGATGACGATTCAATGGCCACAGGCTGGCTACGCATGGAATTTGTTCTAGCAGACGTTGACGGCGATGGAGTGGCAGAAAGGTTATGTGTTTACCGGCTAGAAGAAAAGATTCTCAAACGTGAAGTAGTCAGTCACGTACCTATCGCGACCTCTAGTCCGATTCTAAACCCGCATCGCTGGGATGGAATGAGTATTGCGGACGCGGTATCAGACATTCAAAAGCTACATACTGAGTTACTTCGTCAAACACTTAATAACTTATACCTGACTAACAATCCGAGAACCAAAGTATTAACAGACGCAAACTGGTCACCACTTGCTAATATAGACGATTTATTGGACTCAAGACCTGGTGGAGTAATTCGTCAAAGAGACATGAACGCAGTCACTGAACACGTTACGCCATTCGCGGCCGGCGCTTCAATGCCAATGCTTGAGTATGTTCAGAGTATGCGTGAGAACCGCACAGGAGTTTCACGGACTAGTCAAGGATTGAACCCTGACTCAATGAATAACACCGCTACAGGCAGGGCTATGGACATGAGCGCGGCTATGCAGAGAGTTGAGTTAATAGCTAGAATTGTCGCTGAGACCCTAGTTAAACCGATATTTCAGGGTATTCTCAAAGTCTTAACCGATGGCGATATGCAGAAGATGGCTTTCCGGCTACGTGATGAATTTGTCGAATACGATCCTAACGAATGGAGAGACCAGTACGACATGACGATCAACGTGGGCTTGGGTACTGGTGACGTCCAACAGAAGGCCGCACAGTTAATGATGATCGCAGGCCTGCAAGAGAAAGGTATGGCCATTGGATTAACGACTCCAGCACATATGTATCATACGGGCGCTAAGATTATTGAGAACGCAGGTTTTAAGGACGTGCAGAACTTCTTGCAAGATCCAAGTAAACAAGAACCACAGCCAAAACAACCACCTATCGAGATCCAGATCGCACAGATGAAGATGCAAGCTGACGGCCAGAAACATCAAGCCGACGCACAAAGCGACATACAGAAATTCCAAGCTGAAACGCAAATGGCCAAAGAAATCGAGCAGATGAAGGCCGAAGCCAAGCTAAGAGAGATTCAGGGAAGTCTTGAGTTGCAAGCCGCTAACGATCAAAGAGACTCTGAACGTGAACAGACTAAGGCCATGATGGATGCTCAACTTGAGCAACACAGGATTGATTTTGAGAAGTGGAAGGCTGAACTTGATGCACGTGTAAAACTGAGAATTGCATCTATCGGAACAGAAAAGTCAGGTGATGATCTAATGAATGAGATGGTTGATATGGATGTAATGTATAAACCAAACCCAATAGATCAACTGGCACAGATGCACAATGACATGATGCAGATGATGGCGCAATTAGCTCAGAACATGACCGTACCTAAGCGCATTGTACGCGGTGCAGATGGGAGAGCCATCGGTATTGAACAGGTGAATAATGCTGAATAATGGCGTTAGAGAGCTAACCGCAACGGCAGGTACTGGAACAGTCACGCTTACTCAGGTAACTGGGTACGCTCGCTTTTCTGACGGATTTTCCGTTAGTGGATTAGCAAGTTACGCTATTAGTGATGGCAACAACTGGGAATGGGGAGTCGGGACTGTCGGTGTAGGTAATACACTAGCACGAACCACGATCACCGGTTCTTTAGTCGCAGGAACTTACACCACAGGCGGGGCGGCCATCACACTGGCATCTGGTGCAGCGTCTGTATTTAATGTCGACCATACTGGTACGGTTCGAGCAATATCAAATCTTACTGGTAATGTTACATCAGTAGGCAATGCAACGACTCTAGCGTCAATTCCTGCCATAAGTGGTGCAAACCTTACGAGCTTGACTGCTGCAAACATAGCTGCTGGTACGGCTGGTATCAACATAACTGGAAATTCTGCGACAGTAACGACCAATGCTAACTTAACTGGCGATGTAACCTCATCTGGAAATGCAACGACACTGACTAACGCTCCAGTGATCGCTAAGGTCTTAACAGGATACACGTCAGGGGCAGGTACAGTATCAGCTACAGATAGTATTCTACAAGCCATTCAAAAGCTGAACGGAAATGACGCAACTAACGCTGATTTAACTGGACCAGTCACTAGCATAGGTAACGCTACTGCAATCGCAAATGGAGCTATCTCTAACGCTATGCTGGCTAATAGTGCTGTTGCTAATCTCTCTGGGACTAACACAGGCGATCAAACCTCAATAGTAGGAATTACAGGGACAATCGCTCAATTTAATACAGCCATTACTGACGGAGACCTAGCAACAGGCGGTGGGACTGCTACTGGAACAAACACAGGAGACCAGACTATTACTCTGACTGGTGGAGTCACTGGTTCAGGCACAGGCTCATTTGCAGCCACAGTGATAACAAATGCCAACTTAACTGGTGTAGTAACTTCAACGGGTAATGCGACCGCTATCGCTGATACAGCTTTATCTATCGCTAAGACTTCTGGGCTACAGGCCGCCTTAGACCTGAAAGCTCCTCTCGCTTCGCCGACATTCACTGGCACAGTTACAGTTCCAACGCCTGTAAATGCAACAGATGCCGCAACTAAAGGCTATACAGACGCACTCAAACAAGCTCTTGATATTAAAGACTCTGTCCGAGTAGCATCAACTGCAAACATAGCTGTAGCTTCTGCTCTGATAAACGGCTCAACGATTGACGGTGTATTGGTCGCAACAGGCGAGAGAGTTTTACTCAAGAATCAGACTGCTACTGCTGAGAATGGTATATGGGTGGTAGTCGCTAGTGGCGCGGCTTCTCGGTCGACCGACGCAGATGTATCAGCAGAAGTAACAACTGGCTTATATACATTCGTATCAGAAGGAACTGCTAGTGCTGGCACAGGATTTGTATTAACGACCGCCGATCCCATTACTCTTGGGACTACTGGGCTGACTTTTACTGAGTTTTCTGGTGCTGGCCAAGTCATTGCTGGGAACGGTTTAACTGAAACAGGCAATACGCTTTCTATCAATACGGCCATTACTGCTGATTTATCAACCGTACAAACTTTCACAAATAAGTCTATATCTGGCGGACAGATCACCAGTGCTGTCGCTAATGCAACGCTTGCCGCTAATGTCACGACCAATGCTAATCTGACTGGTGGGGTGACGAGTGTCGGAAACGCTGCTACGGTAATTACTAATGCTAATTTAACTGGTGGAGTTACTTCTGTCGGCAATGCGGCTACAGTCATCACTAATGCGAATCTTACAGGTGATGTAACATCGTCTGGCAATGCAACCACTCTCACCAATGCGCCAGTTATAGCCAAAGTTTTAACAGGTTATACTTCTGGAGCAGGAACAGTAGCCGCTACGGATTCAATCTTGCAAGCTATTCAGAAGTTAAACGGAAATACTGCAGCAATAGTAGGCGGGGCGGCATTAAGTAACGATACAACTACCGCTACTAATGTCTACCCAATATTCGCAGCCGCAACGTCAGGCACACCATCAACTGTCTACACATCTAATGCTAAACTGCTTTATAAACCGTCTACTGGTGAATTACAAGCGTCAGTACCAATAGCATTAAACGGATTGTTTGTAAATGCAACTACATTGGTAGCAAGTTATACTGTTGCGTCTGGGCAAAGCGCACAAAGTGTTGGTGGAACAAGTGGCTTCACAATACCAAGTGGTTTAAGCGTAACTTTATCTAGCGGAAGTCGCTGGGTAGTATTATGAGGAAAATATGGCATCTACGATAAGCGCAGGAACTACGGCAGGAACAGCGATAGTTGTATCGGGAGATACATCTGGAAGTTTGCAACTACGAACTAACGGAACGACTACTGCCGTCACTATAGACACAAGCCAGAATGTGGGGATTGGGACGAGTTCGCCTGGACAAAAACTTCAAATTAGCAATACATCTTCTTCTGGTTTTGCAGCTATTCGTATGGCGGCAGATTCCCGTTCTTATGACGTTGGTGTTGGCGGTTCGACTTCTGGATTTCAGCAAAATAATTGGTATATTTATGATGGTACAGCAGCGGCTACTAGAATGGTTGTTGACTCCAGCGGTAACCTCCAATTCAATTCTGGTTACGGTTCTGCTGCCACAGCATACGGATGTAGAGCATGGGTAAACTTCAATGGTACTGGTACTGTGGCTATTCGTGCAAGCGGGAATGTGTCGAGTATTACGGATAATGGTACAGGTAATTACACGGTTAACTTCACGACTGCTATGCCTGATGTGAATTATTCTGCAGTGGTAGGCAACGGCAATAATGCAGTCGACAACGCATCTGCTAATGTAACAAATATTACTAGTGCGTCATCCGTGCCAGTTATTCATTATGAGGCCAACACTGTGCGAGATGTTGCTCAACTTTTTCTTTCCGTCTTCCGCTAAAGGACAAAATGAAAAGAATAATATACAAAACAGAATCAGGCGGTGTCGCAGTAATAGTACCAGCCGACACTATTGAAGCGTGTATGAAAGATATACCAGAAGGTGCAGTCTACGAGATAGTAGACACAGACACAGTACCATCAAATAGAGATTTTAGGGATGCGTGGACATGGGAATAAGAATAGATTTTGACAAAGCAGTCATCATTACTCAACAGCGTCTAAGAGCAGAACGCAAGCCACTCCTAGAAGCGCAAGATGTACTGTTTATGAGAGCAACTGAACAAAATCTGGATACTACTGAGATAGTGGCTGAGAAACAAAGATTAAGAGATATAACAAAGATTACCGTAACTACACTAGATGAATTAAAAGGATTGTCAGCATGAGTTCGATTTCGGTGGCGGGAGATACTCAATGAATAGTTCTGTATATTGGATACATTGCCCTGAGCATACTGACATATTGACGCAGGGTTATATAGGCGTGTCTAACAATACAAAGTATAGATGGCGCGAGCATCAAACTAGGACTGAGAATATTCATTTGCAACGTGCTATTAAGAAGTATAACTGGGACAATCTTATAAAAGAGGTTATTGTAATTGCAGATGAGTTATATTGTTTAGCAGTTGAGTTTAAGCTAAGGGCTAAGGATAGCATAGGATGGAATATAGTTGCAGGTGGTGGGATGCCTCCTAGTTCACTAGGTAAAAAGTTTATTCGGACTGAAGAATATAAAGCCCAAATGAGTATCTCTAAAATGGGGCATAAACATACTCCTGAAATGCAAGCTAAACTAAATCTTAATCTAACAGAAGGCGGCAAAGCTACAAGATTTATTAAGGGACAAGTAGCTCATAACAAAGGAGTGCCAGCTCTACCGCATGTGATAGAGGCGGCAAAGAGGGGTAGCACAGGCAGGAAGCATACTAAGGAAGAACTGAATAAAATGAGTCTCTCCCAGATGGGAAGAGTAATGTCTGCACACACTAAAGAAAGTCTGCGAGTGGCAAATAAAGGGCGTAAGCCAGCTATGGCTGGTAAACATTTCCCAAAGGTTATATGTCCTCACTGCAATATAGAGGGTGGGCTTACTGGCATGAAGTCTTGGCATTTTGATAATTGTAGAAACAAAGGAGCAGACTAATGTCGAGCGTGATTATCGGTGGAGATATTTCGGGAAGTTGTACCTTACAAGCACCTGCTGTATCAGGTTCTAGCGTACTAACTCTGCCTGTCGCTACTGATACTTTGGTGGGGAAGGCTACTACTGATACGCTGACAAATAAGACGTTGACTAGTCCTACTTTAACTGGAGCAACTATAACTGTTGCATCAACTGCGAATCCAACTTTTAGTGCTTATGTGGCTTCTAATCAATCAATAACTGCAAATACATTTGCAAAAGTTCCATTTAATACTGAGGAATGGGATACAAATAATAATTATGACTCGACAACTAATTATAGGTTTACTCCTACCGTAGCGGGATATTATCTAATTAATTCTGCGGTGTCGACAATTGGTGGTTCAACAAGAGCAATTGCATCGGTGTTTAAAAATGGTGCTGAGGATAAACGTGGCAACGATTGCGCTGCGGCTGTAAATGGAGTTGTTGTAAATGCTTTGGTTTATGCAAACGGTTCGACTGATTATTTTGAAATTCATGTCTATACAAATGTAGGTGGAACTAATTTAGGCGGTGGAGCAAGACTTAGTTATTTCCAAGCAAGTATGGCAAGGAGCGCATAAACCATGACAATAATTATATCTGGAGACACAGGAGTACCAGTATCCCCCGTAACAGGCACTCTAGCCGTAGCCAACGGTGGAACAGGTGTAACTACGAGTACTGGTAGCGGTGCTGTTGTATTAGGGACTAGTCCTAGCATCTCTGGTGCAGTAATGACTACGATGGGTAGTAGCGTGATAACAAGCGGTACGTCACAAGCTAGTACATCAGGAACGAGTATTAATTTTACAAGTATACCTAGCTGGGTAAAAAGAATAACGGTGATGTTTAATGGCGTGAGTACAAGTGGGACTTCATTCGTTCAATTACAATTAGGAACATCGGGTGGTATAGTAATTACTGGGTATCTTGGTTCAACGTCAGGTATAGTAACTACTGTCGGCACACAAAATAATAGTGCTGGTTTTCAAATATTTGATGCTGCAACTGCCGCTTCAGTACGATATGGTTGTTTTATGTTGTTTAATATATCTGGTAATAATTGGGTATCGACACAAATGTTTGGTTATTCTAATGATACTAGATCACAAGTTGGTGGTGGATTAATTGCATTAGCAGGTGTCCTAGACAGAGTACGCATTACTACAGTAAACGGCACAGACACATTTGACGCTGGCTCGATTAATATTTTATACGAATAATGTTTGGATTTTCTTCATTCTCAGAACTACCGTTTTCTACTGTCTCTGGGTAAAACATGTCATTCGGCACATTTTCATTTGCAACCGTAGCGCATGGAACTGTTGCCGTTATTTCAGCCGTTGTTGCTGCCGTACAGACGTTCAGCCAAGACGTTGAGATCCGTAAGTATTACATGCGCAAGGGCAAGAAGTTGCTCATGTTTGACAGCGTTGATGACGCAAACGCCTACACGAAAGAGGAAGCATTAGCACTTGATGCAATAACTAAAAAGACTTCCAGACTAGCACGTAAGCGACTCAGGAAGCACATTGTTTCCGTTACTATGCCAGCGCAGACCATTGACACGGACTGGCTCGGCGAGATGATGCAGAGATTCTCCATTAACTTTGATTTGCCTGCATTATTGGCTCAAGAAGAGTATAATCGCGTTATGGAGATTCACGCTCTGGCTATGAAAATGCAAGATGAGGAAGACGTTGAAATGTTGCTAATGATGGGGTAAGTCTTATGGAAAACTCAAATAACGGATTACTTGGCAACCCTGATGAGTTAAATTGGCTCAATATGATAAATGCTGGAGGGATTCGAGGCCTTCTTCAGTCATTGAGTAAAACCCAGATTACTGGCGGTGGCAATTATGGCGCTGGAGAAAGAGTATTTCATGGTAATGCAAACATTCCTTTGTCAGACAACTTTACAGCCAGCATTGGTGGGAATAGTGTAGATGTCCCGAATTATAAAAAAAATATGATAACTAGTTTCGGTGGTAATTACAGAACAAACAAAGGCACAGGTTATGGTTTAAACTTTAGTCGTGAACCTAATGAGAATGGCCCGAATAAGAGAGTCATGGCAACCTTGAATATACCATTCTGATATGACTACACTAGAAGAAATGATGCGTAACAGAGCCTATCAGGGCGAGATCACTAACACGCCAAGAAATAGATGGCTAGGTGGTGCAGCTGACTTTCTGGATCCGGCAAATAAGTTTCTAGATCGCTACAAACTGCCTGAAAGTATACCATTACTCGGTGGTCTAAGTGCTGCTGACCTGACGCCTTTGAAAGGCACACAAGGACTTTTAGATGATGCCAGTTATGGAAAGTCACCCATTCGAGGCGCATCGTTACAAACGGCTACGGTAGACCCAAGACTATTAGATATTGCTGGACTTGGTGCGATAGGACTGCCACTGGCTAAGAATGTAGGCAAGGCCGCTTTAAGAGAGGGCGCAAGGCAGATTGAGACTGGCACAGGCCTGCTGGGTAAGAATGTGATTGATCCTAGAATGGAAATAGTGCCAAACAATATTCCTAAATTCCCCAAGACAGACGGAGAAATTAGGAGCGAAATAGCCCAACGCAACGCAGCACTACCGATTAGCGAGGGCGGATTAGGATTACCTGCTAATAATATGCCGATGGATAGGGCTGGAGCGATGAACGCGGTAGATTATTTACATGGCACAGAAAGACTAGATAGGCTGTTATCTGGAAAGAATCTTGATCCAAAAAGAGCTACGTCTGGGCCAATGCCATTCGGCACAGATAGCCAACCTGTTGCGAATGGGTATGCTCTGACTAAACAAGATACTAGTAGACAGGCTGCTGACGAAGGACGAGACATGGCGACTTACTTTCAGGTATCTCCTAAATCACTTGGTTATAGGGGAACAAATCCATATACAGTAGAACAAAGTTGGTATCATTTATCACCAAAAGTAAAAGCGGATATTTTAGATAAATCTCGTAGGCTTGGATACCAAAACAAAGAAGAGGCTGAAGGGCCTTGGACTATCCATCCAACATCAGAAGGTATGCCATTCTCTCCTAGGCATTTTGAATACGAATTAAATGCAGCTAAAGGAAACCCACTAACCGCACTAAGAAGGGCGTATGGAGAAAGCGGTATGCTGGGGATGTACGATCAATCCGATCTAGCTAATATTTATAAAACAGTAGGTTATCCGCATGAAATTAGCCAAACTAACGCTCCTTGGACGGAAGCTAAAGGGGTGTTTCTTGGAAAGGCGATGATAAATAAACCTCTAGTTACAAGTAATACGGATGAAATAAGAAATTCGGTTATCCCTGCATTAAAAAAGGCATTTGAAAACGACAGGACGAGACTAAAATTAAGTAACTCGGATCTATGGGATAAAAACTCAAGATGGACTCCTAAAACATGGGTAAACGAATTAGAAAAGGACTTATCTGAAAGTAACAATTCTTATGTGTGGACTTCTATTCCAGACAAAGTAACGGAGCAATTAAAAAAACTGGGGTATCAGGGGATTATTGATACTGGTGGTAAAGGCGGTGGAAGTAATGTTGGACACCAAGTAGTTATACCATTCCAACCATCTCAAGTTCGCTCTCGCTTTGCCGCATTTGATCCATTCCGTAAGCACGAAGCAGATATTCTTGCTGGTGTAGGTGCAGGCGGACTACTAGACCCAGAAGCCGTATACGAAGAATTTAAGAAAAAGGAGAGAAAATGAACGATCAACAGACGAACCAAAGAGGCATTGACGCTACTCAAGTGCTAGACAATGTGGCCTTTAAAGAGGCGCTGATTGGACTAAAGCAGGCCGTTGTTGACCAGTGGAAGGAATCGCCTATCAGGGATAAGGAAGGCCAACTCTTACTGCTCCAACTGGCAAAGATGACCGACAAATTTGAAAGTATCCTGATCGGCATGGTCGAAACTGGAAAGCTCGCAAAGCATAAGATTGATATGAATACATTGCGCGATGAATCAAAACCGCGTCAAATACTTAGAAGAATATCAGGAATATGATATAATGAGCATATGGCTAGGCACTTAGCTTTTTAGCGAACGCAGTGATGCGCCGCAATTCCATCTAGTGCCACGAGGTGGGATTCTGACAGGAAACAATCATAATGGACGGACAAGCGCAAGCACCCGAATCAGGAGATGTGAATGACCTAGCTTCATTTCTGGAAAATCCTGAAGAGGAAACCGAAGAAGAAAATGAAGTTGAAGCCGTAGAAGCGTTGGCCTCTGACGAGACAACCGACGAACCTACAAACGACGACAGCGACGAATCGGAGGAATCCGATGACGAACCTGCACCCGTCGAGAAAGTCACTTTTAAAGTGAAAGGCGAGGATGGTGTTGAGGAAACCGTTGAGGCAACTCACGAAGAAATCGCATCGTCATATATGCGCCAAAAAGACTATACCAAAAAGACTCAGGCATTAGCTACGCGTGAGAATGAAGCGGTACAGTTTTTAACACAAAAACACGAAGAGATTCGCCAAAATTACTTATCACAAGCCGAACTAACGCGGTCAGCTATTGTGAATATGGCGGGTCTACGGTCTGAACAGGAAATGGCAGAGCTTGCCAATACTGATCCGGCTGCGTGGGTGGCAGAAAACCAGAGGCAGCGACAAATTGGTAACTACTTGAACCAACTGGATGATTCTATTCATGGTGAAAAGCAGAAGGCCGCGCATCAAGCAAGTCAGGCAGATAACGCCCGCAAGGCTCAACTCTTCACTGAAACTTGGGCGGCTCTCCAAAAAGAGGGAATTGACAAGCCAAAACTGGAAAGTATTTACGGTAGTGTGGTCAAGAATTATGGCTACTCGCAAGAGGAACTAGCCACTGTTCTAGATTATCGCATGGTTCAAGTGATGAGAGACGCTGTTGCGTTTCGCGCTCTCAAGGCTCAAAAGGCTGATGTCACCAAGAAAGTGCAAGCAGCACCTCCGATGCCAACACGACAAGCACAACCCGCGAACGAACGCCGTGACCGTGAATTGGACGCTAAGTTCAAGTCAGGCAAGGCAAAACTTAATGATTTAGCCGCATTCTTGCGGTAAAAGGAGAATTAAATGACTGTCCCAACCAACCTATATCAGAAGGCTTCCCTTAAAGGAAACCGCGAAGATCTGATTGACAAAATCTTCAATACTTCCCCTAGCGAAACGCCAATAACTTCAGCTATGGGCAGAGTAACCGCAGTAACAGACTTCCACGAATGGCAAACTGATGTCCTTGCCGCCGCTTCCGCATCTAACAAGATGATCGACGGTGACGACGCTGCACAAGATGCCCAAGTGGCAACCGTTCGTATTGGTAACCATTTGCAAATCTTCAATAAGTCGATCGGAGTATCTCGCCGCGCAAACATTGTGAAGAAAGCAGGCCGGACTTTGGAAATGCCTTATCTTAAAGGCAAGGCAATGCTTGAGCTGAAACGAAACATCGAAGCTATGGTGTTGTCTGCTACTCAAGTAGCTATCGCTGCCACAACCTCAGTTGCCGGTCAGTCTGGCGGATTGGGTGTGCAAGCAGTTTCAAACCCGCTACATAACGGCGCAGGTGCAACTGCTGCATGGACTTCTGGCGCTCCAACTAATGCTGTTACTGCTGGTACTGATCGTACCTTCACCAAGGCGCTGTTAGATACCGCTTGCCAAAACATCTACACCACTTCAGGCCAGTTTGCTGAAATGTTAGTTGTTTCTCCTAACCATAAGGGCTTGTTCTCTGCTTTCTCCTCGATTGCACAGAACCGCTTTGAAGTGAAGAACAAGCAACAAGGTGTAGTAGTTGGCGGTGCAGAAGTATACATGAGCGACTTCGGAGCTATATCCGTCGTTCCTCATTACTTACTGGCTGCTGCTACCACAGCGTATGTGCTTAACACTGATTACATGGAATTGGCTTTCCTTGACGGATTTAAAACCGTTGACCTAGCTAAAACTGGCGACAGTGACAAGGTCTTGATTACAGCAGATTGTTGCTTGGCAGTACGTGCGCCTACAGCGATTGCTAAGATTGCAAATCTGACCGCGTAATTAAACGGCTAGAGGCCGCTAAACTCCGGTGGGGTGTAATGCCCCTCCTAATTTAAAGGAGACGTTATGCTACAGATCTTTGCAACCGGCATTAATATCACAACCGGTACTGTGTCAGCCGGATCAGCAATTCCGCTTAATACATCAGGCGCAGTACCTAAGTTTATCAGAATAACCGCTTCTTTTGCTGCTTGCGTTAGAATCGGAACAGGCGCTCAGACGGCAGTCGATACCGATGCAGTCGTCCAACCAACAGCACCTCTTATCATAGCCACAATGGGGTGTACTCACGTTGCAGCGATTCAGCAATCTGTGGCTGGTGTGGTTCAGGTCTCACCACTTGAGGACATTTAAATGGAACTCGAATCTAGCGTAACCATAGACGAGGGTGTAAACGGTTTCGGTATCCACAAGCAGATAACGCTCGAAGGCGATCAAGCTATAACAAAACTGACCTATGACGCTGAACCTATGCTAGAACAGGCTAAGGCATTAAGAACCCTGACGGCTGGGGATAGATGGGGAGACGGCCACTTTGTCGGGATTGTGCCAATGGCCGAAGTAACTCGAATCAATGAGACGTATCAAGGCGCAGAAGAACGCAAGAAACAAATGGTACTGTGGCTAAAAGCCAATCCCGCGTTAGTAACCTTTGATAAGTTTCTAAAATGAATTACACGACGCTCAAATCAGGAATAGCAGACTATCTTCATCGAGACAATTTAACGACTCAGATACCAGGCTTTATCGAGCTTGCAGAAGCGTATTTGTTTCGTGAACTAAACGTGCAAGAGCTTCAGACCTCTGTTACTGGAACTACGATTGCAGGGGGGTATGTAACCCTACCCGCAGACTTTGGCGCAGTTGCACGAATCACAGTAGCGCATGGATCATGGACTACTAACTTAGATTATATGGCTGTGCCTGACGTTGCGTCTACGGTATTGACTCACCCACAATTTTACTCACTTGAGAAGAATCAAATAAGAATAATCGGCGCTGGTGTCAGTCAGGCTTACACACTATTCTATACACCAGATATATCGCCATTGTCGGCATCTGTATCGACTAATTGGATTCTGACAAATGCAAGCGAACTTTACTTATACGCATCATGTTTAGAGGCCGCAAGGTATTTAAGGGATGCTGGTGAAATTGCTACATTAGCTCAATCTGTGACATTAGCGCTTGAGTCTACTCGCAGATTTGCTGAACGACGTGGACAACCCTCCTCTGGATCACTCCAGATTAGAACTCGCCGTGGATAAGCTCCTCGGCTTTCTACCGGATCAAGACCCGACTACACCTGGAGTCATTACCGATTGCACTAACTTCATTCCGTATGAAACTGGGATGCAGGGCGCTCCATCTGCCTCAACTCCCGCCTCGACTCCTGCACTTGCTGCGGCCTGTATTGGTGCGGTGGTCGTTACAAAACTAGACGATACAAGAAGAATCATTGCAGGGTCGACAGTCAGACTGTATGAACTCTCTGCTGGCTCTTGGTCAGACGTAACAAGGGCTGGAGTTTACACAGGTGGCACTGATACACGATGGAGTTTTGCCCAATTCGGCAATGCCACGATAGCATCGAATCTGACTGATGCAATGCAAAGAAGCACATCGGGAGCGTTTGCAGATATAGCAACGGCTCCTAAAGCTAAGATCGTATTCAGCGTTGGATCGTTTGTGATGGCTTTAAATACCTCAGACGCAACTTATGGCGTATCTCAAAATAGATGGTGGAACTGTGCTACGTTTGACGAAACAAGCTGGACTCCGAGTGTCACAGCCCTTTCTGCCACTGGTACTTTGGTATCAGCACCAGGACAGATTACAGCCGGTGGAAAGCTAGGAGACTACGCAGTCGCATACAAAGATAAAGCAATTTTCTTAGGACAATTCGTTGGTGCGCCATCGGTCTGGAATTGGTCGCAAGTCGTCGGCGGTGATGCAGGCTGTGTAGGACAAGACGCGTTTGCGGATATTGGTGGCGCTCATTTTATTGTCGGTCAGGACAATCTTTGGATATTTGACGGTTCGCGCCCTACTCCTATTGGGCTTGGACAAGTAAGACAATGGTTCTATTCAAATTCAAATCCTTCTTATCGCTACAAAATACAATGTCTCTTCGAGCGACAAAGAAATTTAGTGTGGATTTTCTACCCTTCTACCAACTCGACGACTCTCGACTCTGCAATGGTTTATCACATTGCTACAAAGCAATTTGGGCTTGTCACTATCAATATTGAGGCGGTGCTAAATTACATCAGCGCAGGAACGACAATAGATGGACTAAGCGGGATCAGTGCCACTATTGACGGCCTAAGTGCCTACTCGCTTGATTCTCAATTCTGGCTCGTTGGCGGACGTGCTTTATCGGTATTTGATACAACGCATCAATTAAAATTAATGACCGGCGCATCAACTTCTTCTAGCTATACCACTGGTGACATGGGAGACGATGAAGGGGTCTCACTACTGAGTAAAATCAGAGTAAGGTTTGCTCCAGGCTATGCTCCCACAACAGCAACAGCTCAAGTGTTCTCTAAAATGACAGAGGGCGATGGATTAACTACCGGCAGTACGCATACGATAAATGATGGAAAGTTTGACGCATTGCAGGCCGCTAGATTTCATAGAGCAACTATTGCCATGACCGGCGAAGTTAGGGTTTTAGCAATGGACGCGGTGCTTAAACCAATGGGTGTAGCATGAAATTAAATATTACGCCAAGACAAAACGTTGACGCTGATACTGCGCTTTGGTATCGCGACATCGGCCAACAAGTCAATGGATTGGCAGAAGGCTCAATCTCGGCACATTATCAAGCCACAACAGCAGCACCTACAACTGGAACGTATATGCAGGGAGACTTTGTAACCAATTCAGCCCCATCGGAGTTAGGGACATCACCCAATAAATATGTCATAACTGGATTTATTTGTACCGTTGCAGGAACACCAGGCACTTGGGTTGCGACTAGATCGCTTACAGGGAACTGACATGCCAAACTACGGAAACAATTTTTACGGTTTGAGACACAACAGCGACCAACCAAAAGCAGAAGGCTTTTATGGTATGCAACCAGTGCCAGGAACAAATAACATGGCATCAGAGTACAGTGTTGGTGTAAATATGAATGGCAAACAAAGAGAAATTCCAACTTTTGTTCCAGGCCTCAGTGGCCAACAGATGAAGGGACTACTCGGCGCTGTTGCACAAAATGCTATGCCTCCAAAAGAAGTAATGGATTTGGCGATTGCTCACGCTAGAAGTCGGGACGCGCTTGGACAACCTGTATTTTACCGCATACCTGAGAGACAATACACTATGCCTGACATGCCCAAAGGATTGTTAGGAGATGGTTACTAATGGAACTCCAAATCATCCCAACGATACAAACTGACCGCGCATGGATAGACGGAGCATCTTGCCTATCGGAAGCATGTGATAAAAGCGGTGGTGAGATAACAGGTAGTCAGCTAAAAATGATACTATCGCGCGGGGAGAGGACATTGATTAGAATGTGGGACGGTGAAGTACGAGGCTGGGGGGTAGTGAGGGTAGATCAATTACCCAATATTAGAGTTTTATTTATTACAGACTTAGTAGCGCATAACGGTGGATTCCAGAACTTCTTTGAAGAGATCAAGCAACTCGCAAGAGACTTGGGATGCTCAAAGATTAGGTGCGCGGCTGGAAAAGCGCAAGAAAGGCTTTATCGTTCACTATGTGGATTCAAATCGGTGTATAATATCTTAGAGGTGGATTCATGACATCAAGACGACAATTAGAAGCATTATTCGAACCTTTCGGCGATAGCGCTACATGTAAAAAACCATGTGGCGGGCGAATGTATGGCGGTGGTGGTGGTGGTCAAACCACGACAGCAACAGTAGATCCGCGATTCTCTCCATTGATCGACTACGCAACCCAAGCAGGCTCAAGGGTCAATGACGCAGGATTCCAACCGTATCAAGGTCAGCGTTTTGAAGGCTTTAACCAAGCTCAAAATACCGGACTAGATATGATTCAGAATCGTGCGACTCAGGGCGACCCCACGATGCAACAAGCTCAAAGCACATTGCAAGACACGCTAAGAGGCGGGACTACTAATCCGTACCTTGACGCGATGGTTAATAAAGCGACTATGGGCGTAGCGGGTAATTTAGCAAAGATCAACGCCACAAGCGGATCATTCGGCAACTCTGGTATTCAAGAAGTCGGGGCGAGACAGATGGGAGAAATAGCCTCTCAAATGTACGGCAACGCTTACGACCAAGATAGATCAAGACAAATGTCCGCCCTGCAACTTGCGCCACAGTACGGCAATCAAGCCTACAACGACGCAAGCCAGTTAATGAAGGCTGGAGGTCAGGTGCAAGACTTAGCGCAACAGAACAGGGACTTCGGCTATCAGCAGTTCCAAGATCAGATAAACAATCCCTACAAACAAATGGCTGCATATGGCGGCCTGTTAAGTGGTCAGGGCGCACAAAAGACCGAGACCACAGGGGGAGGTAAGTGAGCGAGGAGATGGTAAAATTTACCACTTCTTTAAACGCTATGCCTGGCGATATAATAGAGAAACTATTCGCCATTGAAGCAGTGTTAAAACAGATGCCACAAGTCGAATTACCGTTGCGTCATTGTTTCGGCAATAAAGTATATGTACGTGAAATGACGGCTCCAAAGGGGTCTATCATTATCGGTAAGATGCACAAATTCAAACAGGTGAACATTGTGGTAAAAGGTGATATTTCAGTATTGACAGAAGACGGCTGGAAACGCCTGAAGTCGGGCGAGATGTTCGAGTCACCTGCTGGCATAAAGCGAGCTGGTTACACCCACGAAGACACAGTATGGACAACAATCTGTGGGACAGAAGAAATTGACATTGAAAAGGCTGAGGGCGAATTGACAATCGGCAGTTATCAAGAATATATACAATATAAAGGGGGCGAGTCATGTCTTTTGCCGCAACAGCAGGATTAGTCACAGCAGGTATGACCGCAGCAGAAATTGCGGCAGCAGCAGCGGCGGCTTCGGCAGCAGCAACGGCGGCTGGAACAACTGCGGCGACGGCAGGTGGTTTGCTTGGTGGAGTTTCTGGGGCAGCCGCAGCCATGCCTTCAATGGCATCTTTAGCGGCTTCTACCGCTGCCGGTACTCCTCTTGCTGAGGCTGGTTTAGGTGGTTTACTTGGTTCAGCAGGGTCGGCGCTTGGTTCAGCAGGAACAGCAACAATGGGATTGAACGCGGCAAAAAACTTAATCTCAGATGGCCCAATGCAACCTGCCCAAATGAGGCAAGGTAGCCCTGCAGGACCACAAACCGTTGCGCAGATTTACCAGTCCGGTCAAGAAGCGACACAGAATCAGCTAGACAAAGCGGCACAAGAGCGTATGCAACGCAGACAAATGTGGGGGTAACATGGAAGACGGAAAAGGATTATTAGACTTTATTAGTACACCAGCAGGACAAGGATTGCTCGGTACTGTCTTTGGTGGACTGGCAGGCGCAAGACGAGGACAACCTCTAAGCAATCTCGGTCGAGCAGGTCTGGCAGGTGCTTTAGCTTATGGATATGGGGCGCATCGTGAAGCGCAGGCTCTTAAAGACGCTCCGGCGCTTGAGTTACAAAAAATGCAATTACAACACACAAAGGATCAGTATAATCAAGAAAAGGATATTAACTCTATGGCTAGGCAGTTCGTTACACAAGGTACGCCTGCTACGGAAGTCCCTAGTGAGTATGGAAAGCTAGGCGCAGTCGGGCGAATAGGCTCTGGAGGACTAGAGGAGTTTGTTCAGCCAGTCCCAGCCACACCAGCCAGCCTTAGAACTAATGAACTCCTTAATGCTATTACTGCTAAATATCCAATGAAGGGTATGGAATTGAGGAAACAGATGCAAAAAGATCCGGTTACTGTTGCTAAAGACGGAGCGCTCGTTGATTTGGTTTCTGGTAAGGTCATTTACCAATCGCCACAAAGAGATGACCTACCCACAAAGGTAAAAGAGTTTCTTTGGGCGAAAGAACATGACGGTTATAAGGGGGATTATAAGGACTATGTCGGTTTAAACTCGCAAATCATAGCGGGAGCGCAAGCTCCGTATCGCTCTGCGATGGTCGGGAATATAGACGCTGAAAACCGTTACAATCTACCACAAATAGGTGTTGTTGTTACATTGCCGGATGGCAAGTCTGTCAGATTCAAGGATCAAGCATCTGCAAACAAATTCAAATTTGAAGCGGGGTTAAAATGATTGACTACGACGCGCTTATGACAAAGTTTGGGGGATCGCCTGAACCAACTGCTCCGGCTTGGGCGCAAGGTCTAAGCAGAAAAGATCAAGCTGAAATCAAGATGAAAATGAATCAAGAAGGCCGCAAGAGACTGGCTGATCTGCAACACGATATATCAACCGGCGCACCAATACTAGACGATTTAAATGAATTTGGCCGTCTTAATCGTGAAAATTCTACCGGATCATGGTGGCAACAACTTACGCCTGATAAGCAGATGTTCAGATCACCTGGCTCTATGGACATGACCGCCATTCAATCTAGGCTCGGCCCTAGTCAGCGTACTCAAGGATCTGGCTCTAGTTCAGATATAGATGTGAAGCTCTTTCTTAAAGGTATCCCAAGTACAAATAATTACGGAAACGTAAACAAAGGGATTCGTGAGGACTTTCAAAGAAAGTACGACCTAGCCCTTCAAAAATCAAACGCCATGAAATCCCATTTAGATACCTATGGTGATCTTTCTGACTTTGATGCACAGTGGGCGCAGAGAAAAATGCCAACCGCGCAAACTCAAGAAGCGCGTGTAGCAACTCCGTCAAATGATGCCGTGAACATGCTGAAAATGAATCCTAAGTTAGCGGCTGATTACGATGAAAAATACGGCGCTGGTTCATCTGCCAAAGTTTTACTAAGTAAAATTAGAGAGAGATAAATGGGCAATCCATTTGACAAATTCGATAAAGTAAATCCGTTTGATCGGTTTGATAATCCAGCAGAACCACGTCAAAGTATTCTCGACCATGTTTTTGAAAAGCCACGTGCTTTAGTTGGCGGGATTCAACGTGGTGTAAAAGATGTATTCGACACCGGTGCTGACTATTTATCAAAGCTCGGTGGCGCAGAAGAAAACGCTCGTATTAAGGCCATGAACGAAGCCGGTAAGGCTGATTTTGAGTCAAAGTACGGTGACAGTACAACTGCATCAGTGGGCAGATTCGGTGGCAACGTATTAAGCACTATGCCTGCCGGTGGTGTGCTTGGAAATCTCGCTATGCTTGGAGCAAAGGCAGCACCTAAAATCGCCCCTATGATAGCTAATTCACTCAGTACAGGCGGAATGAGGCTAGGTGCGCCTACTGCACCCGCATTAAGCCTAGAGGGCATTAGGAACGCATCTATACGCATTGGTGGCGGTGCAACTGGTGGCGGGGTAATGGCAGGGCTGGTTAATCCAGATGACGTTGGAATGGGTACGGTAATCGGAGCGGGAATACCTGTTGCAGGGAAGGCGCTTGGCGAAACAGGCAAGGCGTTTATGAATTCGATCGGCAATCCGTTATTTAGACCTAGCACGTCAGCAATCAATAGTATTGTGAGAGATGCTGGTGGAGAAGATGCAGCTAGGGCTGCAATCGAAAGAGCAGTAGGAGCAGGCAAGACATTGTCTGGCGAGCAATACACACTTGGACAGGCCGGAAAGAATTGGGGACTTGCAGCAACGGAACGCGCAAGATCAGCAGTTAATCCAGAGAACTACCAACGAATTTACACAGCCCAACGTGATGCGCGAATAGCAGCAATGCAACGCATGGCCGGTGGTGCAGACGAAGCAACAAGAAAAGACGCCTTAGATAATCTAATTGCCAACCGCAACGACTCGGTATCTGACTTATATACTGGGATGCAAGACAAGCCATTCATGCTCGGAAAAGAGGGCGAAAATCTAATGACAAGGGCAAGACCTTATGGCGCTTTGCTACATGCACAAAAAATTGCTGCCACGCAAGGACGGCCATTCTCAATACCTGTTACCGAGCAAGTGCCGACAAAGGGCATGACTTTGGCAGACATTGAGGCGCAAAACTCAATGCGTCCAACGATGCCAGATGTTGATTTGGGTTCAGCTCCGGTGGAAATTTTAGAAGATCCTAGCAAAGGACTCTTATCTGAAATACGCAGACTGGGTGGCATTTCAATGAAAGAAGCAAAAGATTTATTTGGAGAAAATCAGATCACAAAGATGGGCGTTCAGGGTGGAGTCTTTACTAAGAAAGGTGAAGGGCTGGACGAGATGGCCTCGCGCCTAGTTGAGAGTGGTCATATGAATCCAACAGTCTTAGACGATGTTGATGGTGGAGCGCAGTCCTTACGAGACGAGATACAACGCCTATCTGGCGGCGGAGAAAAGGACGCAGCTAGTCAATTAAAAAAGGCCGCAGACGATTATTACGGAGAAGCTCCGATACTGCCTGGCTTATTTAAGCCTGGAGTGCCTGCAATAACGCCAACTATCCCCAACGAAGTAACCGGCAGAATTGTAAAAGGCGGAGATCTGCAATCCGTGAAAGAAGGGATAGATCAAGTAATAAGCAAAGCAGAAGGGCCGCAAATGCGAGCTATGATGCAACTAAAAAATGACTATCTGAGCTTCATGGAAACCAAGTCTCCTGAATACATTAAGGCCAACAACATATTCGCAGACAAGTCCAAGCCTATAACGCAAATGACAGTAGCTCAGCGCATGCTTGATACGCTTACTGGTGAAGCAGCAAAACATGGAGGCGAAGCGAAACAAGCGCCGTTGCAATTCCTGCAAGCCTATAAAAATATACCACTAGCAGCAAGATCGGTTTCTGGTATGAAACAGCAACCGGCGCAAGTCTTTACTCCTGAGAATCTTGGAACAGTAAGACAAATCGCACGTGAAATATCAAAGCACCAAGATTTGCAGAATCTCGGAAGAGGAACTGGATCTGATACCGCGCAGAAAATGGCAAGGTCTAACATGCTAACAGTTGTAAGAGATACTATAAAAGCAAGTCCAAGAGCGATGGCAGCATTGAACCTAGCCAGCACTGGCGCAAAGGGAAGAATAGATAGTCGGATTGATCTGCTGATGCAAAATCCTGACCTCGCATCTAAAGCGCTTGCTGAATTGAGTAAACCACAAAGAAGCAGACTGGCTGAATTACTGGCTAATCCTGCGGTCAGAGCAGGTCTAACTACACAGAATCAATAAGGAGCATATATGGCTGTACCAACACTCATAACAGATTTGTCAACTACCATAGCCAGTAACGGGCCTGCTGGTTCAGAGTCTCCTTCTTCGCTTGACGATTACCAACGCGCTCATGCTGGGTTCATAGCGCAACTCTACGCCAACACCGTTGCAGCAACTACGGTCATAGTCGCAAGCGCAACGTCTACCGCAATCGGCGCGGCTATATCTGAGAACGTAGATATAAGCGGCACGACCACGATCACATCATTCGACACCGTAGCAGAAGGGATAAACAGAAAAGGACGTTTTACTGGCGCATTAACCCTTACCCATAACGCGACATCTTTGATTTTGCCTGGCGTAGCAAACATCACCACGGCAGCAAATGACAGATACGAAGCACGAAGTCTTGGATCCGGTAATTGGATTGTGACTAAGTATCAAAAAGCCGATGGCGTAGCGGTTGTTGTTACAGCTCCATTCGCTTCTGGTACTAGACTTGGTTTTCAACAAACGGCTGCTCCTCTTGGTTGGACTAAAGACACGACTGCGGCGATTGACGATTCTATTCTTAGGTTTGTTACTGGCTCAGTTACTCCTAGTGGTGGTTCAGTCGCTTTTAGTACATGGAATGGGCAAACGGCTACTGGAGCATACACATTACTTACTGCCGATATGCCAGCACATACGCATACAAGCTCTTGGACAGGTGCAAATGACTTTGTTCAAGGAAGCCTTCCTGCTGGTGCTGTAAAAAATCCTGATGATAACGCTCACGGAACATTTACTACAACATCAGCGTCCACTGGTGGCGGTGGTGGACACTCTCACTCTCTAACACAAGGGCTGAAATTTTACGACTTTATTATCGCAAGTAAGGATTAATGGCTAAAGACGCTAAAATACTATGTCCGCTAATGGGTTCTGAGTGTATAGAAGATGGCGCTATTAGAGATGGAGAATTAGTTAAATGTCGTTTCTGGGTTCATGTGCAAGGAAAGAATCCTCAGACTGGAGAGACGGTTTCTAATGGCGATTGTGCCTTCTGTTGGACACCAGTTCTTCTAATAGAAAATAGCAAAGTAGGTAGAGAAACAGGCGCGGCAATAGAATCATTTAGAAACGAGATGCTACGATCAAATGAGCAGATTTTATTACAAAATACGGAGAAACAATGGACAAATTTATTAGAGAGTTAATTGACCAATCCGCACATTTTGGGCTAGGCTTTGGATTCGTGCTACTTGTGTTATTCTACCCTCTAGCAATAGCACCTGTAATTGGCTTGTTTGCAATGTATAGAGAGTACAGACAACATAACCAGATAGTGTGGTGGAACATGGATCTCGCCTTCTGGAACATCGGTATAACTGGAGCGGTACTGACTTATTATTTTTTAATTAGGGGTGCAATATGATTAAAACCGTAAAGAAAGTTAAACGTGTATATGCAGAAGCCGATCGTGTTGCGGACATAGGACTAGAGAAAATCAAGGTTTCTTATGCCACTCCGGTTATTCTTTTAGTTATTGTCTTGACATTAGTTGGATTTCCTTTATGGTTTTTTTATGGATAGCCAAACCCTAATTAATTTTGGTCTTTCTGTTGCAATGGCTTGTGCTGGTTGGTTTGCACGTCAATTATGGGAAGCTACTGAACAATTAAAAGGTAATATTAAATCTATCGAGATTGATCTGCCGACTAACTATGTTCGTAAAGTAGATATAGAGGCTAGGTTTGATAAAATTGATTTAGCTTTAGCTAGAATCTACGATTTACTTGACAGAAAACAAGATAAGATAAAATGAAAATAGTTAAGCAGTCGGAGAACGACAATGGAATTTTTTTTATATGTAGGGGACTGGGATTCGGTTATGTGGCTTATGCTATCATTCTGAGCATATAATGAAAATAGTTAAACAACTGCTCACGGAGTCAGACAACGAAACGCACGACTTGTATCGCTATCTTGCATTAGCGTCCGTTGCTGTCGCTATCGGTTTATCAATCTACTCTGTTGTACAAGGGGGAGTATTTTCGGCTCTTGATTTTGGAACAGGGATAGGCGCACTGATCGGGGGCGTGGGTATAGCCATAGGATTAAAAAAATGAGCAGCAGAAGTGTTGCAGACCTAACCCCTGCCATGTTTGTGATGGCCACAGAACACGTACAGTTATGTAAAGTAAATGGAATTGATTTGTTGATCTACTGCACATTGCGCTCAAATCTGGAGCAAGATGAGCTGTACGCAATCGGACGCACAAAGACTGGCAAAATAGTCACTAACGCACGTGCTGGTCAGTCAGCGCATAACCCCAACAAACTTGGTCAGGCTTCGGCTTACGACTGCGTACCTTTGATTGCGGGTAAATTGATGTGGGATAGCAAGCACCCAGCATGGTATATTGTAATCACATGTGGAGAAGAAGTAGGTCTTTCAGCATCGGCAAGGTGGGTTGGTAGATTAAAAGAGCAAGCGCACTTTCAAGACCCTATGTGGACAAAAGGAAAATAATGTTCCCATTTCTAACAGCGTTACCTTTAGCAACTAAAATAACAGGCGTTCTAAGCCTTGTCATTGCGTTATTTTTAAGTGGGTTATACGTGGGTCACCAATGGGGTACATCTGCCTGTAAAGACGCTGTAATAGCCTCCTACAAGCAAGGTATTGAGATAGCAGAGAGACAGACCGTTGTCACACAGAGGGTCGTTACAAAGTACGTTGACCGTATCAAGACAGTGGAGAAAAATTCACAGGAGATTAATAATGCAATCCCAAATTTTATTAAAGCTGATCACGATACTTTTCTGTCTGGTGGCTTCCGCCTGTGGCACGATGCAGCCGCCCAAAATGCTCCGGGTCTTCCCGACCCCACCAGAATTGTTGATGCGCCCATCGTTGGAACTCCAGAAATTGCCACCACCATCGGGACAAACTACGATGCGTGTCATAAAAATAAAGAACAGCTTGACTCGCTCCAGCAATGGATTAGAGAAGAATCCTCAATACGATGAGTAGTCATACACTTTTTAATATACATTACTATAAAGGAGTAAGCCATGACTGAAAAGCCTAAAACAAAAGTTAATTCTGCTAATAATTACACAAAGCCTACTATGCGTAAGCGGGTTGTTGCCAAAGTAAAAGCATCATCAGCTCAAGGCACTGACGCAGGAAAGTGGTCTGCTAGAAAAGCTCAGCTTGTAGCCAAGAAGTATAAAGCAGCAGGTGGAGGGTACACATCATGAGCAAGTCATCCACGCACTATTTGCCAAGTGGCAAGCCTTACACTGGTCGCGTACACAAAACAGGCGGCTCTGTAATGACGGGAGAAAAGCACACTTCTAAGAGTAAAACGCTGTCACACACTACCCCTAAAAAGACAAAAAAATGAAATCCATACAGCAATCCCTCAAGGATTGGGGCGATCAAAAGTGGCGTACTAAGTCAGGAAAACCTTCTTCTAAAACGGGAGAGCGTTATTTGCCAGAAGCAGCAATTAAAGCGTTAAGCCCACAGGAATATGCAGCAACCACCCGTGCAAAACGTGCAGGTAAAGCAGCAGGTAAGCAGTTTGTAGCACAACCAAAAAGCGTTGCAAAAAAAACAGCGAGGTACAGATAATGGCTAAATCTCCCGCATGGCAAAGAAAAGAAGGTAAGTCTCCAACTGGCGGGTTAAACGCTAGAGGCCGTGCTTCATATGCCGCAGATAACCCCGGTAAGCCCGGTCTAAAACCACCACAGCCACAAGGCGGCGCTAGGAAAAAATCTTTTTGCGCTCGCATGGGTGGAGTTAATGGGCCAATGACAGATAAGAAAGGAGATCCTACTCGTCTAGCTTTAGCATTGCGAAAGTGGAAGTGCTAACAGTTTTAAAATATATCGTCGTCATCATGTTTCGGCTTCGCTCCCTCTTTTACTTTAAACGAGAGAGACTGATATTTAGTCCCATTTTTCCCAACCTTCGTCCATCCCGATACCCAATACTCAACTCCGCCGATTAGCGCGTCCCCTTTTGCATTTGGATGATTGTCCGCCGTTTTTTTATCGTTTTTAAATAATGAACCACTGTCTGCTCGTTTTTCAAATGCCATGATGTTCCTCCTGAATTAAATTATGGTTAGCTTGTCAGAATTAAGTCATTCCAACTTTGGTTAGCACTTGGCTTCTTCGCGCTTATCACCGGAGTGAGAATTATTTTACCTTCTCCTGATCGTTAATAGTCTGCTCCACTTGCGCCAAGAATTTAATAGTTTCCGCTTGCATGCTCGTAATAAACTTATCGTCTCTCTGTACTCTGAAAATAAAAAGTTGCATGCGTTCAGGCAAACGAGGATCAAAACTAACAAAGTCAGTCCAGTCCCGTTCCGTCACCCAAAGTTGGCACTGGACTTGAGCAACGTATCGAGGCGGGCATTGATTTTGTAGTCGATAGCCCAAATGGATCTCTGTTTTGAACGGGCATTTTATTTCAATTAAGCCATCGTGTACAAACCCATCAGGACTCGCACCTAGCCATTTTATTGTCGGGTGAGTGCAGAAGGGTGCTTCATCGACTAAAACCCCAGCATGAGCCTCGTAGGCTTGTCTGGCGAACGGTTCTTTCTCCGTACCCCAATTTGTCGCGGCACTTGAGAATGATTCCTCAGTTTTACCAGTCAGACGTTCAGCGACAATTTTCCAACGGTAATTCTCGCGAGTAAGGGCTTCTCCTGCCTTGCCTTTGGCTAGAACAGCAGTCATCATGCTTGCAGTAACCGAGCCACAGCGTTGAGCGAACCATGCGGGCGACCTCTGAGCTATCATACAGCCCCCATTACTTGTTCAATCGTAGCTTTTTGTAAATTTTTAGCGTCAAGGATTAGCTTGAGCGCAACTTCATTTCCGTTGCAGAATTTTACAGCGTCTATATAAACTTTTTTGAGCGCGACAAGGCTGTTCGCTTCAGAGATGGCTGTTACTATGTCTGTGACATCAACGGCCTCAACATTAGGAACATCCTCCCCAGAGTAGATATATAGACCGATTCCGTGAAGTGCGATAGCTTTCGCCAGGCATCTTTGCATAGCCGTATTTACGGCCATACTGTCTGGGTTCGAGATTGATTTGTTTTTGTAATCCATCACAGGAAGTTGGGCTGTCATGGATTTACCAAATGCAAATACAGTGCAAAACACCATCATCGTTTCACCAAACTTTGCTGGCTCTGAATAAAGCCATGTTGCATTCGGGTCGTTCTGTAAGAGCGTGTCTACTGCCCACGCCCAACTAAGATATGTGAGAGACCCTTTCTTTTCCGTGTGTTCGTTGACGTTAATTTCTCTTAATTCTGCGTAAGTTTTCATTTTATCTCCGGTGGTTTAAGTACAAGATGTAAATATACTCCGCGTTTTATAGTGTGTCAATATAAAATATTATATTGTTTTAAATAAATATCTGTGATAGCGTAGTATTTTTAACAGGAGGTAATATGAACTTTTTACAAACAACGCTAAAAACTGTCGGG